>ERZ808024.639-NODE-639-length-13562-cov-3.861476_pt1 | contig 13562 bp, 10 predicted proteins | sample MGYA00380181_ERZ808024 | MGnify/ENA primary metagenome ERZ808024 (study PRJEB31490, sample SAMN06133413) | mouse gut metagenome | isolation source: Z2_1 | host: mice | place: China: Chengdu | collected 2015-05 ...
TTATCTGATAAAACTCTGGAGACACTCCTATTTCCTCTAAAAGCAGATCTTCACAGCCTTCTAAATGTGGCTTTTCTTCCCCTTTTTCAACCAAACGATCTCTCAACCAGTAATAATCTGCGTCATATTTATGAAATGTTACCGGAAAAGTAAAACCATCCTGCCATTCTTCCTTTATCACGCTTTTTTCTTCCAAAAGATATTTGACCTCCGTTTGCTTTCCTTCCCTTTCCACTTTCGCCGTCACGGATTCCGGAAGTTTCGTTATTCCTTCTACTCCCTCGCAGAACCCTTTTTTTATCACCAGACAACTCTGTGCCGGAACTGTTATCTGCTCTCTTTCCCAAAAAGTAAGGATATACTCTACCCCTTCTTTGGTCCAATAGCTGCCTGCTGGTTCCTGACACTCCTCTTCTTTTTGGTAATTCTCGGAGTAAATCGTAATCTTCTGTCCTTCTGACTCTACTTTTCGTTCTGGCATATGTTCGGATGCATATACCTTCATACTTTCTACCACAATCATCTGAAACAAGATCAGACTAACCCACAAACTTATCTGAAACAACCGGCTCTTTTGTCTCAACCGCTCATCCCCAGATCGATTCTGCTCTTTCCTTTTACATGTTGACATACTTTGCCTCTCTTTTATTCTTCTCCTGTTCAAATAAAAACCTCCTTTACAAACTTTATTTTCAACCAGTAACCTTGGAATAACCGGCCAAGAACTGACCAGCTTCTTAAGAATCCTGTCAAGATCTGACAAGATAATACAATTATACAAAAAGGAGCCTGAATTTTCAAGCCCCAAAGACAAACTGATATAAATCTCTATATTCCTGATATGCCGGATATTCCTCCAAATCTTTAAGCCCCTCTAAAATTCCTTTCGCATACCATTGATGACATGCTCTTCTTTTCTCATTAAACCTTGCCCAGAGTTCATCTCCCAAAACCATATAGTCCCGTGCCGTAGCACGCATATTGCTCAGCTTGTCCGCCAGGGTCAAAAGCTTAATTTCATGGGATGCCTCCGCCAAATGGCGAATAGTATTCCCTTTTCTCTCCTCCCAAGTCAATGATTTATCCTCTGTCTCTGCCTTCACCAGTTCCAAAACCCGTTCCCCAAATTCCATCCCCAGCTCTTGTGCCGTTACTGTCGTATCTTCCAACACATCATGCAGATATGCTGCTGCAATCACCTCTTCATCCCCTGTCATCCGCGAAACCAGCAATGCCACTTCCATCGGATGATAAATATATGGCATCTTGCCACCTTTCCGCAGCATCCCCTCATGAGCCTTCATAGCAAATCTCGCCGCTCTTTGTATCATGGCTGTTCCCCTTTACTGAGTATTCTCACTCTGTCATCTATACCATTCTTTCCTATTAGATATCATACCACATCTCACCACTGCTGAAAAGCCTTTCCTTTTCCAAGTGTAAGAAAAAGTTCACTTGTAAAACTCTCTCTTTTCTGCTATGCTAATATAACGTTCGGAAAGTTACTGTCAACATATGTCTGCCAGAGCCGGATCGCTCTGGTTTTTATAAAAACATACGCAAAGGAGTCCAATACTTATGGAATATCGTCACAAATCCTCGTATCGTTCAAGCGGGAAATATTATCAAAATCCTTCCGGCGGCTTGCAATCTCTCTTTCTTTTCTATATATTGCCCTTTGTTATTTTTAATGGGCTTTTGTTCTATTGCATCACATCTACCCCTAAAGTGACGCTAGAACTTCATGATACCAACGATTATCTCACAGCAGAGGCGGCTATGACGATAGATTCCTGGTTTCCCACAAAATCCATCTCTGTCAATATGGATGGAGAAGAGTTAGAGATGACCAAAGGAAAACGACGGACCTATACGATTCCAGTCACCCGCAATGGTGTATTGGAAGCCAAAGTAGTCAATCTTAACGGAATGTCTTCTACGGTTTTCCGACATGTAAATATTTTGGATGACAATCCTCCCGCATTTGAAAATGCCACTTTAGAAGATGGTACTCTTACTTTGCGCGCTTCTGATAGCCAGTCTTTGATTAATCCAGACAGTATCTATGCCACGGATTCTACGGGCCAAATTCGTAGCCCTCTGTCTGTCGAGCGAATTGAGAATACGGCTGACAATACGATCATTTATGAAATTTTGTTCGAGATGGATCTTCATGGCTTACATGTCTATATTCAGGATAAAGCGGGAAATGAAGCTCGTCGAACTTTCCTCACCCACAAAGAAGGAAACCTGGATGTTCTCGAGGTCAATGAAGAAGAAAATACCAGTGGCAACGAGACCAAACCGCCAGAAACTTCTGGTGCAGAAGAGACGCCCGTTTCTTCTGCAGCTGCCGAGTCCTCCTTGGAAAATGAAAACTCTGCCAATATTGTAATTCCGTAAAACCCTTCAGTGGGCAAGGATATATCCCCTTGTCCACTGAGGGGTTTTATGGAGTATTTATACTTGTTGATAACTGTATCTACAAAATTTTTTTCGCCAAAAACATCATTGGAAATCATTTTTAAGCTGGCATTCTCATCATCACCTATACTTATGAAAATGGCCCCATCCTCCGCCAACAGTCGTTGGAGCAGCTTTTTAATCCTGGGGTCGTTTACGTTGTCGTTATACACCCAGCGCTCGTTTCGGCGTTGTATGTATACTGTTCATCCAAAACCCGGTAGAGGACCTCCAGGTGGTGGTTGACTACCTTGTCTTTTCCAATCCATTCAAGTGTGGGCATTTGGATCACTCTCCTGTGTCTTTGTCGCAGCAACATAGTCTTCATAATAGTGAAGTTTGGCGGTTAGCATTCCCGAAAAGTCGGGGTACGCCGTTTGAATAATCAGTTGCTCTTGATTCATAAAATTATCTCTAATTATTGATATATTCACAATTTCCTCGCTCATGTGCAGATTGAAGCTCATCGCAGAAAAAGCAGCTAGAGTCAAGAAAGTAGAGAAGGATGATTGGAATAATGATGGAAAAAATGGCACTAAAATAAAAACACCGAGAGATAGAATAAAGCACACTCGCGAAAATGAATATAGTATTCCAATATATTTCTTTTTACAATACTCATTTGGATGTATAGCTTTTTGGTAATTCTTGCTCATGTTACCAACTGCAAGCCTCACGTTTCTAACATTGATATTCGGATTTGCTATATATGTGTTTTTTGATATTTTATCATTCAAAAACTCCATTGTAATGTAAATTATATAATCTAATTCATTAGCTGCTATACGCCTACTACCTATATTGTATAGAATATCACTGATAGAAGACAAAAGTGCGGATAAGGAAAGCCCGAGCAATATATTTTCAGAGATTATCAAATACTCCGTATTTCCTAATATTGCAACTGCAAAATAGATAACTGCCATTAACAAAAAAACATTTTTAGATTTTCTCATATGTATGTCCTCTTTTCTCATTCTATTTATTAGGCATTCTGTGACACATCTTCTTCTAGTTGCTGATAAACTTCAAGTAAAGATACCATAGAAACATTCGATAACCCTTGCTTTACTATAAATGTGCTTACAGGATTAATATCACATCCAACAGCATTTGCCCCGGCATCCTGTCATTTAAATAAGAAAACGAGAAACGCAGCCCAGGAAGAGGAAAAAGGAGCAGACGATTCCCCGTTGCTCCTCTTCCCTCTTCCTGGGCGTACCCTTTATCACTATTCCCTTTATTTTTCACCCTCTCTTTCTATCCATTATCCTGACCAGTACGTCCATACCATCGTGCCATCTTCCTGCATCTCTCCACAATCTCTTTTGTCAAATCCTCCTGTTTCATCCGCCAACGCCAGTTTTTCCCTAATGTAGATGGCTCATTAATGCGTGCTTCTGTTCCCATTCCCAAATAATCCTGCACGGGAATGATTGCTAGTTTGGCAGCACTTTGCAATGCCAGCCGAATATAATCCCAATGAATCTCTTTCTCTGGCGTCCATTTATTTCCCAGATAGTTTACTGCGAACTTCTTTAATTGAGGATCCAGACTAGCATACCATCCCTGCAACGTATCGTTATCATGAGTTCCCGTATAAACCACACAATTTTCCGTATATTTATGAGTTAAATAATCGCTGTCTTCTGTATCATCAAAAGCAAACTCCAATACCTTCATCCCTGGAAATCCCGTATCCTGAACCAGTTTCTTGACCGAAGACGTCAATAATCCCAGATCTTCCGCTATGATGTCCAACTTTCCAAAATGTCGCTGCAAGGTTTGGAAAAATTCATATCCCGGCCCTTGCTCCCAATGTCCTCCCTCCGCCGTCTTATCCCCTGCCGGAATCGACCAATATTCGTCAAACCCCCGGAAGTGATCCACTCGTACCACATCATACAAACGGAAACAATATTCCAGTCTCCGGATCCACCAACGATATCCTGTCTTCTTATGATACTCCCAACAATACAAAGGATTCCCCCATAGTTGTCCCGTGGCCGAGAATGCATCCGGCGGACATCCTGCTACTGCCTTCGGGCGACAGTCTTCATCAAACTGAAATAATTCTGGATATGCCCAACTATCGGCTCCATCAAAGGCAACATAGATAGGAATATCTCCCAAAATCCGGATTCCTTTCCGATTGGCATAACTTTTTAACCGCTTCCACTGTTGTTCAAACAAATACTGCTGAAATTCATAAAAAAGGATTTCATCCTGCAGGCGATCCCGATATTTCTCCATCGCAACTACATTCCGCAGGCGGATATCTTCCTCCCATTCCTCCCAGCTCTTACCCGCAAAATCATTTTTGACCGCCATAAAAAAACAATACTCACGAGTCTCCGGCTCAAGAGAGTTCTCCAGAAACAACCGTAGTCCTGTGTCTCCCAAACGGGCTTGCCGCTTTTTCCAGCGCAAAAATGCCTTTTTCAGTAAAGGAAAACGATTTTTATATAACTTCCCATAGTCAATATCCCGCTCGTTCTCCCCAAAATCTGCCTCCTGGCATTCTTTCTTTGTCAAAAGCTTATCCTCTATCAGCTTTTCCAAATCAATAAAGTAGGGATTCCCTGCAAATGCACTAAAGGACTGGTATGGAGAATCACCATAGCCAGTAGGACCCAACGGCAAAATCTGCCAATATTGCTGCCCTGCCTCTGCCAATTTGTCCACAAATTCATACGCCTCTTTAGAAAATGTACCGATCCCATAGGGAGACGGCAGACTTGCCACTGGCAAAAGCATCCCACATTCCCGCTTCATATCGTAACCTCTCATTTCTGGCAACTGCTTCACGGTTGTCCTGTTTTCTTTCATTTCCTGCCTGCTGCGGCCCGGAAAACCATGATATTATTTTATCAGCTTTAGAGAGTATCCGCAACCAGAAAACGACAAGGAGTAAAAAGAGAGTTTCGGTTGCCTTTCCGTTCATTTTCCTCTTGTAAAATTTGTACAAAATGAGTATGATAAGATACAATTGTAGAAATATGCTTTTAATACAGAAAAGAGGAAATCACAATGTTGTTTTCAAAAAAAGATTTGATCAAACTGCTGGGACCTTTGATCGTGGAGCAGATCTTGACTGTGCTGGTGGGTATGGTCGATGTGGTGATGGTGGCAGCCGTAGGAGAGGCGGCCGTGTCAGGAGTTGCTCTGGTAGACTCTATCAGCATTCTGATTATCCAGCTTTTAGCTGCTCTGGCCACTGGCGGAGCCGTTGTATGTTCTCAGTATATCGGCCGTCAGAATCTGGTGGCTGCCTGTCATGGAGCTGGACAGTTAATCACAATTACCTCTGCCTGTTCACTGTTGTTTGCTGGAACCGCATTATTAGGCGGTCGTCATTTGCTGGAGTTAATCTTTGGTCATGCGGAAGAAACTGTTATGAATAATGCCGCCATCTATTTCCGAATTACTGCTTTTTCTTATCTTTTTTTAGCTTTATATAATTCTGGCGCTGCCTTACTTCGCTCTATGGGAAATTCACGAGCATCCATGATGACCTCTCTTGTCATGAATGGTCTTAATGTTGTTGGAAATGCCATCTGCATCTATGGACTTCACATGGGGGTAGAAGGTGTTGCCATTCCCACATTGCTCTCTCGAATCGTAGCCGCCATCTTAATGTTAATTTTAGTGACGCGTCCGGGTAATCTCATCCATGTATCCCACTTTCAAGATCTGCGTCCGGACAAAGAACTCATGAAAAATATCCTGAGGGTAGGAATCCCCAGCGGTCTGGAAAACGGAATGTTCCAATTTGGAAAGCTTGCACTCCAGAGTCTAGTCTCCACCTTGGGAACGGCAGCAATTGCCAGCTTTGCGGTAGCATCGAATCTAGTAACCTTCCATTATCTTCCTGGAAATGCGCTCGGCCTGGGACTCATCACCATTGTAGGACAATGTGTCGGTGCCGGAGAATATGAACAGGCCAAACAATATACCCACAAACTGATCCTGGCCAATTATGGTTTCCTGGCCGTGATTTGTAGTGTGATGGCATTCTTTAGCTGGCAAATTGTAGAAATCTATCATCTATCTTCAGAAGCATCTGGTCTAGCTCGTCAGATGATTCTGATGCATTCTTGTGGAATGTTGGTATGGCCGTTGGCCTTTACCCTGCCAAACACTTTGCGAGCCGGGCTGGATGCACGCTTTACTATGACTATTTCCATATTTTCTATGTGGGTATTCCGAATCGGTTTTGCCTATCTGTTTGTGAAAATCTGGAAAGTAGGTGTGATGGGAATATGGTGGGGGATGTTCATTGACTGGATTTTCCGAGCAATTGTCTTTTCCTCTCGTTTTCACAGTTTTACCTCACGAGTCAGGCAAATATAAACGTTATTCCACCATCTGCCATTTCCAGTATTCGGTATCCGACTTGTCCACGCACGTTCTGTCTGGTACTAACAGTTTTCGTTAATATCAGACAAACGTACGTGAACCGTCCAAACAAAAAATATAAAATAGTGGATGGTTTATTTTTCAATACCTAGTTCTTTTCCACAGTGAGGACAAAACTGATAGTCTTCCTCTGTTTCAAATCCGCAACTAGCACAACGTTTCCTGTTATTTTTCTTTCCAAAGGTAGCCAAAATGATATCTTCTGGCAATATATGGAGTTGTCCGTGTTCGATTTGACGCCCTAAGTTGACATCGATTGGCACGCTCTTATCACAACAACTTGTCCGCACATAATAACTGCGCCCCCATTTAAAAATCGGAATGAAGAACAAACTGAGACAGGAGTATATCAGATATACCTCTAGATGCCCATACCTTCCACAATTGTCACAGATGATAAGCTGATCAAAATTCAGTTTCTTTCTCCCCTGATTGATTCCCATAATAAAAAACATGATATCCTGCTCCTTTCTTCAGGTTCTTTCTATTATAATGTTTTATGGGAATAGGAGCAATACTGACTTTACTTCACAGACTGATTTTCATATGCTTTCCAAGCCTCCTCGGGACTGTCAAAGCCTCCGGACTGGATTGCTTTAAAATCTACATCGATAAATTCCGTATTCTCATCAATCTGTCCACCAATCACATTTGCAAAAATAACTGCATCAAACAAGGGTGGAATATCGTGTCCGGCCGGTACTGGAATTTCTTCCTCACCATCTCCGGTATATCCATACTCGTAAATCCGATACCCGTCCTCTGATAAGACTGACATCAATTTCATGCCCGTACCTTCATTGACCTCATAGGTAAATAATTCCGTTTCTGTGATCTCACCATCGTTCTCCAATATACCATATTCATCTGCCGTGATCACATCTGCTACCGGAACCTTTACTGTCATCCGCAGGTAAGCATCATTTTTACTATTATTCTTAATTGCTGGGTTTTTCGGAATTACCTTTCCGGCATACATATCCTCAGCTTCCCAGATCCCCCAGGCATCCGATGGACTAGCATCCGAAGGACTGGCATTTGGCGGAGTCGCATAACTGCCATCCGGAAGCTCGCCATCCCATTTGCTTTCATACAGGTTAAAATCCACCCGTCCTACCGTGAATTTATTCTTTGCCAGCTCATAATCCGTCATATAGGCCAATGTTCCGCCCAGACTCAGCAAAGCAATCAGACACACGGCAGTCATTAACTTAATTTTGTTTTTCCACTTTTTTTTCAGATTTTTTTTCTCAGTGGTCTTAACTTCTTCCATGTCTACAATCCTCCTTTTCCTTTTCTGTCAAACAACTCAGCGAAGAAGCAGATATCCAATCCAGGGAATCTGAAACCGGACTTTGCCATAGAGCTCTTCCTGAGAAACCGGCATCGCATCACATACTGCATTTGCATCTCCTTTCGTTATGATAGTGTTATCTTTCGCATTCATAGATACCACGCGATGGGTAACCATCACATTCCCTGCTTGAAAGCTGACAATATCTCCTGGAGAAATCTTCTCGTCCGCCTCATATTGACTGACATAAATTACACTGCCTGCTTTTATGGCCGGCTCCATGCTACTGCTTTTTACCACACAGGCCTTCATGTGGAATACTCCCGGGAGCCACACCGCCGCCGCCAGAAGCAAGGCTGCCATCAAAAATAAATTTACCAGCCAAAATGAAAGAGTTTGAATTGCTTTCTTCATGTTATCGCCTCCTCTACTATTCATCCGAAAACAAGAACATATGTACGATTATTTTTCTATTTTTTTTCGCAACTTCTTTAAAATTCTTTGATGACGTGCCTGAAGTGTAGTGACAGGAATCCCACTGGATCGAGCTATCGCCCGCAAAGATTCTTGATACACATAAAGCCTGCTGAGTAATTCCCGTTCTCCTTCACTAAGTTCCTTCAAACTCTCCCTCAGCTCCTCCAAAAACCAATTCTTTTCCGCCATAGCCTCCACCGACTCCGCTGATGAGTCCCAAAACATCTCACTGCCATTCAACTCCTCTGTATCCAGAGCATCATAAAAAAAGGTTTTATTTTTCCGATCACTTTCCCGAAAATATCGCTCCTTTCTTTCCCCACGACAATACGTTTTATAAATCTCTTCCGTAACCGGCACCTGTACATCTCTAACTTTAATGTAATAGTCCATATCCTTTTCCCTCTCTCCAATCAAAAAGGAGAGACATTATGCATTCTGCAAAATATCTCTCCTGCTATTTGGTAATTGACCCATTTCCTCTATCCAGTAAATGAGTCATTCCTTTGCTAGGTAGTCTTTATTCACTTGTTTTCTCGGAAATGTAATCCGGATAATCTTCCGACATCGAGAGCACTTAATTTCAATACTCCCCCTCGTCCCAGGTATCATGTCCAATAACCTCTGATGACAATACTGACAGTATATCGTAGTAGCTTTCATCCATGTATCCCCTTCTTCCTCTCCAAAATCGAACGTATGTTCTTATATAGATTAGCAAAGAACTTCTCATTTGTCAATATAGATATATGAAAAATTATAAGATACTCTCCGATGTCATTTAACATAAAGTAGTGGCAAAAGGTACGCCAAGGAAGCGGGGCGAGAAGCCATCGAAAATGGTCTGTTCCTTTTTTCGGTTTCGAGATTAAGAATTCCTAAAACCCCTGACTTTTGCTAAAAACGAAACGAAAATATACAAACTCGCTCCGCTCAGACAGTGTATATTTTCGTTTCAACGCTAAACTCAGGGATTTAAGGACTTCTAAATCTCTACAAAGTCAAAATATCTGCAGACAATTTCCCATTGCTTTTCTCCTCTCTTCCTTGGCTGATTTTCTCGTTTTCTTATCTGAATGACATGATGCTGGGGTTAAAACATAGTAAAACGTGGCAACTTTTTTGTAAATCTTTGGGCGGCACTGATCCTGATATGGACAGCCTACACAATGATTTTGGCCAAATGAAACTCTGCATTGCCTTGTTGTTTTGGTATATGACTGGCTTATAGGTTCATGTCCTGCGGTACATTTCAAAAGGCGGGTGCCATCTTCATTGAATTCGAAATTAGCCAAAGCATCCGTAGCTTCTTTACCGATCAATGCGGTAGTTACCAGTCCAATGTCATTTAGATAAGGAAACGAGAAAATCAGCCAAGGAAGAGGGGAGAGAAGCAATGGGAAATGGTCTGTGGATTTTGACTTTGCAGAGATTTAGAAGTCCTTAAATCCCTGAGTTTAGCGTTGAAACGAAAATATACACTGTCTGAACGGAGTGAGTTTGTATATTTTCGTTTCGTTTTTAGCAAAAATCAGGGGTTTTAGGAATTCTTAATCTCAAAACCGGAAAAAGGAACAGACCATTTTTTATTGCTTCTCTCCTTTTTCCTTGGCGTACCTTTTGCCACCATTTATCTGAATGACGTGGAACTGTCAAACCTTGTCCTTTTTCAAAATTTTCTATTATCCCCTTTCCCCAAAGAAAATCCTTGCCATATTTTCATTTTCCTATATAATGTAAGAGAACAATTCATCAATTAGGTATTTCAGATATTCCGTCATAAAACTAACACAGAACAAGGAGGATTTTATTATGCCACAGCGAACCGATATCCACAAAGTTCTCATCATCGGATCCGGCCCCATCATTATTGGTCAGGCATGCGAGTTCGACTACTCCGGTACTCAGGCATGCAAAGCGTTGAAAAAGCTGGGTTACGAGATCGTTCTGGTCAACTCCAACCCCGCCACCATCATGACCGATCCGGAAACTGCCGATGTCACCTACATCGAACCTTTAAACGTACAACGGCTAGAGCAAATCATTGCCAAAGAGCGTCCGGACGCATTATTGCCAAACCTGGGCGGCCAATCCGGACTGAATCTCTGCGCGGAGCTCTATAAGGAAGGTATTTTAGACAAATACCAGGTCAAAGTAATCGGTGTCCAGGTAGATGCTATTGAGCGGGGCGAAGATCGAATCGAATTCAAAAAAGCCATGAATGCGTTGGGCATTGAGATGGCTCGCAGCGAAGTTGCCTACACGGTAAATGAGGCGCTTGCCATTGCAGATCAGCTGGGATACCCGGTTGTCCTTCGGCCCGCTTACACGATGGGAGGCGCCGGCGGCGGTCTGGTGTACAACAAAGAAGAATTAAAAACCGTCTGTGCCCGCGGATTACAGGCCAGCCTGGTCGGTCAGGTACTGGTGGAAGAATCCATCCTTGGCTGGGAAGAGCTGGAGTTGGAAGTAGTCCGAGATAAAGAAGGCAATATGATCACCGTCTGCTTCATTGAAAATATCGATCCCCTTGGCGTTCATACAGGTGACTCCTTCTGCTCCGCCCCCATGCTGACCATCTCCGAAGAATGCCAGAAGCGTCTGCAAGAACAAGCTTATCGAATTGTGGAGTCTGTGCAGGTTATCGGCGGCACCAACGTACAGTTTGCCCATGATCCCGTCTCTGACCGTATTGTCGTGATTGAGATCAATCCCCGTACTTCCCGTTCTTCTGCTCTTGCCTCTAAAGCCACCGGTTTTCCGATTGCCCTGGTATCTGCCATGCTGGCCACTGGACTTACCTTAAAGGATATCCCTTGTGGCAAATATGGCACTTTGGACAATTATGTACCGGACGGCGATTATGTAGTGATCAAATTTGCCCGTTGGGCATTTGAAAAATTCAAAGGGGTAGAGGATAAATTGGGCACCCAGATGCGGGCCGTCGGCGAAGTTATGAGTATTGGAAAAACCTATAAAGAAGCCTTTCAGAAGGCTATTCGCAGCCTGGAAACCGGACGCTATGGCCTGGGTCATGCCAAAGATTTTGATACCCGAACAAAAGAACAGCTTCTGCAAATGTTAATCACTCCTTCCAGTGAACGTCATTTTATCATGTACGAAGCTCTGCGCAAAGGAGCTACCGTAGAAGAAATTCATGATATTACCAAAGTAAAAACCTGGTTTATTCAACAAATGAAAGAGCTGGTAGATGAGGAAGAAGCTCTGCTGACTCATAAGGGCGCCCTTCCTGCGGACGAACTGCTGATCTCTGCCAAGAAAAACGGCTTCTCTGACAAATATTTAAGCCAGCTTTTGGAAATTCCAGAAGACACGATCCGCAATCATCGCATCGAGCTGGGAGTAGAGGAAGCCTGGGAAGGAGTTCATGTCAGCGGTACCACGGACAGTGCTTATTACTATTCCACTTACAATGCCCCAGACAAAAACCCGATCCACACCGATAACCCCAAGATCATGATCCTTGGCGGCGGCCCCAACCGTATCGGACAGGGCATCGAATTTGATTACTGTTGTGTTCACGCCTCTCTGGCTCTGAAAAAGCTGGGTTTTGAGACTATCATTGTCAACTGTAACCCCGAAACCGTGTCCACGGACTATGATACCTCCGACAAATTGTATTTTGAGCCCCTGACTCTGGAAGATGTATTGAGCATCTATAAAAAAGAAAAACCACTAGGCGTGATTGCCCAGTTCGGCGGGCAGACTCCACTGAATCTGGCTGCCGAACTGGAAAAGAATGGGGTTCGTATTTTGGGCACCTCTCCATCCGTCATTGACCTCGCTGAAGATCGGGACCTATTCCGCGCCATGATGGAAAAATTGGAAATTCCCATGCCTGAATCCGGCATGGCCACCACCGTAGAAGAAGCCCTTAAAATCGCCAATCAAATCGGATATCCCGTGATGGTTCGCCCTTCTTATGTTCTGGGAGGACGAGGAATGGAAGTTGTCTACGACGATGAGAACATGATCGGTTATATGCAGGCGGCTGTAGGCGTAACTCCGGATCGCCCGATTCTGATTGATCGCTTCTTGAATCATGCTATGGAATGTGAAGCCGACGCCATCAGCGATGGTACGCACGCCTTTGTCCCTGCCGTTATGGAACATATCGAACTGGCCGGTGTTCACTCTGGTGACTCTGCTTGTATTATCCCCTCCCTTCACATTTCTCCGGAAAATGTGAAAACAATCCAGGAATATACCCGGAAAATTGCCGAGGAAATGCATGTACGAGGACTCATGAATATGCAGTATGCCATCGAAAATGGCAAAGTCTATGTGCTGGAGGCCAACCCCCGGGCATCGCGAACCGTACCTCTAGTATCCAAAGTATGCAATATTCGTATGGTGCCTCTGGCCACCGATATTGTCACGGCAGAATTGACTGGCCGGCCATCGCCGATACCCCAGTTAAAAGAACAGGAAATTCCCAACTATGGCGTCAAGGAAGCCGTATTCCCCTTCAATATGTTCCAAGAGGTCGACCCGGTATTAGGGCCGGAGATGCGTTCCACCGGCGAAGTTCTAGGACTTTCCCATTCCTATGGCGAAGCATTTTATAAGGCTCAGGAAGCTACCCAGTCCCGCCTGCCTTTAGAGGGCACCGTACTGATCTCTGTCAATCGCAAGGACAAACCGGAGATTGTGGAAGTGGCCAGAACGTTTGCCGAAGATGGCTTTATCATCCTGGCTACCGGTACCACTTATGATCTGATTCACGAAGCTGGTATCCCTGCCAAAAAAGTGAAAAAGCTTTACGAGGGACGTCCCAATATCTTGGATATGATCACCAATGGAGATATCCAGCTGATCATCAATTCCCCCTCCGGAAAAGATAGCGTACACGACGACAGCTATCTGCGCAAGGCCGCCATTAAAGCTA
>ERZ808024.645-NODE-645-length-13415-cov-3.457715_pt1 | contig 13415 bp, 13 predicted proteins | sample MGYA00380181_ERZ808024 | MGnify/ENA primary metagenome ERZ808024 (study PRJEB31490, sample SAMN06133413) | mouse gut metagenome | isolation source: Z2_1 | host: mice | place: China: Chengdu | collected 2015-05 ...
TGAAACTGCGCTTCAACTCGGATTAAATCAAGGTTTTATACAACAAAAAAGCAGCGCAAAAGAAGAATACACACCACTGTTTGACCTTACAGGTCTCTGAATCTGCTGTCTGTGAAGCGCAATGTCATTTAGATAAGGAAACGAGAAGCATAAGCCAGGAAATGAGGCGAGAACCAACGCCAAATTCAGGGATTTAAGGACTTCTAAATCTCTGCAAAATCAAAATCCCGCAGACGGTTTGGCGTTGGTTCTCGCCTCATTGCTTTAATTGTCGCAAAAATCATAAATAAGCCGGATACCAACATTTTTTCTTCTTGTTGATATCCGGCTTCAATGCATGTTGTCCACTGGATTGTACCTCTCTTTTCTTTCATTTTTCGCAATGAGCTTCTTTACGCCTTCCACTGCTTTTTCCACATATTTTTATATGTGCTCTATATGAAATTATTTCCCTCTGCTTTGGTAATCACACCCTTCCGATTTTTCCATCTTATTTTTGTATTCTTGATTATCCGATTCTGAAATATATCGTCCTTGCCATACTTTCTCGTCATATAACAAAACCGATTCTTTTCAATTTTTGATAATGTCTGCTTTGGATATCTCGCTTTCTTTTGATGTTCTACCTTGCAGATTCGTTGTCCTTTGTTTCTGTCTATCATCTTTGATAACAGAAACGAAATTTACGTCTTCGGTGGTCCGTACCTCCTTTGCTTAGATTTTTTGAGACTCCTCTTACAATGAGAATTCTCTTGTGAGGATAACTCTTATCCTCTGTGTTGTCCTCTTTTGTTTTGTTGTATTTATCATACCAGATAGCCTCAAATTTGTCAATACTTTTTTCGATAAAATTTTATATTTTTTATTAATTATCTAATTGCATATAATTATTTGAACAATTTAAACTTTATTGTTTTTTATCCATGATTTTTGGTTTGTTTTTATAAATAGTTTGATTTTTTATTTTAAGGAGAATATTCAATTTTTTGATTTCTAAAAATTTTCTTACATTTATTATTTTTCTATTGCTTCATCTGGCAATTAAGGATAAAATAACTTATAATTCAAATAACATTACCCACAATGGACAAAGGGGGGACACGCCCCAAGTACCGTCTTTTTGCGGCTGGCGGCGTTATATGTCAATCGGCGTACAAACTACCCGAAGCGACAGTAACGCGGCAGAATCGCAAATCTGTGATACAAAACCGTGTGTTCCCTTATTCGTTGAGGATATATGTTATATAAAATAGTTGCACGAAAGGAGTCTCTCATGTTAAATTTATTTACTTCTTCCTCTCTTTCCATCTTTGCCATAGGCGCATTGGTGGTTCTCATTTTGTTGATCCTTTTCAGTGGTTATGTAAAAGCTCCGCCGGATCAGGCTTATATTATTTCCGGACTGAAAAAAGATTCTCGGGTTTTAGTCGGTCGTGCCGGTATCAAAATCCCTTATCTGGAACGTTTGGATCGTCTCTATTTGGGGCAGATGACGGTAGATATCAAGACAGAGCAATCCGTGCCTACCAATGATTTTATCAATGTCAATGTAGACGCTGTGGCCAAAGTCCGGATCTCTCCCACTGCCGACGGCATCAAGCTTGCCGCTAAGAACTTCTTGAATAAAAAGGCCATCGATATCACAATGGATCTTCAAGATTCCCTTCAGGGTAATATGCGTGAGATCATCGGTACACTCTCTTTAAAGGAGATCAACACCGACCGGGATTCTTTCTCCGACCAGGTAATGTCCAAAGCATCCAAAGACATGGATAAGCTAGGTATTGAGATTCTTTCCTGCAACATTCAAAATGTTACAGATGAAAATGGTCTCATCAAAGATCTCGGTGCAGATAACACTTCCCGTATCAAGAAAGATGCTGCCATCGCCAAGGCCCAAGCAGATCGGGATATTGCTATCGCCCAGGCGGAAGCCGACAAATCGGCCAACGATGCTCGCGTCATTGCACAGACAGAGATCGCTCAAAAGAACAATGAGTTGGCTATCCGAAAGTCAGAACTGCAGAAAAATGCAGATACCAAAAAGGCCGAGGCAGACGCCGCATACGAAATTCAAAAACAGGAACAGCAGAAAACCATTCAAACTGCCACCGTAAATGCCCAGATCGCCAAAGCAGAACGGGAAGCTGAATTGCGCAAACAACAGGTAGCCATTCAACAACAATTTCTGGAAGCCGAAATCAACAAAAAAGCCGATGCTGAACGCTATAAAGTCGAACAAGAGGCAGCTGCCATCCTTGCCAAACGCCAGCGAGAAGCCGAAGCAAAAAAATATGAACAGGAAAAAGAAGCCGAAGCCATGAAAGCCAAAGCCCAAGCCGAGGCGGATGCCATGAAAGCTAAGGCTGTAGCCGAAGCCGAAGCCATGAAAGCCAAAGCAGAAGCGGCCCGTTTTGCTGCCGAACAAGAAGCAACGGGAATTCGGGCTAAGGGTGAAGCCGAAGCTGCTTCCATCCAGGCTAAAGCGCTAGCGGAAGCAGAAGGTATGGAGAAAAAAGCCGAAGCCTATTCCAAGTATGACAATGCCGCCATTTTGGAAATGCTTTTGAGTATCATGCCTCAGATGGCAGCAGAAATTGCCAAACCTTTGTCCAGCATCAGCAAGGTCAATATCTACGGCGGAGGAGATTCTGGCTCTGGTGTCACTCAGATGTCTGGTAATGCTGCCACAGTTATGCAACAGGTTTTTGATACGATGTCTGAGGCCACTGGTGTAGATTTTCGGGAAATCTTAAAAGCTCAAACTTATGATGCCAAAGTAACCCGCAACCTAAACTTTACTGGTCTTCCTAATGCTGATACCAGTACAGATACTCCGGTAGTACATACTCCTGAAAACCCAGATATCGATTCAACTTCCGTATAATATTTAAAAAATAGCTTCCTAAAAAGGAGTCCTGCATAGTAGGCAATGTCATTTAGATAAAGAAACGAGTCCGGAAGAAACAGCAAAATCTGCTGACTCCTTCGGACTCGTTGTATCCTTATCCTCTTTACTTCAAAAAACCATTGACAATCTGCGCTTCTGCTTCTTCTTCTGTCAGCCCCAGTGTCATCAACTTCACAATCTGCTCCCCAGCAATTTTCCCAATTGCCGCTTCATGAATCAATGCCGCATCAATGTTATTGGCCTCCAATTGCGGAACTGCAAGAATTTTCGCATCCCCCATAATAATCGCATCGCACTCCGTATGGCCAGTACAAGGCGCATTTCCCACAATCCGGGAATCAAATTTCTGATAAGAGCTATCTTTCGCCACGGATCGGGAAACCACATCTGCACTGGCCTCCTTACCGTTCAATTCCACCACATAGTCACTGACTGCATACTGATTCCCATGAGTCATCAACCGCTCCCGTACTACCAGCTTTGCTCCTGCCGCCAATTTCGCCTTCGTCTTCCTATCTGTAGAATCCACCCCTTTAATCTGCACCATCTCCATCTCCATGGTGCTTCCCTCCTCCATGGTAACTTCCGTGACCGGATTCAGAATTCGTTTGCCATTGCCGTCTCCCTCACCATAATGTTTCTCTACATATTTTACTCTGGCATTTTTTCCCACATAAAAACGGTGAATCCCCTCATGCTGAGAATCCTGATCTCCACAATTGTGAATGCCACAACCGGCCACAATCACCACATCACTATCCTCACCAATATAGAAATCATTATAAACCATATCCTTCATGCCACTTTGACTCAGTACTACCGGAATATGCACACTCTCCTGCTTTGTCCCTGGCCGGATGCGAATGTCAATCCCACTGCCCTCCGTCTTTGATGTAATATCAATATTTGCCGTAGTATTCCGCCCTGCCATCTGTCCATTGGCACGGATATTGTAGGCTCCTTCCGGAACCTCATGGAGATCTGCAACCTCCTCCAAAATCCTCTGCTGAATCCGGTCCATCATCTCCTATCTCCTCCCTGATAAAATCTTGCACAAGCGTCCACTGCCGATGTGGTTCCTAATAAAGTAGGAAGCACTTCCGTCTTTGGTCCCTGACGAGTGATCTGCCCTTCTGCTATCACTACAATTTCGTCCGCAATATTCAAAATCCTCTCCTGATGAGAAATAATCAAAATCGATCCATCTGTACTCTTTTGCATCCGCTCAAACACCTGAATCAAATTCTGGAAACTCCATAGATCGATCCCGGCCTCCGGCTCGTCAAATACTGACAGCTTCGTATTCCGTGCCAATACTGTGGCAATCTCAATGCGCTTCAACTCTCCTCCAGAAAGACTGGCATTCACTTCCCTTTTGATATAATCCTTGGCACAAAGCCCTACTTCTGAAAGATATTGACACGCATCTGCCGCGCTCAGATTCTTTTTCGCCGCCAACCGGATCAAATCCAGTACCTGAATCCCCTTGAAACGTACCGGTTGCTGAAATGCAAAGCTGATTCCCAAATTCGCCCGCTCCGTAATACTCAAATCAGTGATATCCGTCCCTTTAAAATAAATCTTTCCTTCTGTTGGTTTTTCAATCCCTGCAATTAATTTTGCCAGGGTCGATTTTCCTCCACCATTAGGACCTGTAATCACCACAAACTTATGATCGTCTATAGTCAGATTCATGTTCCTTATGATTTCTTTCTGCCCTTTCTCCTCCTGTACCTCAAAGGACACATTTTCCAATGTCAGCATAGCTTCCTCCAGATCTTATATTCAGGCTGATGCCTTTATGTGTATTTATGGTTATTTTTTTCCAATCTTTCTCATTATATAACAATTTTCTCTCAATTACCAGATGTTTTTCTGACCACTGCCTCTCATTTATTGCCTTTTAACACTGCCATTTCCCAACGAATCATATTCTGCGTATCTTTGCCACAAAAAATCCCTCATACAAAGAATCCGGACATATACACATCGTGCCGGCCAAATCCGTCGGAAGCAAAGTAACTCCCGAAAATCTTTCTGTTTCAATAGGTATCAATTCTGCTCTGGTTTTTTGAATCACTTTTCTCACTATCTGCTCATTCTCTTCTCTCAGAATGGAACAAGTAGAATAAACCATCTCATGACCTGGTTTTAATAGATTCCATGCTTTTAATAAAAGCTCCTCTTGCATCTTTGAAGAACGCTTCAAAAGTTCCTGATTGAAAGGATTTTTCGCACGAGCCTTAGCTATTTCCAAAGTTCCACTGCCACTGCAAGGCGCATCCAGCAATATCTTATCGAAGGAAAAAAACTCGTCTAATCTCCGAGAATCTGTCACCATTACACACACTCTGGAAGCCCCTTGTTTTTCAATATTGTATCGCAGGCGCTCCGCACGAATCTTATTTTTCTCACAAGCTGTGATGGAAGCCATATTCTGAGAAAGTGCAGCCATCTGAGTTGTCTTGCTTCCTGGCGCCGCCGCCATATCCAGTATACTCTCCCCCGCTTCCGGAAACAATATAAACGGCGGAATCATAGACGATAAACTCTGCAAATAAATCTTCCCCATCTCATAGAGATCCAACTTACGAATCTCTATCTCCCGAATATTCTCCAAAACCAATGCTTCTTTGCTCCAGGATACCTTTTGATAAACAATTCCCGCCTTCTTTAATTCCTCTTCCACCGATGCCAAATCTGTCTTTAAGGTATTTACCCGCAAGGTTACTGGCCGCTCCTCATATCCTTGCAAAATTTTTTCTGTAAGCTTCTCTCCATATTGTACCAGCAATTTTTCCTGCAAAAATGCCGGAATCTCCCCTTTGGCCATCTTTTCTCCTCTTTTTAGAAACGTGGTTTCATAATATGTACACTTCTATAAAAAATCCTACCGCACAAGATTCTACATCTACTACAGAAAATGATTTTAGCAACAAACTTCTCCCTAATGCAGGAGGAGAGCCGTATTATTTTCCTGTTTCAAAAAAATACGGTTTCCTAACTAAAATATAAAAACAGCGCAAAACCGAACTCCATCTTACGGTTTTGCGCCTCTCGATGCAGGAGATAGCACTTGAACTCACACGACCATACAACCACTAGATCCTTAGTTTTCAGTAATAGTTTCTAACCGTATTTTCTTTTGTTTTTTCGCCTTTATAGTCTCGTAAATAAGCCATTATATTGATGGTTTCCTTTAAATTCCATTGTTTGTTATAGTTGCCGTAAGAATTGCAGTAAGTTGTCGTATGTCTATCCTTTTGTATTTCGTTTAGGTATTGATAGTGAGAGAATGCAATCTCCATTTACAAGATATAATATTCCTTATACAATTCCTGACGATATACTTTATCCGCTCCAATCCGTCCAATGGCATCATACCGTTTCTCCTGCAGCAACTTCTGAGTCAGCATTGCATATCGGTTTTCCCCCTGCTCAATCCCTTGCTCAAGTCCTTCTATTCTTCCCTTCTCAATATTCTCCTGGTCACGCATCAGCAACGTCGTGTATTCCCGCCTCCATTCTCGATTTTTCTTGGCAATCCCAAGGATGGTCTCCAAAGTCTCCTTGCATAGTTCCGGATTGCTCATGACCTTCCCAAACAGGAAATCATTGGAAAGTCCCAGTTCCTCCCACTCTGTTTTTTATTTCCCATTTTTTCTCCCTATATTGTTTCTTTCTTCATTATAGCATGATTTTATCTTTTTGCAAATAATCCTATTGTCTCTTGTCTGCTTATTTATCACGATCCGTTACTGCTCATACCCAATGACTAACCACTCCGCTGAATTTTACAATGCCATTACCGCAGTAATTGACAACAGGCAACCCCGTTACAATAAGGTTACAGTACATGGCAAAAAGAAGCCTGGCCAGCCCTTTTAACCGCCACACAACAAAAAGCCCCAAAACCTTATAAAATAAAGGTTTCAGGGGCTTTTCTATACCTGCACCGAGTACGGATAAATCCGAACCCTCAACCTCCGCCAGCGTGATAGTCTTGGAACCGTCCTTATAGTTGAAAGTAAGGATTATCTTGTCCTCATAAAGATACACCGCATTGACGAAGCTGTCAATCAGTCTTTGCCGCTGTTCCCGCTTTGTCACATCAAATTTGCGGAAACGGTAAATGAAGAAAACTATCTGTTCTCTTGTAAGCATGGGCTTGTGCATTTCTTCCTGCAAAATGCTGATTTCAAGCTGGCTCTTGGTTCCCTCCAACTCGTCCAGCCTTTGCTTGGTGGATGGTGTGAAAATCCCGGCTTGAATAGCATTGAGCATATTGTTAATGCCTTTTTCCGTTTCTGCAAGCTGTTTTTTCAAAAGAGGCAGGTCGGTGCTTTCTTTTTTCTGCAATTCCATAAGCGTATCAATCAGCCGTTCCATGACTTCATCATTCATAATTGCTTTCATGGTGTAGCTGACAACTAAATCTTCAATCCAGTCTTTCTTGACCGCTTTCTTGTCGCAGAGTTTCTTTTTCTTGGTATTCACACAACGATAATAGCGATGTACTTTCATCGTGTGGCTTGTGCCGCTTTCCCCTACCATGAAAGAACCGCATTTCCCGCAATACAGCTTTGTTGTCAACAAATAATCGTCCTCTGCTTTGTGACGGGCGGGAGCCTTTTTGTTTTTCGCCAGTCGTTCCTGTACCCGTTCAAATAATTCTTTCGGGACAATCGCCGGAATACCGTCCTCCTTGACTACATCACGATAGCTGTATTCGCCCATATAGCGGCGGTTCTTCAACAGGTGGTTCATAATGTTCAGTGTGATTTTCCCGCCACGAATGGAGCGCATCCCCCTGCTGTTCAGCAGATTGACAAGCTCCTGCATGGTCGCTCCCTCACTGTATCTTGTAAACATTTCCAGCACCACCGGGGCGGTCTTAGGGTCGATTTGATAATACTGCTGTTCGTCAATGTAGTAACCCATTGGGACAGTACCGCCGTTGTATTTGCATTTCAACGCATTGTCGGTCAAGCCCCGGATAACTTTCTCGGAAAGTTCGGCAGAGTAATATTCCGCACATCCCTCAAGCATGGCTTCCAGTATAATCCCCTCGCTTCCCTCGGAGATATTTTCTCTTGCGGAAATGACCTTGACACCGTTCTTCTTCAAAATATTCTTATATCGTGCGCTGTCATAACGGTTCCGGGCGAAACGGTCTAACTTCCAAACCAACACGACATCAAACAAGCCCTTTGCGCTGTCCTTAATCATGTGCTGAAATTCAGGGCGGTTATCTGTTTTCGCTGATAAAGCCCGGTCAATATAAGTACCCAAAATCATAATGTCGTTGCGCTCTGCATACTCTTTGCATTCTCTCAACTGTCCCTCAATACTTTCTTCCCTCTGATTGTCGGAAGAATAGCGGGCGTAGATAACACCTTTCATTTGTCCACCTCCATAATTTGAAGAAGCGTCTGCTTTAACTTTTCACTCATTGGAGATTGCGGATCAAAGCACATCTCAATAAATTGTTTCATCTCATCGCTTCCCGCCGCAATCTTAGGGCGGTATTCATATAGCTTTCCCTGTGGGTTATCGGTTCGTGCAAAGAGATAATCCATTGACACATCAAAATAATCTGCATATTTCACAAGCGTTTCCAAAGAGGGCGCCGACTGCCCTTGCTCATAGCGGTTGATACTGGACTGTTTTACTCCTAATAATTCCGCCATTTTTACCTGTGACAGCTTCACACTCTCCCGCAATATCCGCAGGCGTTCTCCTAACTCTTTCATGGACTGTGACCTCCTTGTTTTCTTCATATCCATTATATCATTTATACGTTTATATTTCAACCCGTATTAAGCATAATTTTTATAGAATATGCTCATGAATAGGATAGAGAAAACTGGCGGGCAGAAACAAAATAAGCGGTCAATCCGGCTGTAATTTTAACAGCAGATTGCAACCGCTTATTTTACGTTTTGGAGGAAGTGTGGCTACACATTCCGACAAAACAGGGTTTCCAAAGGGTACCCCTTTGGCACACGACTTTGCAAAGCAAAGTGTAGTGTGTTATACGCTCTGTCGGTGTTGCCGTAAAAATGCCGTTGCCGCCGGGGAGGGCAAAGGCATTTGAAGCGGCAGGAAAACAGGGCTGTGATTGCGTAGCGTGGAACCGCAAGCGCAGGGCTGGTTTCGTCAGCAGATAGGGCGTATATGAAAGCCCCCGTCCCTCGTCCAACGCCGAACTTGTGTACGCACTCACGAAAAAGCAGACTGATTTTTCTATCAAAATTGAAATGGGCGGGAAGCCATTTTAAGGCTTTCCCGCCTTGATTGCCTATTAGCAAAGACGGGCGGGACTGTCAACGGCGGCGCATTTATGCGCCGTTCATCTTGACCGTTGACTGGCTCGGTTGGCTTTGCTATTTCGCCGGACAATCGGGATTTGTATTTATATAGGTTTAATCAAATGATGTTCAAAAAATGTTTCAAAGGTATTCGCAGCACCGCCATGTTCAACAATTTTTCCGTCTATGATTTTATCAATATCCACCCCTGTAATTTCCAAAACCTTATTCGTAGGTGTTATTCCAATAAATTCCCCTTTGTGCGTTCCCCTCATAATAAATTCTGAAATAACATAATCATCTGTTACATATTGGCGAATAATTTTCATGGTGTAATCGGGGTATGTTTTTTTCAATGCTACAAGATGTTGCTTCATTCCGTTTATCCCTATGAAAATTTCTTTTTCGCCAATTCTCTGCACACAATCCTCTGATATGTATTTAGAAAGTTCATCAAGCAAATTTTCTGAAACAATTACTTCATAGAAATATTTTACAATGTCTTTATTATTCATCATGTATCTCCACAACTTCCGATTTCAGCTACATTCAATTTCATGTGCCTACATTCCAACTATTTTTCTGATAGTACTTGCCGTCCTTATTGTTAATTTATTGCTGATACTTGCACTCGCTGTTTTTGACCACCAGTTTGTCCTTTGATAATTTTTTCGACTGAATGACCAAAATATCGCTTCTTTGTAGTCTTGTATCTTTTCCAATTCTTCTTTCGGCCCTCCGATTTCATTGAATACATCAGCAAATGTAACTGGCGGCATAATAAAAATTAGATTATCATAGATTTCCTTATCGTCATTTCCCCACCAATCGGGAGCATTTTGTAAAATGTCCTCAAGTTCTTCTTTCGCAATAACAAAAACAGGAATATCTAAATCAAACTGACTCTTTATCGTCATTACAATCTGTTTTGTGATACTCCCTATATCATTTTCATCACTCGAAAAAATCACGTTGCCACTATTCAAATATGTCTTAACTTCTTCATACCCTAATCTTTCAACGCCTTTTTTCAGTTCAGCCATTGTTACCTTGTTTCTTCCGCTTATATTGACACCACGCAAAAAAGCAATATATCTTTTCATATCCACCAGCACTTCCACGCTCCCCCGATTTATCCTCTACTGCATACACTCATTTATATATTCCATAGGTACGTCCATGCGCTGTGCTGTCTGTTCCGGTGTCATTCCGCTGTCTATAAATCTTTTGCAAACCGCTTTCATATTTTCGCCCACTTCGATAATATGTCTGTCCGGGTCATAGAAGCGAACCACACGCTGTCCCCACGAATGTTCCTTAATCGGATGAACATATTCAACATTACATTTTCCGAGATTTTCTGCAAATTTATCGAAATCATCTTCCTCAAAATAAATTTCAAAATTATTGCCACCGAAAGAAATATCACTTGTACCAATAAATTTTTTGTATGTTTCCAGCGTCTGCAAGGCTAAACCGCCTGTTAAGGTCTTGTTTGCACCAAAGTCCATGACTACCTCAAGCCCTAAAACTCTTTTATAAAAGTCAACGGTTTTAACCATATCCATTACAACTAACATAGGATTCTTTAATTCCATTTCAATACCTCCTGCAAATGTTTTACTTTCCCGCTTGCTCAATCATCTTCTTCATGAACTGCTGGAATTGTTCGCTTGTTTCCTCATCCAGCGGCATGACCTTTTCAAGCTGTTCCGCAACCAACGCCGTCACATCATCAATGGTATGTAATTCCTGCTTCTGCTCCTGTGCGGCGTTCTGAATATTTTGAAACATGGCGGTGGTCACTGGTTCCTCTGGCGGCTCCCCGCTGTCTATATCGCCCTTTATGTCCCGCAGGATAGACATAAACACATTCTTGATTTTCTCAATCTCCGCCTCATGTTCCCCCAGCTTTTGAGCGTTCATAAACTGTATATCCTGTCTTGCTTCCGCCCGGTATTCCGGGCGGTCTTTCATTAAATTGGACAGCGAAGCCGTAGCCATTTCGATTAGCTGGTTTCGTGCCATAACGCCCCTTGCCGCTGTGTCCTGAAAATAAATCTGTATCAGGCTTATCAGACGTGGAAAATTCTTATGTTCCAACAGACGGTTAAGGATTTCCACATCTATCGCCCCTGTCACAAGCCCTCGGACTGCTCCCTCAGACAACCCCAGTTCCGATATATCATAACTCTTTTGGACGCTCACCGTTGACAAGCCCAGAATATAATCCGTTGACACTCTAAATTCTTTCGCAATGCCTATGAGAATATCACTGCTGACCGTCTTTGTTTCCCCGCTGACGATCCGGCTCAACTGTGAGGGGGAAATTCCTATTTTCTTTGCCAGTTCCTTTTGGGGGATATGCCGCCCGTTACAAAGGTCTGAAATCCGCTGTCCGGGTGTTCCGGGTAAAGCCATAGATACGCACCTCCTCCGTATGTTTCCATTATACAGGATAATTGCAGAAATGCAATTTCAAAAGTATAGACTTTGGAAAAATGCAATTCTCGCAACAATCCGGGATTTGCATTTTTTTCTGATAAACTGGATTTACGAACGTTCGGAACAACACCTTGAAAACAGAATGACCGTCCGAAAAGGAATATCCCGGCATGGGAAGCACCGCAACGAGCCAGCTTCGGGACAAAATGCCCGAAGTCCGGGGAGCGTGCCAACGCCGGAACACGCCGCAGGAATGGGGCAGGAAGCCTTATCGGGGAGAACGGCAGCAAGGAAACGGAGGAACGCATGAAAGAAAATTTATACAAGCGATTGCCGCCCTTGGAGCGCAGGCCGGACGGTTCCCTCTACCGCATGACGCCGGCGCAGAGGAAACAGGCAAACAGCCTTATCCGCCGGGAGTGCTGCAACTGCGAGGGCGGGGACTGTATCGCCCTTGACGACGGGGAAAGCCATACCTGCCCCCAGATGATTTCTTTCTCCGTCTGCTGTATGTGGTTCCGTTGGTCGGTCTTGCCGCAGGATAGGACGCTGGAAGCAGAGATTTTCCGGGGAAAGGACTTGAAACGCTGTGAGGTCTGCGGCGGCGTGTTCGTCCCAAAATCCAACCGGGCGAAATACTGCCCGGACTGTGCCGCCAGCGTTCACAGGCGGCAGAAAGCGGAAAGTGAACGGAAAAGGAGGTCAAGCGTGGACAATTAGGCGGGAAAAAAGCCTTGATTTATAAGGCTTCCAGAGGGCAGAACCGGGGGAAGTGGTATAAAGTATCGCCGTCCCCCGGAAATGCCGTTCTAACTGTCCACAAAGCACACTATGACAAACACGATTTATATTCATCAGCCGGAGAAATCGGTCAGCTTTACCCGGCTCCCGAATTTTCTCTTTGAAGCCCCCACATTCACAGCTTTGTCCAATGAAGCAAAGATACTGTATGCCTTTATCCTGCGTCGGACGGAGTTATCCCGTAAGAACGGCTGGGCGGACGAATACGGGCGCATTTTCCTGTATTATCCAATCTGCGAGGTGGTCGCCCTGCTCCACTGCGGGCGGCAGAAAGCGGTCAATACCCTGCGGGAGTTGCAGTATGCGGGGCTTGTGGAGATACAGAAACAGGGCTGTGGAAAACCCAACCGTATCTACCCAAAATCCTATGAAGCGGTTTCAAGCACCGACTTCAAGAAATCCGGTTCCGGTACGCCGGAGGGCTGAAAACCGTACTCATGGAGTACGATAATCAATCCTCTTGAAGTACGAAAACCGGACGGTATATAGAAATACAGCGATTAAAACGATTTATTTATATCTTATCCATTCCAATCCTATCAGAGATATTTTCGGCGGGATTTTCCTGTGGAAAAGTCCCGGATAGGAAAGGAATGGGGAAAGGAGTTTATGGCACAACACGCAATTTTGCGATTTGAGAAGCACAAGGGCAATCCGGCAAGACCGCTGGAAGCCCACCACGAAAGACAGAAAGACCAGTACGCCAGCAATCCCGACATTGACACCAGCCGGAGCAAGTACAATTTTCACATCGTCAAGCCGGAGGGCAGATATTACCATTTCATTCAAAGCCGCATTGAACAGGCGGGGTGCAGAACACGCAAGGACAGCACCCGGTTTGTCGATACGCTGATAACCGCCAGCCCGGAGTTTTTCAAGGGGAAATCCCCAAAGGAGATACAGGCGTTTTTCCAGAGGGCGGCGGATTTCCTCACCCACCGGGTAGG
>ERZ808024.665-NODE-665-length-13188-cov-9.013348_pt1 | contig 13188 bp, 16 predicted proteins | sample MGYA00380181_ERZ808024 | MGnify/ENA primary metagenome ERZ808024 (study PRJEB31490, sample SAMN06133413) | mouse gut metagenome | isolation source: Z2_1 | host: mice | place: China: Chengdu | collected 2015-05 ...
TCAAGGTACACTTTTTACTTTTTGCCAATCTGATTGTAGATTGGCATATAAAAACAATGAGTTTCACGGATTCAGGTGATCATTTAAAACACAGTCATCTAAACAGCGAGTCAAATCCATTAGCATTTCCATATAAGAATAGCCGTTCTTGACAACTACTCCTAAACATTTTCGCCCAAACATACCTCTGCCAGAATAATTCTCATAAATACTATATTTATCACCAGATTGCTCCACAAACTGGCGAATTGCATCTGCAATTGTTAAATCTTCTTCGTACTCAGATAAGTCCTCAAAATCCTCTAAGCTATCTGCACATCTTCTGATATAATTATGACCTCCATCTACAGACACAGCACCACATTTGCAAGTCACAAAATCATGGACACTTTTACTCTCAATAATATCGCCACACTTTTTACATCTGATTTTATTTACTACTATTTTCTTCATAAGCTCTCCTTCCTATTTAAGCACTTACTTAAAATCAATCAGCCTGCATCGCCCAGAATGTCACACAATAACCTGTCTAACAATTCATCCGATAAATCTGTATTGTTAAAATCCTTCCTCATGGATTTCATATCCCCAAATGTACCCAATGGCAGACAGGCAATGCTCTCGATTGTCTTATCCTTGAAATCCTCCATATTGTCGCTGTGAAAAGGCTCCTGATTTTCTGACTCAATTAGAACTGGATTACCGTAGCAGCTTACATCACAGTAGCTTTTATCTGAAGAAAGAAAATCTCTACAGCATACCCCTTTTGCTCTATATGTTGCTAATCGCAGTAAATTACCATCATACCTTACATATTTAAGACCTACACGCAGTTCATCAAAGTGAATTTCTGTTTTCCAGCCAAAACCATTATGCAAGTCTAACCACTTATCTTTGAAAACCAAAACCTTTTCAAAGTAAATTTCTGCATCCTCATCTTCCTGAACAATATTGAGGTCAGGATTGTCAGAATAATAATCTGTAACAATCTCCCCATTCTTAGAGCGAAGAAATCTCTCTTTCCTGTCCCCGGATGTTTCAAGTTGCATCCACTTCTCAGCAAAAATATCGATATTTTCACAGTAGTAGGATATTGTTCCTGAAGCACCACTTGGAATATTGGAATCATACAATGTAATCTTATACATGGCTTTTATCTTCCCTCCAATATAGTTTCTTGAGCTTATAAAAAGTTGTCTTTTTTACGCCCAGTAATTTCATACCCTGAACTGCAGTAATCTCACCGGAAGTTACCTGTTCCATAACAGCCTCATAGTTTTCTGGCTTTCTGACATTGGGGCGTCCAAAGATTACGCCCTTTGCCCTCGCTGCTGCAATACCCTCAGCCTGTCTCTGGTGAATTTTTACCCTCTCTTCTTGCGCTACAGATGCCATCACTTCAATCAGGATATTGGACACCATATCCAAAATCCACTCCTGCCCCTCACACTCCATGAGAGACGTGGGAACATTTAAAATCTTGACACGGATACCCTGTGCTTTGAAATACTCCAATTCTTCCTTAATCATCCGCTTGTTGCGCCCCAGTCTGTCAAGTTCTTTCACAACTAAAATATCGCCATGACGGAGTAAATTCTCTTTCAAAGACTGATACCCCACGCGGTTGAAATCCTTGCCAGACTGCTTATCGACAATAATATTCCGTTCATCGATGCCATACTCCAAAAGGGCATCAATCTGGCGGTCAGTATTCTGCTGCGAACTGCTGACTCTGGCGTAGCCAAATTCTTTCTGCATAATAATTGCGACTCCTTCCCACAAATATTTGATTTCCAACCGTAAAAGTCCCTGCAAATGGGTGAACGCCCGTAAATCCGTATTCCCACGTTTATGAACGCTTTTCACACCCCGTAATCACCAGACCGGAAATGTATGGTTTTGTGAACGCTCTCCCTACAGTGGTTCAGACCGATTTCGCCACAGCCAAAAACGTGACCACGCAGGATGCCCTGTGTTGGATTTTTCTGGCAATCCTCGGAGCATCCCGCCATAAAGCCGCCAAAGGGGCTGAATGGGGCAAATACGCAGGGATGAACTTTTTAAGACCTTTACGAACGGTTGTGGGTAAATGTAACTCTTTTCAGAGCCATTGAAAAGACGCTAATTCTGCCAAATTTTCAGCAGGAGCTTTGGTGGTTCTGTATGTGATTTGCAGAAAATTTACACTGACACATTTTTTCTTCTATACGCAAGTAAACGTAACCCAAAACAGAATCAGAAGAAAGCATAGTTGACAGATAAGTCGCAGAAAATGCACGGCTACAAAGACATGAAAATTTGCATATTACAAATAAGAAAAGACTGACCCTGTACAGTCAGTCCCTCATGATAACTATTCACTTTTACAAAAATCAATCACCTTCTGCGGTGGTACAGGTAAATGAGGTATTTTCGTCTGCATCCGCTTATAATACACGCTCCACTCAGAGTTTTCAGAATCAAAGAGTTCTTCCATCACGATTGCCAACGCAGTGGGATTGACTTCACTCATTCTCTTATTTATGGCAGACTCACTAAAACTTGCCACTAAAAACAATGCCTGAAATTTCTCTTCCTCAGTTACCGTCTGTTCTTCAACGGCATTCGCAGTAATGACATGGATTTTATCCATCATATAGCAGGACAGTTCCTTACCAATCACTAATCTATAGAGGACTTGTTCAATATGCTGCCGCAGCTTCTTCACATCGGCAGGACTCCCACCAAGACACAGCTCAGACAATGTCCCTCCATGAAATAATACACCGCTCAATCTGGCGGAAATGCGTGATACCCTGCTGCGATAGGTATTCGCGTTCATGCCTAAATACCCCGCTATTGTGGTGCTATCCAATCCTCTTCCAGAATAAAGGTAAATGAGCTTATCCTTGTCATCGGATACCCACGCCAGCGAATCAAAATACTCTTTCACAGTCTGAAGAAGCTTCAGATACTCAGGACTGGAGTAAGTGTCCGGATATTTCAGTATCGCTTCTTTTGTCATATAATAATTTTCAAAAATATTCGCCGAATAAGCCATAACAAAATTCCCTCCCATGCATCAAATCTGATAATTTTATTTTTTCGCATAAGCACAAAATTTCAACTGAAAAGAGCCAAAAATAAAAGCCTTCTCAAGAAGAAGTTGCCTGCGCATCTGCTTTTACAATAAAGTAGCATCAAATTTTGCATCGGAAAGAACGTCTAAAAGAAACACTGCATCAAAACTACACTCAAAAAGTCAAAGGAAATCATGACCTACCCATCATACTGACGGATATGTTTTTAATGCACACTATATATTCCACTCACAAATAATGTTCAGTTATTAATATTCCTTACGGGAGAATCTCCATTCCGCAAAACCCAAGTCTGAGCTTGGTCTTCCTATACTGTGCCCCAAAAACAAATCAGCATATCAGAGTAAATCAAAACAGCATATCTCGTCTGCCTACACAGCAGAGACACACAAAACAACGCAGGATATATTTTTTCAAAGCAGAACAGTCTCCTTCTATTATTAGAACATTTCCAAACAGAGAAGTGTATATAATTTCAATATCAGAAAATATCAAATTAAAAAAGACTTGCTTCAGATACCATCAGATTATGTTGAAATAAAATCAGCATAAATTTCTTCAGTATAGCATCGATACGTTCAAAATCAGAATGGATTATTTCAATTCAGCGTAAATCCAATGAAAACAATACAGACTAGAAGCACTCAATCAAATAAACTTAAATCAAATGAAAAAATATCAGAACACTCTGTTTAAAGAATCCCAACAGCTACCCATAATTGATTACTTAGAGAAAAAATTTGAAGAAAAAGCCATTGGCATTTAACACCAATGGCTCTGGATAATAACTCCGATTATGGAACAATTCTATAAACTCTGACTATTTTATCATTAACTATATCAAAACATATTTCGGCTGGACTTTCCAACTCATCAGGGAAAAGTTCATAATCGTTTCTCCATTCATTTATACCTTGCACAACTGTTTCCATATCAATCTGTTCATAAGGTACAAAACCATCATCCCAATGCCCACTTTCCCAAGTACAATCCTCCGCAATAGGATAACTGAACGAAAAAGAATCTTGAAGTCCAAATCCATCTGCAACGGCTGCTCCATCATCCGCTGCGACAGTCAGTATTCCATCTTTTTGCTCAAACTGATAAATGCAGTATTCATAAGTGTTATAAGTAGTCTCGGTATATGGGATATTTGCCTCATCGTCAAAACTTTCCATATCAGATATGCTTTTTATAGAGTCATATTCCATAATCAAATCTGTAACATCCGTGTCCTGTGAGAAATTTTCATCACCACTATAACTGTTTGTGATATCTGCCGTAATATCATTTAATTTTTGATTATACTCCTCCTCTGACACATCTGCTCCACTAATCTGATACACAGGTATATAATTTCCATCCCCGTCAAAATTATCATACCATACACCATCAAAAACTAAATCATACACTCCCGTTGATGGATTATAGGCATATACAATATCCCAACATTCCCCTGTATGCCCTCCACTTGAGTAAATTTTCTCAGAGCTATAATTAAAGGAGCTATATGTTATATCTATCTGTTGGATTGCATTTGTCTTGTCAATATAATATATGCGCCAAGACATATATTGTCCATCTTCATCCGCACAAGCCACAATCTCAGGAATACCATCTCCATTCAAATCTACCAAAGATGAATACCACACTTGTGACATATCTAATTGATTTAGATATACCTTCTTCCACTCTGGTAAATTTGCATAAGGGTCAATATACTCAATCTTACTGATTTTATCGCCTGTCTCATTAAATTCAACTTGGAACTGATATTCTTTTTCATTATAACAAGTCAATGTTATCACATTATCTTCAAATGATGAACTATCTACCCCTTGGTCTCGAATTATCTTATATGGTTCTGTTTCCAATAAAGAATCATGATTATTTATCAATTCATCTGTAAAAAATGTCTCATTAAAATTACCTCCATCAATATAATCCTCTATAATTTCATCAATATACCAATCTGATGCATTTTTCAAAATACAATCATCTAAATCAGCTTCTATAACTTCACAGTTATACGCTACAGAAACAATATATGTATATAATTCTTCCTGTGAGTATATTGGTTTTTTCTGTAATTCTCTCAAAATGCGTTCTACATTAAGTTCATCAAAATACTCACCAGCTTCTCCAAATCCAGACACCTCCCAATTTCCATCTGATGTAAAAATATCAATTTTATTTGCATAATCTAAGGACTCTTTATGTGTACATACTGTGCCGTCTGGAAGTATATATGTATTGATACTAGGAATTTCTTTAATTATATTATCATATATGTATGAAGTTACCTCTTCATCACTAAGAAGCTCATTTTTTACATCTTCATCAAGCTCTGCATCTTCCAACTGCTTAAAATAGTTTAATACATCCTTATTTTCAGCATATTCCTTTCTTAAAGCAAGACCTATTGCATAATAATCCGTTGCATCCGATATTTTTGTATTCATAACAGGAAGTAAAACATGGAGATTACCTAAAACCTGATAATAAAAATCTGGCTCCCTTTTTCCTAAATATACCAACTGATGCGTTTCATCATTCATCGCCATCCTGATTGTATCATAAAAACTAGTACATTCTAACATTTGAGTTAAATCTTCTACTTTTTCATCTAATTCCTTCTCAGAATAAATAGTATCATAATCATCTGATGAATATTCAAGCTTATCTGTTACTGAAACAAAACTCATTTCTTCTTCATCGTATAAATAAATGGCATCATTATTATACCCCTGAGCCATTATAAGCTTTCCCCTATGTGGAACAATGGCTTCTCCCTTTTCTGCTAATACTGTAGCCTGCTTATCCTCGTAACTAACTAACTGTGTTGTAATAATATCACTCCATGCATCAGACTCACCTAAAGATACCCACATAAGTGGTAAACCTTCACTATCCAATGTAACTGTTGCACCAATCCAATATTCACTATATTTATCACCGATTTCGTCAAGATATCCCTGATATGCTTCTATTCGTGCAACATATTGTTCTTCTAATTTCTTTGTTACCTTAACAGCTTCTTCTTCAGAACCACAACCAACAAGCATACCAACTGCCATGCTAAGACACAGCAGAACACTTAAAATTCTCCTTTTCATAACTTTATCCTCTTTTCTTAATATATTGTAACGTAAACCAACAACATGAACCAACAGAGCATAACAATAATAGGATTGAAAATCCTACCCCTATAATATTTGCTTTTGCTCCATTATTATTTAATGTCAATTCACCATTTATAATATAAGCCGTTATTGTAGAGCCGACATGACAGCTTGTATCAAGTGACCCATATGGATTATAAAGCCCAATCTCACGGGTTCCAGACCATTCTTTACCCTTATAAACGATACTTATTTCTTGGTAATAAGCATCCTGATAAAAATTTCCTGTCGAACTATTTGTATATGGCTCACTGGCATAAGTCACTTCTGCTTTTACTTTCTTAGCTGGGTTTAACGCATGAACTGTCATACTTCCAAACAGAATTACCAGTACAAATGAAATAATAATTCCATACAGCGTTTTCTTTCTATCCAAGTTCCTTAGTGCAGAAATTACAGATGAGGTCTTACTCTTCATATTCTGTAAATCAAAAGAAGTTACAGAACCACTGCCTCCTGATACTTTATTTCCACATTGCGGACAGAACTTGGCATTGTCCTCCAGTTTTGTCCCACATTTTGTACAAAACATATCTTACCCCTCCATTCTTTTATTACCACAAAAAGCCACCAGTCTTATCGACTGGTGACCTCGCTATTTAATTATTTATCTGTCGCTGTAAAGAAGTACTGACCTTCTAACAAAACAGGATACTGGTCTACTGTGAAAGCTGTATTGTAATCAACATTCTCAATCTCTGTATTCTGAGCAGAACCATTTTTACCAAACTGGAATACTACCCCATCATATTCCTTTGGATGATGAACTGTAATTGTAATTGTATTTACCCACTCATCTACACTCTGATTTGCTGTAAGACCACAATCATATTGTTTACCGTCTACATCGATTACACAAACATTATCATGCTTTACACCTGTTTCATTCGTTTCAAAGTTTTTTAAACTTGCTTCAAGACAAGTGCCTGTATAACGGTCAAACGCTGTCGTATAATAAGTTAATGAGGAATTCATCGTAATCTCAAATGTTGCTGTTGTATCTACATAACCTTCCTCATCAGAATCAACTGTTACAACAGTTACATTTGAATCCATTTCCTCGACTTCATCAGAATCCATTGGTGTAAGTAACAACTTCTGACTGCCCTGTGGAGTAATTACTAATCCATTCTTAGATAAGAAATCCTCTGCAACTGCCTCGGTTTCAGCTTCAACAGTTTCTGTCTCACTTTCAAGTGGTGCATCAATCGGGTCGGTGACATCGGTCTCGGTGGATTCCTCGGTTGACTCCGTAGTTTCAGTGATAACCGCTGTTGACTCATCAATCTTTGTCACCTCTTTGTTGTCACCGCAACCTGTAAGCAATGCGCCTACCATTGCACACATCAATAAACCTGTAACAATTTTTTTCTTCATAATCTTTTTCCTCTCTTTGTATTGATTATTTTTACATACTTACATAGTATACCACATTTGGGGTTATTTTGGAACCGCTTTTTTATAATTATTACATATCATATAAAAAAGGAGTGGTGCCAGAATGGAACGAGTGAATCAACGTGAAAATCATCTTCTCGGTTCAAATATACGAAAACTCCGAGAAGCAAAGGGCTTACGCAACAGAGATGTTCTCGCCCAATTACAACTGCGTGGAATTGATATTGCACGCTCCACCTATTCAAAGATGGAATTGGGTATTAACAACCCTACTGTAGACGTATTAATCGCTTTGACTGAAATCCTTGACTGCGATTTCAACGCCTTATTTCAACAAAATGACTGAGCATATACCCCTGACGTGTATGTCCAGTCATTTTCATCTCATGTCACAATCTCAAATTTGTCAATTTCTGGAATCAGAGCCATACTTCCACCAGACTGCCAGTTTCCATGTATCTGACCTGCATCGTCAATATAATTCACCGTAAAAATGTCGCCAGCTTTCTTTGGTGTAAACACATCCGCTACATCCTCGGTCAGCTTCAGCCTTGTTCCATGCGGATACCGTAATCTAAGATACTCTGCTTTATTGACTGGATATCCCATTAATGCCACTCCTTCATAAATTCTTTTCTCACTACTGGAACCAAAAGCTTTTCAATCACAGCTACATCACTTGGCAGAATCGAGGCGAACTCACCCTCCTCGACACAGCGGACACACATGATATTGCCAACGATGAAATCAAGAATATTTCCATCCTCATCAAGCCATAATCGGTTGATATGAAAATTTTTCAATTTTCCCTCATCATTAATGATGGCACAGATATTTTTATCCAGCTTAATCACCTGAATCAGTCCATGTGGCTGATTGTAATTGACGAACAACTGCTCCGCTCCCAAATCATTGTCTACCTCGGCAATATAGCCTTTGTAAGAGTCACCTGACGTTTCATCCACCCTGAGCAGATAGGCATTGATTTTACTCTTCTTCATCAATTCTCTCCCCCTCCGCAAAATCCCCACCGCTTTCCGCAGTTTCATCTTCTGTGGCAGTTTCGTCTTCTATATAATCATCCACAATCCCAATAGCCATTCCGCCAATGTGAGCCACACTTTCACCCGATAAATTTACATCAGTCTTTTCATCCGATATCACTTCCACGAACAAAGGCTCGGAATCCAAAAATGGTTTCTGAAGATTTTCTGCATTCCACTTGAAATAGTCACACATTGCCAGAAACATGACTCGCAGACGCATATTTACATTTACGATTTTAATATTTCCACTTCCAGAAGCCTCCTCATAGGCAAGATATAAGCCGCTTGCAAAATCGTTTACAAATGCACGGAATGCCTCTGGCTCCACCCCTTGTTCTAATGCGATTTTCGCCATCACTATCACAATGGGCGTATTGTTCTTTTTAAGGAACTTGTTCTTCGATGCAAATGCCTTGTCGAGAAAATCCACCACTTCAGTCAGCATCTCACGCTTAACATCGTTATAAGTACCCCTGATACTTTCAGCATACGCTAACATTGTAGCCGCTGAGATATTTTTGAATTCTCTCTGTTCATGCCTTTGGTCGAGCAATGCCATACCCTGCATGAGCATTAAAAGGTCATCCTCTTTCAACGCCTGTGACTCTGTGATATTGATAGCCTGCGTAAAGAAACTGCCTGACAACAGGGCATTGAGAAACTCAACCAGTTCTGTTCCCAGTTTGGCTTTTCCTTTTTGGACTGCGGAAAGAGCTACTCCTGAATTAATATTGAAATACAGCTTTTCCGCTTCTTCCATTGTATAGTTCTCGATTGCCTGAACCGTAAATCTGTAGTTTTTAATAACATCCTGCAGTTCTTCTTCCAGTTCTCTGAACTTTTTTCCTGCAATATCGTAAGTGAACCCGTCCACTTCGACTGGTTCTGTCGCTCCATGCAATGCCCACTCATCATTCAAAAATGGGAATAGCGTTGTAATCAGACGCTGCTGTCCCTCTAAAATCTGATATCCATAGATATCCTTGCCCTTCGCATATACCCCGCGCTTGTCCTTAAGCAGAACGATTGGCGGTATGTAGGAATCAGCTAAAATGCTCCACACAAGATTAGACTTTGTGATAGCATTCCACATCCCTGAATGCCGCTGAAAGGGCAAAGTGCATTGTAGCACTTTGTCCTCAGACTGATACCATTTTTTCATGGTATTTAAAGATACTGGCAGATTGCTTTTGTTCATAACGCTTATACCCCCATACTAAGATACTTTTCCTCAAGTTCCGCCCGATCCATTGCTGCCAGCTCCATTATCGTTACATCATCTGACTCATAAATCATGCGTCTTAACTCTTCATCGGAATAGCATGAAAGGTCATCTTCTTCACCACCATCCCCATCATCGTCATAAACAATTGGAACTGGCTGACCAAAGCAGCTTCTCATAGAGTTACTTGCAAAAATATCCTCATTAGTAAAGCTGATGAAATTATCCATAATGTATGGCAATGAAGCCCCGTTATCAAACTTTGCCAAATTAAAAGCCGGGGATTCCTTCTGGAATCTGAATCCTGAGATATCAGCTACCCCTTTTTCCATCAAATCACGAATGATGCCTTCAGCAACCTCAGTCTTAAGGTTTCCGATAAGAAGCTTAGACTGTGATAGCACCATTGGATTGTTGCTGCCATCATCAAGTATAAAAACCAAAGCATTTGGCTTTACGCTGACACTTGCACAATGCTCCAAAAGGTATCTCTTCTTTCCATTGAAAACTTCTCTTCTTTCTACAGCCGGTTTAACCTCTGTAACTGTCCTTAATGCACCCTTATTGTCTCTTAATAACATAATTTTTTCCTCCTACATAAAAGGCAAGGCATCCTCGCCCATTTCTTTTTCTGTTTCTAAGTACCTGTCAATTTCGTCCATAAGAAAACTGAAATCATTATCAAATAAACGTCGACAACTCCACCATAACACTGACAACAGTTTTTCTGCTTCTGCTGGTGTAATCTGTTTGCATGGATTTAGCATAATACATTTTGTCAACGCTATCTTTGCCCGATGATAATCATAAGAAAACAATCCTCCAATGAACCATGTGCATAAAATATTCTCACGACACCGCTTCTCTGCACCTATCCTCTCAAGATTTATCGCCTTTGCAATGTCTGAAAGGTCTGCATTGATATCTTTTCTCAAACGCTCCCTCGCATCATCCAGATGTCTATTTGTCATTACATCAATGAGTGCTAATAAAACCACCTCCCCAGAAAATAGGCTCACCCTGTGCAGAATGAGCCTGCACCCTATTCCATCCCAAAGTACACACGAAAGAATTCTGCCACTTTTGCAGGCGGTAAATTGTTATCTTCACAGTTTCCCGTGTCAATAATAACTACCCCTGACAATCCTTCGTTTTTGTAAAACTCCTGAAGTTTCTCTGCCTTTTCAAGCTGGTGCTGTACATTCAACACTTTCCATGAGCTTACAAAGTTTGTCTTTTTCCGCCTTTTTGCAGGACAAACAACGACAAATCTGTTGGGATGCTTCATACAGATGTTCCTGTACTTCATCGTTGACCTCCCTTCGCCAGTTATAGAAACCCTTTTGGGTTGTGTCGTGTTTTACCTCTAGATGAAGCGGTTGTCAATACTGTCTTGGGAAATATTTTCCCTGCTTAAAATTATTCTTCAAAATCCCTGCTGTCTTAAAAAATCTCTGCTGTCTGGGCATAAAAAAAAGAGGTATCGCTACCTCTACTCTGCGCTCTGTGCGTTATCGAAATACCCCAAGCATCTTGAAAATATCCAAAAAATATCAGCATAAATACTGCACCCGATACTCGCAGTCGCTTCACAGGAAAAATCATTATCAACAGATACCATTTTTGCCGACTGCTACTAAAAGTAACACTCGCTTAAGACATGGGCTTTACAAAATCATTATCAGATTACCATCCTCAAAGAAACCTCCATAACGCCTGTTTTATCTTGCAGTTTCCAAAATCTACTGCTGGCATAAGAAAAGGACTTGCCACACACTACAAGTCCCTCTCCAACATCTATTTAGACTTATTCAGGAAGATGCTCCTCTTTTACTCCTGCTGCTTGGAGCAATGTCTTTATCATGACTTCTACATCCTGATTGACATAGAACTTCGCAAGCTCCTTTGTGTTCCGCAGATAATCGCGATTGACCTGCTTGCTGAATCCGCTGGTATAATAGCTTACCTCTGCGATAACAGCATACAGGGCATGAAAATAATTCGCTTTCACTTTATATCCGCTTACATACAAGGGAACGGATACCTTTGAAAAATCGATATCCTGAAACCAAATCCTGTATTCTTTCCCCTTCTTGAACCTGATATCCAGATAATACTGGGTTAATATGCTGATTTCTATCTCCATGTATTTAAGTTCACGCTCGATATGGTACCCCAGGCGGTCATAAGCATCCAGAACAAAATTACCATTTACAAGCGGTCTAAAATGTACTTTTTTCAACTCCTCCATTTATGACACCTCATTTCTGGAATACTTGTCACTCAAAAACCCATCAATATCGTACCAGAGAGAATCATACTGGTGTACCCCAAGAACATCCATAATACCTTCATCAGCTACAATATATTTGTTCAGCAAATCATCCTGACCATCGCAATGTAAAGGCATGGTTGTAATATTATGAATCTGATGAATCAAATCCTGAAAATATCTGTACAGCAGCTTTACTGGATTGACTGGCACATCCAAGATTGCACGATATGTAAAATAATCCATGCGACCTATCGGTGTGTTTAATTTCTCAACAGCATCTGAATTGTTTGCACCGCCAAAAGGCAGTTCCGATGTATAAACGGAAACCTCTAGCAGTCTGTCTGGTAAGAGCAGTGCAGACTCTGCGGAAATATCTGCTTTACGATTATCAATAGCTTCCATGCCAAGCACTGCCCGAAGCCAGATTCTGCAAGCCTCAATCGCTTTCTCATAATTCTCCATTACTCTGGCGTCATTTTCCGCATTCGGCATACCCTCATAAACTGCCAGAGCATCTCCTTCTGTAAACTTTCTGACAATAGATGCAGTTTCTGCACCCAATGAAACTAAATAGTTGAATAATTGTACTTCGGTAAATAACATAATTGAATCCTCCTGAATCATAAGTTGTTGTCTGAACTGCTAGTAACTTGCGGGTCGCTACGAACTGCTTTTCATTGTTCACAGGCTGTCTTGACTGCCGGGGATTGGAAGTCTTCTAGGTAAACTTCTTACCTCGATAAGAATTACCTACTAAGCCCAAATATTTTTTTCATATATCAATTATATTAGTAATGACTTACAGTTCCAAAAATAATTCTTAATTTATATTTACTGTCTGTAATTATGAGCAATGAATGAATTTATTCATCTAATGGTTATATAATTTATATTACTTGTTATCTATGCTTGAGAGTTAAAACTTCTCATGATTGCTTGTAGAAATTTTTTACATGACAAGTAACCCTATTTTAGAATAGGGCTT
>ERZ808024.668-NODE-668-length-13146-cov-3.440125_pt1 | contig 13146 bp, 20 predicted proteins | sample MGYA00380181_ERZ808024 | MGnify/ENA primary metagenome ERZ808024 (study PRJEB31490, sample SAMN06133413) | mouse gut metagenome | isolation source: Z2_1 | host: mice | place: China: Chengdu | collected 2015-05 ...
CGCTGGGTATCAAAGAGCAGCTGATCTTCCCAGAGATTGAATACGATAAAGTTGACAAGGTAAGAGGAATGGATATCATTTTCGTTACCACTGCCAAGACAGATGAAGAAGCTCGTGAACTTTTGACATTATTCAATATGCCATTTGCTAAATAACAGGAGGAAAGATCCATGGCGAAAACTTCAATGAAGATTAAACAGCAGCGTCCGGCGAAATTCTCCAGCAGAGAGTATAATCGCTGCAGAATCTGCGGACGTCCGCATGCATATTTGAGAAAGTATGGGATTTGCCGTATATGCTTCCGTGAACTGGCATACAAGGGACAGATTCCTGGCGTTAAGAAAGCAAGCTGGTGACCGTCTGCGGCTTAGCAGGTCTGGTTGTCGAAACTGAGAGCTGACAGAGGCCAAAAGCAGGGTCGTTCGTGTGGTTTGTTATCATTTCCACAGAAGGAAATGTTCAGACAGAGCGGACTATCGCGGAAAACCGCGTGAAAATCAGCACAATAAACAAGGAGGAAAATATCTATCATGACAATGAGTGATCCCATTGCAGATATGCTTACAAGAATTCGTAACGCAAATACTGCCAAGCATGATACTGTAGACGTTCCCTCATCCAAGATGAAGCTGGCGATTGCCGATATCCTGGTAAAAGAGGGTTATGTTCAGAAATATGACATTGTAGAGGACGGTGCGTTCAAGACAATTCGCATCACTCTCAAATATGGCGCTGACAAGAATGAGAAGATTATCAGCGGCATCAAGAGAATTTCCAAGCCAGGTCTGCGCGTATATGCGAACAAAGAGGACCTGCCGAAGGTGTTGGGCGGTTTGGGAACCGCTATCATTTCTACAAACCAGGGCGTAGTGACCGACAAGGAAGCACGTCAGTTAGGTGTAGGTGGCGAAGTACTGGCATTTGTGTGGTGACCAAAAGCAACTGAATGAGTGTACAGAGCGCGAATTTAGTGCGAGGTTCGTCACGAACCTTAGTGAAGCTGAGCCGAAGGCGAAAGCTGAACTTAGTTGAGTGACGTGTAGCTGCAGGAAGAACCTGTAAAAGCAAGAACTGAAAACAGAAAGGAAGCAAATTCCTTTCCGAAAATTTAAGTAGGAGGTAAGATGGCATGTCACGTATCGGAAGAATGCCAATCGCGATCCCGGCAGGTGTGACCGTAACGATTGCGGAGAATAATAAAGTGACTGTAAAAGGTCCGAAGGGAACTCTTGAGAGAGAGTTGCCAATCGAGATGTCTATCAAGGAAGAGGATGGACATATTGTAGTAACCAGACCGAATGACTTAAAGAGAATGAAATCTCTTCACGGTCTTACCAGAACCCTGATTAACAACATGGTAGTTGGTGTGACCAACGGCTATGAGAAGGTTTTAGAGGTAAATGGTGTTGGTTACCGCGCATCCAAACAGGGCAAGAAATTAACTCTGAACCTGGGCTATTCCCATCCGGTAGAGATGGAGGATCCGGAAGGTCTGGAGACAGTTCTGGAAGGACAGAATAAGATCACGGTGAAGGGTATCGATAAAGAAAAAGTTGGCCAGTATGCTGCAGAGATCAGAGATAAGAGAAGACCTGAGCCGTATAAGGTTAAGGGCATCAAGTACGCCGATGAGACGATCAGACGTAAAGTTGGTAAGACTGGTAAGAAGTAGGAGGGAGTGCGAAAATGGTTAGCAAGAAATCAAGAAAAGAAGTTCGCGTTAAAAAACATACCAGATTACGCAACCGCTTTGCAGGGACTGCAGAGAGACCGCGTCTGGCTGTGTTCAGAAGCAATAATCATATGTATGCACAGATTATTGACGATTCCGTCGGCAATACTCTGGTAGCGGCATCTACCTTGGAAAAAGCGGCAAAAGAGGAACTGGAGCATACCAATGATGTGGCTGCCGCCAGCTATGTTGGAACTCTGATCGCTAAGAGAGCGCTGGAGAAGGGAATCGAAGAGGTCGTATTTGACCGTGGCGGTTTCATTTACCAGGGTAAGATTCAGGCACTTGCAGATGCGGCCCGCGAAGCCGGTCTGAAATTCTAGTAGAGAGGAGAACGGCATGAAGCGTACAATTATTGACGCAAGTCAGTTAGAGTTAAATGACAATGTAGTAGCAATCAAGCGTGTATCAAAGACGGTAAAGGGCGGCCGTACCATGAGATTCTCTGCTCTGGTAGTGGTTGGCGACGGCAAAGGTCACGTGGGTGCTGGCCTGGGTAAGGCAGGAGAGGTTCCGGAAGCCATCCGTAAGGGAAAAGAGGCGGCTGCCAAGAACTTGGTGGAGATCCCGGTGGATGAAAATCAGAGTATTCCCCATGATATTCTGGCACAGTTTGGCAGTTCCAGCGTGCTGATGAAGAAGGCACCTGAAGGTACTGGTATTATCGCTGGTGGTCCGGCCCGTGCCGTGCTGGAGCTTGCAGGGATCAAGAACGTTCGTGCGAAATCCTTGGGCTCCAACAACAAGACCAATGTAGTATTGGCTGTGATTGATGGGCTGACCAAGCTTAAGACTCCGGAAGAGTATGCGAGATTGCGTGGCAAATCCGTAGATGAGATTTTAGGCTAAGGAGGAGAATGAGATGGCTGAGAAGTTAAAAGTGACATTAGTCAAATCCCCAATCGGGGCGATTCCGAAGCAGAAAGCGACGGTGGAGGCCCTGGGCCTTAGGAAGCTGAACAAGACTGTTGAGCTGCCAGATAATGATGCTGTCAGAGGAATGATCTGGCATGTGAAGCATTTGGTGAAAGTAGAAGAAGTCTAAATACCGAAGTAAGGAGGTGCAATGTGATGGATTTATCGAATTTACAACCGGCTGCCGGCTCCAAGCACAGCGATAATTTCAGAAGAGGACGCGGTCACGGTTCCGGCAATGGCAAAACAGCCGGTAAGGGACATAAGGGCCAGAAGGCTCGTTCCGGTGCTCCGAGACCGGGGTTTGAGGGCGGTCAGATGCCCTTGTACCGTCGTATTCCAAAGAGAGGTTTTACCAATCGCAATACAAAAGAAATCATTGCAATTAATGTGAGCGCTTTAGAGCGCTTTGATAATGGTGCAGTGGTTACTGTGGAGACCCTGATGGAGTGCGGAATCATTAAGAATCCCAGAGACGGTGTCAAGATTCTTGGTGATGGAGAATTAACCAAAAAGCTGACCGTAAAAGTAGATGCATTCAGTGAGGGTGCAAAAACAAAGATTGAGGCTTTAGGTGGAACCTGCGAGGTGATCTAATTATGTTAAAGACACTCCGAAATGCATGGAAGGATAAGGAGATCCGCAAGAAGCTCCTCTATACTTTCATGATGCTGGTGGTGATTCGCTTTGGATCGGAACTTCCGATTCCGGGAGTGAACACCTCCTATTTTGCGGACTTTTTCGCCAGGCAGAGCGGAGATGCGTTCAATTTTTTTGACGCGATGACAGGTGGTTCCTTTACCTCGATGTCCGTGCTGGCTTTAAGTATTACTCCGTATATCACATCTTCCATTATTATGCAGCTTTTGACAATTGCAATTCCCAAATTGGAGGAAATGCAGCGGGAAGGCGAGGATGGCAGAAAGAAAATTGCGGAGTATACCCGTTATTTGACTGTGGCATTAGCTCTGATTGAGTCTACAGCTATGGCAGTTGGATTTGGCGGACAGGGGCTGCTTATCAATTATAATGTATGGAGCGTAATTATTGCAGTTGTTACCATGACGGCAGGAAGTGCGTTTTTGATGTGGATTGGCGAGCGAATAACAGAAAAAGGCGTAGGAAATGGAATTTCAATTGTCCTGCTTTTCAACATCGTATCCTCCTTGCCTCAGGATGTCAGCAGTCTGTATAATACTTTCATGAATGGTAGAATTATTGCCGTGCAGGTAGTGGCATTTTTAATGATTCTGGCAGTTATTGTGGCGATGGTAGTGTTTGTTGTATATCTACAAGATGGTGAGCGTAGGATTCCAGTACAGTATTCTAAGAAGATGGTAGGGAGAAAGATGGTGGGAGGCCAGTCTTCTCATATTCCGTTGAAGGTAAATACTGCTGGCGTGATTCCGGTGATTTTTGCTTCTTCGATCTTGTCGTTTCCGGTAGTGATTGCACAATTTTTCAGTCCGGATTATAGTACCATTCCAGGGAAGATTTTGATGCTGTTAAATCAGTCATACTGGTTTCGTCCGGAAATGCCATGGTATTCTGTGGGCTTGGTGATTTATATTGTATTAATTGTATTGTTTGCCTATTTCTACACATCGATCACTTTTAATCCCTTGGAAGTAGCTAACAACATGAAAAAGTCCGGTGGATTTATCCCAGGTATTCGTCCGGGTAAGCCAACTTCGGAATATCTGGAAAAGATATTAAACTATATCATTTTTGTTGGTGCTGTGGGCCTGATTATTATCAGTGTGATTCCGATCATGATTTCCGGTGTGTTTGGTGTGAGCCGCTTGTCATTTTTGGGAACGTCGCTGATCATCATTGTCAGTGTCATTTTAGAGACCATTAAGGCCATTGAGTCTCAGGTGATTGTGCGGAATTATAAAGGATTTTTAAACGATTAGGATAAATGGGAAGAGCTGCTGCGCAGGAAAATGGGCGGCAGCTTTTTCTGCTACAAATCGGAGAGGTTTCTGCTGTCAATAAAACATAAATAATAAAGGAGGATAAAAATGAAAATTATTATGTTAGGTGCTCCGGGCGCAGGAAAAGGTACTCAGGCAAAAAAGATTGCCAAGAAGTACGAAATTCCCCATATCTCCACCGGCGATATTTTTCGGGCAAACATTAAAGGCGGTACGGAGTTGGGAATGAAAGCCAAATCGTATATGGATCAAGGGCAGCTGGTACCAGATGATGTGACGATTGGCATGCTGCTGGATCGGATTAGCGAAGCAGATTGTGAGAAAGGTTACGTGTTGGACGGTTTTCCACGGACGATTCCCCAGGCAGAAAGTTTGACAGCAGCTTTGAAAGAGCGGGGAGAGAAGATGGATTATGCGGTGGATGTGGATGTACCAGATGAGTCGATCGTCACTCGCATGGGAGGAAGAAGAGCTTGCTTAAAGTGCGGCGCCACCTATCATGTGGTATTCAATCCGCCAAAAGCAGAAGGCGTATGTGACAGTTGCCAGGAGGCGTTGGTATTGCGTGATGATGATAAGCCGGAGACGGTTCAGAAACGCCTGACAATATATCACGATCAAACACAACCTTTGATTGAATACTACAAAGAACAGGGAATTCTGGTGACAGTGGACGGAACCAAAGAGTTGAATGAAGTGTTCAAGGATATTGTTGCTGTCCTGGGGGCGTAAGTTATGTCAGTGTCAATTAAATCAGAGCGGGAAATAGAGCTGATGCGTGAGGCCGGAAGGATACTTGCTCAGGTACATGAAGAACTGGGAAAGATCTTAAAGCCAGGGATATCTACGATGGATATTGACCGGACCGGGGAAAAGCTGATTCGCAGTTTTGGCTGTGTTCCTTCTTTTAAGAATTATAATGGTTATCCTGCTTCCATCTGTGTATCGGTTAATGATGAAGTGGTACATGGGATTCCCAATAAGCACAGAATTTTGAAGGAGGGGGATATCGTCAGTTTGGATGCCGGAGTGATTTATCACGGATATCATTCGGATGCTGCCCGAACTCATGCGATCGGTAATATTTCCCCAGAAGCGGAGCAATTAATCCGAGTGACCAAAGAGAGCTTTTTTGAAGGTATCAAGTATGCAAAAGCCGGCAATCATCTCAATGATATCTCTTCGGCAATCCAGGCATATGCGGAGCATTTTGGTTATGGAGTGGTTCGGGATCTAGTGGGACATGGGGTTGGGAAAGCGCTTCATGAGGATCCAGAAGTGCCCAATTTTTCCCAGAAAAGAAAGGGGATTCGTTTATGTCCTGGTATGACGCTTGCCATTGAGCCCATGATCAACATGGGACGTGCGGATGTAGTATGGCTAAACGACGACTGGACGGTGGTAACAGACGATGGTTCGCTTTCTGCTCATTATGAGAACACCATTTTGATTACAGAGGGGGAACCGGAGATTTTGTCTCTGCTGTGAGGACGGTGAACAGGATGGATTATCAACCAGGTTGTCTGGCAAGATCTCTTGTCGGGCATGATAAAGATCAGTATTATGTGATATTATCGGTGGAAGGGGAACGGGTAGTGTTAGCAGATGGAAGAACCCGGACCCAGAAACATCCCAAGCGGAAGAATAAGAGGCATATCCAGGTAGTAAATCGCTGCCTGGTTGAGGAGTTTCCGGTGTCGGATGAGGAAATTTATGCCCGGCTGAGAAGTTTTGTGAAGTGTGCTGCTAATAGAGAGAAGGAATGAAGGACCTTTTTGAGTTGAGAGCACGGTTTAAAATCCTGTGGATCGGTGGTCCGGGAAGAGTGAGAGATTTACGCATTCAGGAGGTAAGAGATGTCAAAAGCAGATGTGATTGAGATTGAAGGAACTGTAGTAGAGAAGCTGCCAAACGCCATGTTTCAGGTAGAACTAGAGAATGGACATCAGGTGTTGGCTCATATCAGTGGGAAGCTGCGGATGAATTATATCCGGATTCTTCCGGGCGATCGGGTGACAATCGAGCTGTCGCCGTATGATCTTTCGAAGGGGAGGATTATCTGGAGAGATAAGTAAGAGATGGTATGGCGATCGGTCTGTTAAAGGCTTTTGAAGGACGGATCGCCATCGGACCTCTTTTTTAGTAATCTACGGAAGATAAGGCCATGGAAAGCAAATTAAAATCGTATAAAACAGGGAAAAATAGTAAAAAAGTGCTTGCATTACAAATATTGCGGTGATATAATACTATGGCAACTTTGTTAAAATGCCGGGTGAAGTTTGCCCAAAACCGGATCTGGATGAAGCGGAATATCTGGAAAAGAGGATAGGAGCGAGATTTTTAGGAGCGGAGAGCGGGTTTTTAGAGGACACACCCCGACGGGTGTACTAGACCCGTAAAGACAGGGCAGAATAGAGGAAGCTCTCAGGAGTATAACCTGGGTGCCCTGTAAAGGCAGGGCAGCACGAAGGAAAGGAGAAATTGCCGTGAAGGTGAGATCATCAGTGAAACCGATTTGCGAGAAATGCAAAATCATCAAGCGCAAAGGCAGCATCAGAGTAATCTGTGAAAATCCTAAGCACAAGCAGAGACAAGGTTAAGTAAGAGAAAAAGGAGGTGTACGACGCAAATGGCTCGTATTGCAGGAGTTGATTTACCAAGAGAGAAACGTGTTGAGATCGGCCTGACTTACATTTACGGGATCGGAAGAACCAGTTCCAACCGTATTCTGGCGGAGGCTGGCGTGAATCCGGATACCCGTGTCAAGGATCTGACTGATGATGAGGTAAGAAAGATTGCGGCGGTGATCGCAGACAGCCAGATAGTAGAGGGTGACCTGCGCAGAGAGATCGCTATGAATATTAAGCGGTTGCAGGAGATCGGATGCTATCGTGGAATCCGTCACAGAAGAGGATTGCCGGTTCGCGGACAGAAGACAAAGACCAACGCGAGAACCCGCAAAGGACCGCGTAAAACCGTGGCGAACAAGAAGAAATAAGCACTGGGTACTGACTTTAACAGATAACCCTATTAACGCGAATCAAGTTGTATGTTTTAAAAACAGGAACAAGATTCAGGTATTCACAGCTTTCGGGACAGGTCTTCCCGAAAGAGCAGCGAATCAAGACGAAAGGAAAGTAGGTTAGTTTAAAATGGCTAAAAATAAGTCCACTGGAAAGAAAGTGACAAAAAAGCGCGTAAAGAAAAACGTTGAACGCGGACAGGCACACATCCAGTCATCCTTCAACAACACGATTGTAACGTTGACAGATGCACAGGGCAATGCCCTGTCTTGGGCGAGTGCTGGAGGTCTGGGATTTAGAGGTTCAAGGAAATCTACTCCATATGCAGCTCAGATGGCTGCAGAGACTGCTGCCAAGGCAGCTATCGTACATGGTTTGAAGTCTGTCGACGTTATGGTAAAAGGCCCTGGCTCGGGTCGTGAAGCAGCAATCCGTGCGCTTTCCGCATGCGGTATTGAAGTAACCAGTATCAAGGACGTAACCCCGGTTCCCCATAATGGTTGCCGTCCGCCAAAACGTAGAAGAGTTTAATAGGAGGTACGAAAAGTGGCAGTAGATAGAGTTCCTGTTCTTAAAAGATGCAGATCCCTTGGTTTGGATCCGGCATGTCTGGGAATCAGTAAGACATCTACCAGACAGCTGAAGAGAGCGAACAAAAAGGTAAGCGAGTACGGTATGCAGCTGCGGGAAAAGCAGAAAGCCAAATTTATCTATGGCGTGTTGGAGAAACCGTTCCGCAATTATTATGCAAAAGCGGAAAAGATGGAAGGTCAGGCAGGTGAGAATCTTTTGATTCTGCTGGAGAGAAGACTGGATAATGTCGTATTCCGCATGGGCTTTGGACGCACCAGACGGGAAACCCGTCAGATTGTTGATCATAAGCATATTTTGGTAAATGGTAAGTGCGTCAACATCCCGTCTTATCTGGTAAAAGCCGGGGATGTGATCGAAGTAAAAGAGAAGGCGAAATCTTCTCAGAGATATACAGCTGTTCTGGAAGTGACTGGCGGCCGTCTGATCCCGGCATGGTTGGATGTGGATCAGGAGAATCTGCGCGGCGTTGTGAAAGAGTTGCCGACCAGAGAAGAGATTGATGTTCCGGTTGAAGAGATGCTTATCGTCGAGTTGTATTCTAAGTAAGTTTAGAATGATGGAAGCCTCGATAGACGAACCCAGAAGGAGGGGCTATAATCGTGTTCGATTTTGAAAAACCAAACATTGAGATTGTTGAAATTTCAGATGATAAGAAGTATGGCAAGTTTGTTGTGGAACCGCTGGAGAGGGGCTATGGCACTACGCTGGGTAACTCCTTGAGAAGAATCATGCTTTCTTCTCTTCCGGGTGCGGCGGTCAGCCAGGTAAAAATCGAAGGCGTTTTGCATGAATTCAGTTCCATCGCCGGAGTGAAGGAAGATGTGACTGAGATCATCATGAACATCAAGAACTTATCTATTAAGAATAACAGCGACAGCAATGAGGTAAAGACTGCCTATATTGAGTTTGAGGGGGAAGGCGTGATCACAGCTGCTGATATTCGGGCAGATTCGGATATTGAGATCATGAATCCGGAACAGGTGATTGCCACGCTCAGCGGCGGCACGGACAGTAAGTTCTATATGGAGCTGACAATTTCCAAGGGTCGCGGATATGTGAGTGCAGACAAGAATAAAAATGAAGATTTGCCTATCGGTGTAATAGCTATTGATTCTATCTATACTCCGGTAGAGCGGGTTAATATGACGATTGAGAACAGTCGTGTAGGACAGATTATCGATTATGATAAGCTGACTTTGGATGTGTACACCAATGGGACTCTGGCGCCGGATGAAGCGGTTAGTCTAGCAGCAAAGGTGCTTAGCGAGCATCTGAATCTGTTTATTGACCTATCTGAGAATGCCCGGACTGCCGAGATCATGGTGGAGAAAGAGGACAATGAGAAAGAGAAAGTTCTGGAGATGAATATTGATGAACTTGAGCTTTCTGTTCGTTCTTATAATTGTTTAAAGCGTGCTGGCATCAATACGGTAGAGGAGCTGTGTAACCGCACACCCGAAGACATGATGAAGGTTCGTAATTTGGGCAGAAAATCTTTAGAAGAAGTTTTAGCAAAATTAAAAGAGTTGGGATTACAGTTAAATCCCAGTGAGGAATGAAGCGGAGCCTAAGCTTCCTTCCCCGTGTGCCGGGCATGTAAGACCAATGATGCAGTGCCGGGTACGAATAAAATGGAAGATGCGGTTTGATAAGACCGATTGGCGCGAACTGCACTCCGGATAGATGGAGGAAAATAAAATGGCAGGTTATAGAAAGTTAGGAAGAACATCCAGTCAGAGAAAAGCACTGATTCGCAGTCAGGTTACTTCTCTGTTATATCATGGAAAGATCCGTACCACAGAGGCAAGAGCGAAAGAGATTCGAAAAGTTGCTGAGGGACTGATTGCCATGGCAGTAAAAGAGAAGGATAATTTTGAGATGGTTACGGTCACTGCCAAGGTTCCGCGTAAGGACAAGGATGGCAAGAGAGTCAAAGAGGAAAAGAATGGCAGAAAAGTGACGGTTTATGATGAAGTTCAGAAGGAGATCAAAAAAGATAATCCTTCCAGACTGCATGCCAGACGCCAGATGCTGAGAGTTTTGTATGATGTGACGGAAGTTCCGACTACTCCGGCTGGAAAGAAGAAAAATACTAAGTCTGTGGATCTTCCTGCAAAGTTGTTTGATGAGATTGCACCAAAATATGTGTCTCGCAATGGTGGTTATACTCGTATTGTGAAGATTGGACAGCGCAAGGGCGACGGTGCAATGGAAGTATTGCTGGAGTTAGTATAAAAGCGGTTGTGAATTAGGTAGAGTAATATATAATTGTATAGCATACAGTATAAAGAGAATAGTGTATAATGACTCCTCCGTCATTTTCATATTTTGTGTTCGTGAACAGACAGACATGGGATGTGGGAAATGGCGGAGGATTTATTTTGCAATTATTTTTTAATAAATACACTTGGTTTTTCTCCAAATTCTCGTTTGAATACTTTTAAAAAGTTAGAATAATCGTTAAATCCACACTCTGTATATGCTTCGGTTACTGTTTTTCCTTGCATTAGCATGTTTCGGGCGATGGTCAGCCGTTTTTTCATGATGAACTGATAAAGAGAAAGTCCGGTGAATTGCTTGAATTGATGGCTTAAGTAATATTTGCTCAGATAAAATTGATCGGCTAAGTGTTCCAAATTGAGATCTTCATTATAATGATTATTGATATAGCTGACAATCTGGTTGATTTGTTGATTTTCGGTTACACTATGATGGGCAGAATCTGCGATTTCATAATAGGCCCGACTGAGAAGAACGAGGATCTCTATAATGGAGGAATAGGCCATCACGCGGTTCCCTAATCGTTTGTTGGTCCGTTCTTTTTCAATGGTATGGCAGACGGACTGGATTTGCAGAAGTTGTGTTTCCGTGGGGCGGAAAAGGCGATAATTGCGATTGGAAGCATCATGAAAGCAGGCAGTCAGATCGTCGCCTACATCGCGCAGCCAGTTGAAAAAACTGTCGTCTAACCATATTACGATTCGTTCGTAGGGGGAGCGAGACGGATGAATCTCTGGACGGTGGATATCGCTGTTGTTGGTCAACAAAATATCGCCAGGCCGAAGATTGTAGGTTCGTCCTTCAATGATATAACTGACATCTCCGGAGATAAAAATATAAATTTCATAAAAAGCATGTTGATGAAAATCGACGGAAAGGGGGGAATCGCTGCGATAATGGTGGTATTCATAAAAGCGTTCCATCATGATCTGGCGGTGAGTGAATTCATCTGTATACATGTTTTATAAAAATCTCCTCTATTTTTGTCAATATTTGAATTATACAGCAAGATTTACCATATTTCAATAAAAATGTACCATGCAAAATTGATGAAAAGATGATATACTATAATTATAAAAACATAAAAGACGACCAAGAAAGGAGAACGTGTTATGCAAATGACATTTCGTTGGTACGGCGAAGGGAATGATAGTATCACACCGCAGGACATTAAACAGATTCCAGGTGTGACTGGGTTAGTGTGGGCACTGCACCACAAACAGGCAGGTGAAGTGTGGACAGTGGAGGAGATCGAGGAAGCCCGTAAGCAGATTGAGGGAGCTGGTTTTAATATGGATGTGGTGGAGAGTGTGAATGTCCATGATGATATCAAAATTGGGCTACCCACCAGAGATCAGTATATTGAGAACTATAAAGAAACTCTGCGCAATTTAGCGAAATTTGGGGTAAAGGTAGTCACTTATAATTTTATGCCAATTTTTGACTGGACACGGACAGATCTGTTTCATCCGATGGAGGATGGTTCCACGGCACTGTTTTATGAGAAGTCGAAAATTCAAGATGATTATAAAGAGATGGCCAAGTATATTTTGGAGAATTTGCATGGCATGACATTTCCTGGTTGGGAACCGGAGCGTATGGCGCAGCTGGACGAGCTTTTTGAAAAGTATCGCCCAGTTACGAAAGAAAAGTTGTGGGAGAATCTGAAATATTTTCTGGAAGCGCTGATGCCTACCTGCCATGAGACAGGAATTAAGTTGGCGATTCATCAGGATGATCCGCCGTGGGATATTTTCGGGTTGCCAAGACTTCTGGTAGATAAAGAGTCTATTGGGCACTTTTTGTCCATGGTGGATGATGATTGTAATTGTCTGTGTTTGTGTTCGGGTTCTCTGGGAGCGAATCCTGAGAATAATGTGCCTGATATCATTCGTACCTATTGCGATCGGATCGCTTTTGCTCATGTGCGCAATGTGAAGCATTTTGATAATGGAGATTTTACAGAGGCTTCTCATCGAGATTGTGATGGTGATGTGAGAATCTTGGAAATCATGAAAGCATATCATGACTGTGGTTACGAGGGATATATCAGACCAGATCATGGAAGACATATCTGGGGGGAGAAGTGCCGTCCGGGTTATGGATTATATGACCGTGCGCTGGGAATCATGTATTTGTGGGGTTGCTGGGATATGTTGGAGAAGCTAGAGAAGTAGAGTGTGGTGAGCGAAAGGAGACAAGATTTTGGAACTTTCATTAAAGTCAATTCAAAATAAGGAAAATTGGAAAGGTTATCATCTTCCGGAATATGATCCGGTAAAGATTGCGGAGAATACGGCGAAAAAACCTCAATGGATCCATTTTGGTTCCGGAAATATTTTTCGTATCTTTCCGGCTGTGATCTGTCAGAGGCTGATCGAGCAGGGAGAGATGGATACCGGTATTGTTTGCTGTGAAGGATATGATGATGAGATTATTACCAAATGTTTTCGCCCCTATGACAATCTGACTATCGGTGTGACACTGAATCCAGATGGAAAGCTGGATAAGGAGATTGTGGCATCTATGTCGGATAGTTTGACCATGCTTTATGACAGTGAGCAGATTGCTGGCGTGATGAAAGAGCCCTCTCTGCAGTTGGTTTCTTTCACCATCACAGAGAAGGGATATTCTCTGAGAAATGCAAAGCATGAGCTGGTGGAGG
>ERZ808024.669-NODE-669-length-13141-cov-9.054884_pt1 | contig 13141 bp, 13 predicted proteins | sample MGYA00380181_ERZ808024 | MGnify/ENA primary metagenome ERZ808024 (study PRJEB31490, sample SAMN06133413) | mouse gut metagenome | isolation source: Z2_1 | host: mice | place: China: Chengdu | collected 2015-05 ...
AAATGAAAATTTTAAGAAAAAAGTGTAATTTCACATACTTAGGGCTAGCCGCCGCGCTAGCGGCTTGGTACAATAAAGCTATAAAACAAATGGTAATTTCTTTTTTCAGAAAGCAGGTGATCATATGACAGGTAAAGAAGTAGTAAGTCTCATTCAGAAATTAGAGACAGAGGGTATGACGGCTGAAAAGATCATAGAAATTATAAAATATGTTGAAACAGCTGAACCAAAATCAGAATCTAAATAAGTAACCTAACCCAAAGGTGTAAAGTCTTTATTAAATTATCAAGGTCTTTACACCTTTTTGATTTGCAAGTTATAAATAACACCGTGCTTATCTTATTAGAAAAAGCTTTCCTCTGCCAGATACCGTCCGATATTGGCAATAAATCCCAACACATCCTGTTTCATCGGCTTAGGAAACGCAGTCAGCACCGGAGCCGTCTCAAAGCTCAGCACTCCGTCAAATCTGATCTTCTTTAACCCCCTGACAAACCCGTCCCAATCGGTAGAAGGCAGATTCTCCCTGGTCTTTGTAAAGGTAAAGGGGATCTGGTGCAGGTCGGATACGCCGTCGTTGTCATGTATATGCAAGACCTTTAGGCGGCTGCCAAGCGTCGTGATAAATCTCTCAAAATCTATCCCCGCGATGTTGGCATGGCCTGTGTCAAAACAGAATCCCAAAACCTCCGCCCCGTATCTCTCATTGAACTGATCCATACGCTCTGCCGCCTTCCTGGCATTGCAGCACGGTCCCTCCACAAGATGCCCGCCTACGCTGTCATACAGATTTTCAATACATATGGTGATCCCCATTTCCTTTGCAAGCGGGGCAATGGAATCTATGAACCTTGCCGTTTCCCGCCATTCCTGTTCCTCTGAGCCAAGGAAACGGGCAAGTTTAAACCCATGGATCACGATATAGGGGCAGCCAAAGAAAGCACATATAGCCATACTCTTTTGCGCCACCTGATTCCATAGATAGTCGTTCAATTCCCTGTCAGCCTTCGGCACATACACAGGATACGGCATATGCATCTGATCGATCGTGATCCCGGACGCTTCCGCCCCCTGTTTATGCGGTGCGAAGTAATGCTCCAGCTCCTGGACCGACCGGTCAAAAAATTCATTCCGCTCTGACTGATAGAGAGAAGTGTTGGAAAGATAACTGTTCAAACTGAAATCTGCACAGGAAAAACCTGCTCGCTTCAGCATGGCGAAGCCTTCTTCCGGATGCGCGTCATTGACGACGTTTTTGGTCTGGACTCCTATCTGCAACATTTTATATCATACTCCTTCCTGCCATTCCCGCTCGATCCTGTCAAAATGGAACGCGGGCATATACTCGTCATTGAAAAATTCTATCGGATTCAGGATCCCCATGCCGCGAAGCTGCCGTTCGATCTCCCGGTAATAGATATTACAGATCAATATCACGCAGTCCTTCGGCAAATCCTTCAGACTCTCGGGGGACTTTACTTTAAGACCGCAAAACAAAGTTTCCCAAAGGGTCTGGTTATTGTCGCAGGTAAACAGAGGCGGATACTTTTCTCCATAGCATTTCATATAATTCCGGCACATATTCCCCGCGCCGAAAAGAACGATGGACGGATATTTCTTCAACAGATTCTCAAGCCCGATCTGCCAGCCGAAATATTCCACCGTCGATCTGGCAAGCTTCACAAGCCCCGGGCGCAGGATCGGTGAAAAGGCTCCGGCGGTATCCGAAAGATCCAGGATCAGCCGTCCGTCAAATCCGGTTTCACGCAATCCCCGGATCAGCCCAAGCCAGTCCGTCAAGGACTGTCCCCCGGCGGCGCAGGTGAACGGCAGCCTGCTGCATTCTGTGTGTCCGTCACATTCACGCAGGATCACAGCCTTGGTGCGCTTCCCCAGCGAAAGAGCAAACTCCTGCATATCCTGCCCACACAGGCTGCACGCCCCTGTGTCTATGCAGAAGCCAAACCGCTCCTCTCCTGCCTCTTCGTTCAGCCAGTCAACCCAATTAGCCGCTTCCCTGCCGTCTGCACAGATACCCTGTACCAGATGGCCGTTCATGTCCCTGCACTGGTTTTCCAACAAGATTGTCACCTGGTTTTCTCTGGCAAGTTCCAGAAAATGAAGGTAATACTTTCTGTTTACTTCCCACTCAGCCCCCGGCTTTACGCCGGAAAACAGCGGCCTGACGATCAGCGCAGTACAGCCGATCCTCCCGCAGATCCGGATACATTCCTCCGACAGCCCTGCCATCAGCTCCCTTAAATCTTCCCGCTTTGTGTTCCTGCACAGATAAGGCGCGCGAGCCGCGGGCAGAGACAGCCCTTCCCGGACACACCGATCCAGTACCGGTCTTGCCTTGTCATATAAATTTTCCGGATGTTCGGAGACCCACAGCCGCTTTGGGGAAGTTTCTTTCTTCTTCCGCTTCCCCACACACTCTAACTCATAATCCGAACAAAACATTGCAAAGTCAAGCAGCGCCTGACCAAATCCCGCCTGGGACAGATCCAGGACTCCCTGCCCCGGACGTTCGATGTCTACAATCCCACGAGGGGAAACTATCATATCCAATCACTTATCCTCCGCCATTAAAATTCTTATAATAACCTTTTCTCAATCATAGTCTTCAGCTTCGTAGAACTTGTCCCCTCCGTATAGGGAAAGAACACCATCTCCGCCCCGTGCTTCTCCAGAAACTCTTTTTCTGCCAGCCAGTCGGGATGATCCGCGTAATCACTGCCGGAAAACTGGCAGTCGAAATGGTGCAGCCGCCACGCATCGCTTGTACCGCCGAAATTCAACGGGATTTCTGCCACCTCATCTACATACCTGCAAGATCGTACCATCTCCACACGCTCCTCATACGGAACAAAGGGCTCTGTCTCTTTGAACTTCCGTACTCCTTCATCCGTCACGACACCGACGATCAGATAGTCGCATTGTTCTTTCGCACGCTTGAACATATTCAGATGCCCCACATGGAACAGGTCGAACACACCGGCAATGTAACCCACATGGTATTTCTTCTTTTCCGCAGCCTGTTTCCCTTCCGGCACGCCTGTCACTGCGATCGGCCTGCGTTTCCTTGGATAGCTCTTATGCGGATCAAAGATACTATACTCTGTCACGCCCAGCTCATCCAGCTGCTTCATCACCGACAGATAATTTTTAATACAGATCAGGACCTTATATTCTCCCGATGCAAGATCACGCAGAATGTCAGGGGACTGAACCGCGATCCCCTTAAGCTCCTGCCCCCATTTCTCCCGGCTGTTGTCTATAACCGCGTATACCGGATAATCCTGTCCGTACAGTTCAAGAAATCTTCTGGCGAAAGCCCCGGAACCGAATAAGATCAGCCTGCGGGTATCCGCATTCCGGAAAATGTCGATAAACAGCCGCTGATAATCCTCCTGCGAATAATTCATCCGCTGGCGGTTGGAATGTACGATCTCTCCGTTTCTCTGACAGGCATTATGATACTTGCGCAGTTCCTTCTCATTCCGCAGGTCCGCCAAGAAGTCCCATTCCATCCTCCAGAAATGATCCAGCTTCTTCGTCAGGTTATACCGCTCAAACAACGTTTCCATCGGCAGCCTTTTCAAAAGTTCAAAGCTTCCGGCATATAGTGTCGCGATCATGCGCGTGATGATCACATTTGCCGGATAATCCTCCTCACAGAACTCTTGATCGTAAAATACAAACGTACCGTCCTGATAAAAGCTGTTCAGCGGGACCAGATCCACATATCCGCGGCGCAGGATCGCACCCTCTCCGTCCCCGCAGTCCTCTTTCACGATCTCAGACGACTGCAGGATCAGGTCACGGAACTGATCAAGCTTCTGCAAAAACGCATCCACATCCTCCAACAGCAATCGCTTCAAATACGCATGTCCCGTCTCGCCCTTCATATATGGCATGACATAAGCGCCGTTTTTCATCTGCGCTTCCACCGTCGGAATGCCGTGCGCCTTCAAGTCTTCCCTGTATCCAGCCATTTTTTCCAGACGTGCCTGCCCCTCCGGATACGCCGCACGCTTTTCTACGATCCCGGAGTTATGTATCACTGTAAAAACCGCGCGCTCCCTGCCGCGTTCCATGGAGCATGTCACATGGCTGATGTCTGAAAACTGACCGTCCGGCGCACACTCTATGAGATACGCGTTTGCCGTCTGATGGAACATCCCGTTCGCAGCCAGATCCGTATACAGACACTCCTCCTCTAAGAATACGGAATTGGGATAATGGTATGTCGGGAACAGCCTGACTGACAGATCCTCGTTCGGCAGAAAATCCTCGGCATAGATCAGCACCGGATCCTCCAAATCTGAAAGGACAGAATAGAAACGGCACTCCTCCCAGCCTGCCCCCTGAAGCATTGCCTTTAATTCTGCCTGGCTGTACATCCGTCCCTGGAATGTATCCTCTTTCTTTACGTACGCCCTGCGATAACCTTCCACGCCGTCAAAGCTCCGCTGTGTATACGGATCCCTGTCCCCGCAGAAATACCTTATGCCAAGGCGGTTGTTCATGCCAAGGAGCAGCTTCCCGTCTGCCTTTAACAAGTTCCGAAAACCTGCCAGTATCCGCTCCGGATGAAGCTGCCTCTCTAACGCCGCCACGGATACGATGTAGTCGAAGCGCTCTCCATAGCTCTGCCGAAAGTTCTCCTCTCCTGCCGTCCCGCAGGATACACAGATCAGCGCTCCCGCACGCTCCCTTAACATCTCTGCTATGGCATCCTCTTCACTTCCTGTATAGAGTATCATGCTGTCTGGCTTAAAATCGTACCATTGTAATAATCCGCGCTGTATTCCCCTAATGATCTCCTGTGCCTGTTCCATATCCTCCACCTCTGCCTGCTCTTTTACTGATATACGTCTGTTCCTGTCTGCCATTGCTTACCAACAGATATCCATGATCATTCAAAAGCTTCTTTACCCCTCTCATTTTCTCCACACTGTCAGGGAAAATACGGGTATGCGTCTCTATACAGAGCTGATCGAATTCAAGCCCGCTCTCCAGGATATCCGGCAGCGCCATAAACTCCGAACCCTCCACATCCATTTTCAGCAGATCAAGCCTGCTGTGCCCGAATCGCTCCATCAATGTCGAAAGCCTGTGAACCTGCATCTGTATCTTTTCGCTGCTTGTCCATGGAGCAAAATGCTCGGAATAATCCAGGCCGGAACTGGGAAGATAAAACGTCTTTAATGCATCCTCATCGGAAAGACCGTAAGGATAGTATCTCAGATTCTCCGGAAGCTTTTTGCTTTCCATCTCTTTTACTACCTCAGGGCTTGGGTCAAATGCATAGACCTCCATGCCATATTTTTCCGCCAGCTCCAGTTCAAAAGAAAAATCAAAGCCGATCCCGAACGAGTATGCCGTCAGATGCTCCCTGCCCTCTAAAAGCGACGGCACAACCTGAAAGCCCACTGCCTTGCCGCAATACACATGTTCTATCTCATAATCATTTTGCCCCTGGAAAAATTCCTCAAAGCTTTCATAGACTTCTATGCCCAGGGTCCGCAGATCCTCTGCGATCTGCCTTCGCGCCTCTTCGTCATCCACAGACAGAAGAAAGGGCAGCGACGGATACTTTTCTACCGCCTCATCACGCGTCAGGACATTACATCCATAATATAAAGGAATATGCTCTGCATCCCTGTCACAAAATGCCTCAACATGTACATTTTCCTCTGCAAGCGCTATAAAATTCCTCCCACCGCGAAATCCCGCTCCGTATATGATCACCGGTCTATTCATCTTCTATTCCCTCCTATGCATGAGATACCCACAGATTGTACCATCCGTTTCCCAGCCTTCCCTGTCTTCAAATTTATATGTTAACTTTTGAACGGAAGTGTTCTTTATATACTCCTCCATCTGCCCTTCATCATACGGTTCCCAGAGGTGCTTTACCAATTCCTGGGCTCCTTCATTGTTATAAGGGACTGCCTTCAGCTGCTTCTTCACCTCCGGAAACGTATTACATGCTATGGCGATGATATAATCTACCATAAAATAATACCTGATCCTGTCATGTACGGAAAAATAATAGAAAAAGCTTTCCATCAAAAAAGCAAACAGCTTGTTTCCCGGTTTGGCATAAAGAAACCACCCGCTCCACATTGCATCTGCACAATACTGTGTCTCCGGCAGATTCCGCGTATAGATCGGATGATCCAGGATCTCCGCTCCCAGCTTTTTGCAGACATACAGCGTGGAATCCATCCAGAATCCCCCATACTTGTACAGCAATGCAGCCCTTATGATATCCGACAGGGTTGTCAGGGAGATCCGTCCGTCTTTCACCTTCTCTGTGATGTGCTCCGGTAGGCTTAGGTACTCCTCGCAGTTATCTTCCGTGATAATGATCTGCCGTACACCCTCCGGCAGATTTCTCCTCTGGCTTGCAAGACAGGCGCGGACCATCGCCGGAGCCTGTTCCTCGCCTTGCCACCAGCATGTCCACGCAATGATCCCTTCTTCATGTTCTGGCAGATTCAACCCTGATAAATTCTCCGGAAAGTCATCTATAAAGGGCTGTATGCTCTCCTTTACCTCCCGGTACGCCCCTTCCTGAAACAGGTTAAAATCGATCTGAAAAATACAGGCTCCTGTGTCTTTCAAAAGCTGATAAACTGCTTCTGCATACCGGAACCCTAACGTCAGCAATACACAATCCCCTGGCTTCAATTGTGCCTTTTGGTATTCCATAACAGGAAATCCTCTCGTCCTGTCCGGATTCCCCTCCGAATGCGAGACCAGGATACACTTTATTTTGCTTAGATATCCCGGATCCAGGCTTTCAAGCCCTTCGAGAACAACATTCAGATAGTAGCCTGCTCCATACAGCTTTATTTCATCATAAGCATCCAAAAGCCGCTTCAGCGCCGCCACCGTATTTACCATACGCATTTGTCTCGTCTGCATAGCTCTTCCTTCCTGAACATTTACTGTGAGATCTGCACTGAATCTCTGCTCGAACAGCGCATCACCATATTGGTACAGTCCATTGGAGATGTCGTCAGACTGTATGTCATGATCTGGTCCCTGCCCACCCCCAACGCCAACAGCTGCTTTTGTATTTCGTTTGAATGCCCTGCATTGGTGATAAGATAAAACGCATCTGGAAAGCGCTCCGCTGCGTCCTTCGGCGAGATGATCATGCTCCCCATATAGGCGCTCCCCCACTTCCTTTCATCATTATCACAAAATGACACTATATTTTGTATCCCATTATTCCGAAGCAGACAGTACGCACACGAACCGACAAATCCGCTGCCAAAAAGGACGACCTGCCGCTTCTTTGCTATCTCATGCAGAAAATCCAGGATGGCCTGTGCCGCTGTCTCTGCCTTTAAATGTGCATAATAATCATAAAAATCCGGATTTTCCACGAACATCCGGATCTCCATCCATGCATCTCCCGTAACCGAAGCCCTGTCCAAACTCCCATGCTCTATGAAATCTTTTAAGATGGTCCGGAATCCCTCCAGGGCTTCCTTCGTTCCATCCGCCGGCTGTCCCCACATCAGCAGTTCTGTATACGGAGCTAATGCGATCACCGCACACTCCCTGGCAAGAAACGCCGTCTGTTCCTGGCTTTCCATGCCCGCTTTCTTTGCGATCCGAAGCAGATTTTTGCACTCTGCGAGATTAAACAATACACATCTTTTGTTATATGTAGATGAATCTACGTTATCTCTGCGGTAGCGGTAAAAGGAACCTTCTAAAAAGACGCCCCTCTCTGCGCTTAACACAACCTGATATCGAAAACCACAGTCCTGAAATGCCGCGCCCAGCGTCTCCTGGAACCAGATCCCCTTTTCTAAAAGAAAGTCTCTTCTATAGATCCCGTTCCAGATAAAAATATCAATGGTCTGTTTTCTCATCAGAAAATCCTGCGGCGTATATATGGCATCATATGTTATCCCGCTATGCTTTTTTAATGAATATCTCAAAAAGAGCCTCTGTCCGTCCTCTAACGTCGTAAATATGTCAAAATCTGATTTTACAAAATCAGCATTATTCTTTCTTGCAGCCGCATAGAGTTCCTCATACATCTTGGGCCGTATAAGATCATCCGTTTCCACAACCCCGATGTATTCTCCAACAGCCTCCTTTAATCCGAGATTCATCTGGTAACCATAGCTTTTTTTATCAGCTTTTATCAGCCGTACCCGCCTGTCTTTTTGGGCATACTCCTCTAAGATCTCTAGCGTACCGTCTGTGGAGCCTGCATCAATGCACAAAACCTCCATTTCCTTCATTGTCTGGGATATAACGCTTTCCATGCACTCCCGGATATACCGGACAACATTTAAGGACGGCATAAGCACTGATACCTTTATCATAAATCTCCCTCTTTTCTGATCTGCCGGATCGCCTCAACAACCGAATCATGATATAGCCCATAAAAAAATTCATAACTTTTCTCGTAGTTCCGGAAATAAATATAATCCTGCTCATTTGCGATCATATTTCCATATATGTCAATGCAGATTTCCGGCAGTACATTTTTTTCGATATCTTTCACGTGACGGCAAAAGTGGATGATCTTGTCAAACTTATCTGTATTTATCTTCTCCTGCCTGTCGGCAGCTCTACTTTTTCTTCTGGATAGTCATTCACAAAAATTGCCTCGCAATGTGATTTATACTCTTTTTGAAACTTTTTAAAATTTTCAGATAAAATTTCCACCCAGTAGGTAAGATACTTCTTTCCTTTATAGAGAGGAATTATTATAGAAATATCAACCATAATCACATGTACTCCTTTTCATAATTTCTACCTACCTTGTGTTATCACAGAATTAATTTTACCGCTTGTATCACGATATCCTGCTGTTCATCTGTTAATAACGGATAGAGTGGCAGACTTAACATGTTCTCATACAAATGTTCCGCATTTTCACAATGCACGCTCCCATATCCGTTCTCCTGATAGTAGGGATGCTTATATACAGGGATATAATGTACATTAACGCCGATTCCCTGTTCCCGCAGTTTCTCAAATATTTCTTTCCGGTCATGGTTCAACACCTGGATGATATACAGATGCCATCCGCTGTCTGTCCCTTCCATCTGATACGGCGTAATTATATCCTCACATTCTTTCAATGCATCGTCGTATCTGCGCACCAGCTCACGCCTTCTTTCCAGAAAACGGTCCAGTTTCCTCATCTGGCTGATTCCCAATGCACATTGAAAATCTGTAATCCGGTAGTTATACCCCAGGCACTGCTGCTCATAGTACCAGGAGCCTTCCTCCTTCTTAAGCAGAGATGCATCCCTTGTAATTCCGTGACTGCGGAATAGAAGCAGTTTCTGATACAGTACCTCGTCATTTGTGGTAATCATTCCGCCTTCTCCGGTTGTGATCGGTTTTACCGGATGGAAACTGAACGTTGTCAGATCTGACAGACCGCCGATCTTTTTCCCCTTATATTCTGATCCAAGAGCATGTGCTCCATCCTCAATCACAATTAAATGATTCTCTTCGGCTATTTCATGGATCTCATCCATATCACAAGGCTGTCCTGCAAGGTGGACTGCAACAATCGCCTTGGTCCGTGATGTAATCTTGCGTCTGATATCCTTCGGATCTATGTTGTATGTCCGCTTATCAATGTCTGCAAATACAGGCGTTCCGCCGCAGTACAACACGCAGTTTGCGGAGGCAGCAAAGGTAATCGGAGATGTGATCACTTCGTCCCCTGGCTTTATACCGGCTGCAAAACAAGCGGCATGAAGGGCGGCAGTTCCATTCGTTACTGCCACCGCATATTTCACCTGGACATACTCCGCAACGATACGTTCAAATTCCTCTATGTTTGGACCTGTCGTCAGATAATCTGATCTTAATACATCCACAACTGCCTGGATGTCATCCTCCTCAATACACTGTCTTCCATATGGTATCGCCATAAAACCTCTGCCTTCTTTCTACCTTTTTACTCTCTTTCTGTCATTCCGATAAGCACCTCTGCAATTCTTTGCGCTCCTTTTCCGTCCACCAATTTCTGCATTCTTATTGAACGTTCTTCCCGTAACGCTGAATCATGATAATACCGATTTAGAATCCGGTTTATATTCTCAAAAATATCTGTGTTACGAACATCTCCGGCATACTCAATAATCCCTTCTTCTTGAAATTCCCGTACATTGTCTATCTGGTTATCTGCAAAAGAATAAGACACCGTTGGCGTTCCGTAGGCACAAAGCTCATAAAGCGTCGTCCCTCCCGCTGAAACTGCCATATCCGCCTGTTTTATATATATTTCTATATTTTTGACCGCCTTATGGAAACATATCTGTTCATAACTTTTGTACCGACTGCAAAATGCTTCATATTCCTCATAATAGTTTCCACATATGACAACGATGCTGCGGTACTTTTTTATTTCTATTCTCTGCAGAATCCTTTCCAGAATGTGAAAATAATCTGTGCCTCCCGATAATATTAAAAGATTCTCTGCCTCTTTTTTTATCACCTTTTTTTCACAATTACAAAATGCTTCCCTTAAAGGCACATATGAAAGCCCCAGCAAAAGCTCCGTCTGCCGGTGGTTTTGACGATAACAGAATTTTTTCCAGTAGATCGCATAACAGATCAGTACGTGTACCGGATAACAGAATACATTTAAGTCATCTAGATAAACCGTCTTAACTAGCTTCGATAAAGCACTTAAATACTTTCGCGTCACCTTATAACTGTCGATTAACATGACAGTTATCCTAAATTCCTCTATTATTTTGTGTAATGTATCCAATTCTGCACTCATGTTATCCCACTGGGAATGAAGCACAATGGTCTCGTGTCCTCTCTCTCGAATAAGTTCTACTGCCTGTTCATCCGCAAGAATGAATGTTGTGCTATTACCGAGTTTTGACGCCGCATCCGCAATAGAAAGACAACGCATCATATGCCCTGTCGCAATCGCATCATTCATATCCGCCCTGATATATAACATCCTGTTCTCCCTCTAATTCACTGTCAATACCAATATATTCCTACATCTTTTAGTTTGAACTATTGTATTTCCATCAGCCTTAAAAATATCATAACCTTATTCTATCTCAGACATTTCCCTTACATATTTTTGATGATATGTCTTCATAAAATCACTAATATTATCTGACCACTTAAAATCAATCTGCTTTTTCAACAAATTCAAATCCGATATTGTATGATAGCTCCCCTCTCCTTCCTGCTTTCTCGCAACCGTCTTATACTTTCCTGATATGATTTCGTTCCAATGAAGTCTAAAAAGCTTCTCAATAGCATTATTCAATTTCTTATATGTAGTTTCAAAGGATTCTAGATTAGGATCAAATTGTATAGCCTCTTGGAAAATGATATCTCCTTCATCGACTCCGTCCGTAAGCATATGAATGGTAACGCCCTTAGGCGTATCATCTATAAAACTCCATAAATTAGGGCTTGCTCCTTTGTTCCAAGGAAGAAATGATATGTGCATATTGATAATATTATAATTTACATATTTTATACACTGTCTTGAAATTAAATAGATATAACTGTAACTAATCACAAGTTCCGGTTTTAAATATGACAAGAGATCTATTGTCAATCTACCACTGAATATTTCTGCCTTACATCTTTCAGCAATCCATCTGAACAGTGACAGGGTATTTTTGTTATTCGCCAAATAAAGAATTTTTACCCCCCCCCCTAACTGTATCTGCTTCATCATTATACATCTCTCCTGTACACTGCTTATAATTCTTCATTGCGTATTCATATTGCTGAAACTTTTCTTCAAACTGATTTTTTTCAAAACAATAGATAGAAGCAACATTTGACGGCTTCACTTTTGCAATTAATTTACTGACATGCGGAAATTCGTCTTTCACTTTTTGCTTAATTAAACGAATCATTTTATTTCCATGTCCCATACAACGTTTATCCTGTTGGATACTATACCCGATTTCCGCGTTATTATCGGTAATAGTCAAACGAATCTGTCCGATATCCTCACCATCGTATACATAGATATACTGTCGGCACAGAGGATCTTCCAACAGTTCCCGAAACCATTTCTGATGTTCCTCGTAATTAATCTCTGTAGCAGAAAAGGAATTCTCACGAACCACCGAGTCATTTGCCCACTGATACAGTAACTCCATATCCGCTTCGGTGGCTCTTCTTAAATAAGCCTGCACTACAAATCACCTTCTTCAAAATCTCTCTCCAATCCTTCCACCATGAAAAAATCAAGCGGTGTTCCTCTTTTAATATCCCGTGACGCAATCTTCCCTAATATGTCCTGATAAAATTTAGGCAGCAGTCCATATCCCGGTCGAATTACTCTTATATTTTCCGCTGTAAGTGTCTCACCTTTCCTAATATCCCGCACGCAAAACACCGACTTACGAAAAATCCTGCTGTCCGCTTCCTGTGCTGATATGCCATATTTAACACGACCAATTGCCCGCTCCGCCTGCCTGATATCCAAAACCATCTGCTTAAACTCGTCCGGATTCATTGAAAAAGAAGCATCTGGATTCTCTATCTTCCTATCCAGACAAAAGTGTTTTTCTATCACAGAAGCCCCCAGTGCAACAGCGGCTACCGCACCAACAGATCCCATGGAATGATCCGATAACCCTACTGGTACTCCGAATATTTCTTTCATATTCACCATAGTTGCCAGATTCATCTCGTCCGTAACCGCCGGATAAGCGCTAGCACAGCGCAAGAGAACAAACTGTTCATTATTCATCCCACGTATTGCATTTACTGCATCCTCAATCTCTCCCAGAGAACCCATCCCGGTTGACAGAAGCATCGGTTTCCCTTTTGACGCAACATATTCTATTAAAGGTATATCTACCAACTCGAATGAAGCAATCTTATAAAATTCCACCCCAATTTCTTCCAAAAAATCAACTGCGCTCCGATCAAATGGAGTTGAAAAAAAGTCAATTCCTATTTTTTTTGCTTCCGCTTTTAATTCTGCCTGCCATTCCCAGGGCGTAAATGCCTTTCCATATAGCTGGTACAGGTTTTCCCCTTCCCATGTCCCATTCGCAATACAATGTTAACAACTTAGTAGTGGCATGATATCACAATAGGATTAAGCTATTAAACCAATAATAGCAGATGATAGGAA
>ERZ808024.670-NODE-670-length-13111-cov-9.998235_pt1 | contig 13111 bp, 14 predicted proteins | sample MGYA00380181_ERZ808024 | MGnify/ENA primary metagenome ERZ808024 (study PRJEB31490, sample SAMN06133413) | mouse gut metagenome | isolation source: Z2_1 | host: mice | place: China: Chengdu | collected 2015-05 ...
TATCCAAAAATGTGGTAAATATTCTTAATATTTGGTATCTTATAAGAGATAAAGTTAATGTGTATTCGCGACGGGGGGAGGAAAACTATGTTATTACGTTCCAGGATGAGATTCATACCGATTTGTATCATTATAATGATGATATTTTCAGCGTGCAGCAGTAATTCAGAAGAGGGATCAGAACAGACGGCTCTAAGACCGGCGGAAGAGATAACACAGGATCAGGATATAGATGTAGACGAAGACAAGGATATCACAGAACCAGAAGAGCCGGAACCTTCCTGGGACTGGTCGGTCCAGCAGCCGAGAGGGATCGAATATCATGGGGCGGACTATGTATCTCTTAGTAATGGAATATATAAGATAGCAGGCGAGAATGAGCCGGAGAAGATATTAGAATGTCAGGATGCCGTTGGAAGGGTGCATGGAGGGTATATGTACTGGGCTGTCTATAACGAGGGAAGTGATCTGCAGATCCTTCGGTTTGACGCGGACGGGCAGATGCTTGAGATCGGACGGGCAAGCGTTGCCTGGCTGGTAAGGAATATCGATTTTAATCAGGATGTTCTCTATATCCGGGATATTCTTGACCGTGTAGATGCATATCGGATAGGCGCCGACGGCAGCATAGCAGCAATTGAGTCAGGGCCGGAGCTTCAGCTATATGAAGAAGAGAATCTGGCGGCGGATATGCGTACGGACCACCCTGACGACAGGGAGGCAATCCGGCAGATGCCGTATCATGTCCTGGATGCAGGGTATGCACAGGAAGCTGTGGGTAAGCAGTTCCTGGCAAGGCATCGTTCAGCGGGTGAAATGGGTGTAAACGAGCTGTTTGTCAGAGATGCCGAAGGTGAGAATCTCCTATTGTCCTTCTATGAGGAAGCAGTCATTGCCGAGAATAAGATTGTCTATATGAGCGATGTCGACAGTACGGAAGTGTCCGTATACGATATGGAAGATCAGGCTGGGAATCAAACGTATCCTCTTTCTCAGGGAACCTTCACATTGCAGTATGTATTTTCGGAGATGGCATATGGGATCTGGGACAGTATCTCCAGTGGATACTATTATTCAGGGATTCATCTGGCAACCGGAGAGAAGAAGGACTTCTTTCAGGCGGACGGATATACAGATTATATACAGATAGGGAACCGGCTGTATTACACGGAACCGGAGACGCAGGAGATCAGCAGAAAGATACTGGAATAACAAGACGTTAATAGGAATTGAATTAGAGAAAATAGCACGCCGCAATCTGGCGTGTTATTTCATATATGATAATGAGTTTACGACAGCCGACTATAAGTCTTATTATCTTTCATAATATATTTATGAAAGAAGGTATCTCAAAATGAAAGTAAAAATATGTAGTATTGTCGGTGTGATCGGGAGCAGTGTTATGGCAATTGTGGATAAAGGGGGAGCTGCGCTGGAGACATTGGTCATATTCATGATCATTGATTATATTACAGGGGTTTCTGTGGCTGTCTTTTTCGGAAGATCAAGGAAGACGAGAAAAGGAGCATTGAAAAGCGAAGCGGGATGGAGGGGATTATGTAAGAAAGGAATGATACTTGGATTTGTATTAATCGGGAATCGCTTAGATATCTTGCAGGATACCAATTATGTGATGAATACCATCTGTATCGGCTATGCTATGAATGAGTTGATCAGTATTATGGAAAATGCGGGGCTTATGGGAATTCCATTACCTGCTGTGGTTCAGGAAATTGTAGAGGTTCTTTCGGACGAGGATTCCCAAAAGAAAATAAAATGATGTGACTAGGTTTACATATTGCTATAATCCTTCTTACTATTTATTAGATAATCGATTATCAGAATAAATAGTAAAGGAGAATATGTATGTCTAATATTTTTTGTGTGAACAAGAGCGGAGTATCCGTACCGGTTTATTCCAATCAGAATGAAAGTCAGAGAATAGGAACGATCGGGAACAGAGAGGCATTCGGGTACGACCGGAACTGGGGCGGAGACGGAGTCCGCTGTAATATCATTTTCCTTAATTCGAGCGGTTCACTGGTATATGGGTTCCTGCTGAATCCGCCGGACAGGACGCTTACGCCTTGTATAGATTATCCGTACGGCACAGCCAGAATTAACGGCACGGAATATAAGACCTTTATCATGAGACGTTCACGGAATGTATACAAGGCTGACGGATCCTTATGGGGAACAGTTACAGCAAACCGCAAAGTTGCATGTCTCAGCGGAATGTCCGGGGATAGCCATCCGGACTGGAAAGGCATCAACTATGTTGAGAATTCAAGCGGAGCCTGGGTTCGAGTTACAGGTGCGGGAACAAATTATGGATTTGTAGACACGGGATTGGGAGTTGCATCAGGATACAGCTCTATTCCAATGTACGGAAGCTGGTAGAAAACGGAAGAGTCAGAATTTAGTTTTGCGGCGCATGGTTTTGGGCTATGCGCCCGAATATTTCACAGGTAGATTTGGTGGAGAATGATATATCAGGCAGGAGGAAATAAGATGGCAGATAGTAATGTTTCAAGAGCGCAGGAGTATCTCAACGCAATGTTTGGCGGGCATCCGGATTGGGTGCCCTTGAAAGTAGACGGTTATACAGGTTCCAGGGTTATGCAGGGGATTATCAGGGCTTTTCAGATACAGAATCATGTATCAAGTGTTACGGGCAGTGTGGGGCCGCTTACACTCAGTAAGATGAAGAGCTTGCCGGTTATCAGCAAGATGGATCCGGATGATGAAAGCAGCGTTAATGTATGCCTCATTCAATGTGCGCTGTTCTGTAAAGGCTATAATGCCGGAGGAATAACCGGTATATATTATAATGCCGGGGAAGCTGCGGTGAAGGAGATGCAGAAGGATGCGGGTATCGAGGCAACCGGCAAAATCGACTGGAAAGTCTGGTCAGGCCTTCTTTCCATGAACTGGTTCAAGAAGGTATACGGCGGGGACAATATCATACGGCAGATCCAGGAGCAATTAAACGGAGATTGGTCCGATGTCGTCGGTGTGGGCCCCTGTGACGGGGTTGCTTCAAGACAGACGATTCTGTCGCTTGTGGGGGCGCTGCAGGCAGCCGAAGGAGTTACCACTGAATTAATAACAGATTTGAATTCTGTTAATTTCGGGGAGAAAACCACCGATGCCTATAATAGATTTCCAATAAGCCTTAACACAGAACGGAATTCGGCGTCCTATGTCCCGTTTAATAAATTAGCACAGTATGGATTATATTTTAACGGCTATAATCCGGGGCGGTTTGATGGAATATATGATTCGGCAACCCGCGATATGGTAGAAGCTTTTCAGGAATTCTATTGCTTAACGGGTATAGGGCTTGTAAAAGCGGGGGAAGTCAATGTCTCAACGATGAAATCGCTGTTGACCAGTAAAGGGGACACGGGAAGGATCGCCAAAGCATGTGACTGTGCTACCGTGCTGAACAGGCAGCAGGCTTTTGATTTAAAACAGGCTGGTTTTACCCATGTGGGGCGTTATCTTACCGGTACAGTAGGTAATGCATATGTACCCAAATATATGACGCTTGAAGAGATCGGTTATATAGAAGAAGCGGGGCTTGCGGTTTTCCCTATATATCAGGACGGGGGATACTATCCGGAGTATTTCCAGAAGCCTTCGCAAGGGTCGGTTGATGCGCAGACGGCGGTATTGGCTGCTGAGAGGATTGGAGTACCGGCAAATTCGACAATATATTTTGCAGTAGATTTTGACTGTTATGAGTACCAGATTGATTCCTATATTATTCCTTATTTCAAATGCATTAATATCTTCTTCAATGGTGTCAAAAACTATAAGAAATATAAAGTCGGTATCTATGCGCCGCGATATGTATGTTCCAGAGTAAGTGAACTAGGATTAGCCAGGACTTCCTTTGTGGCGGATATGTCTACGGGATTCAGTTGTAATCTTGGTTTCCCGATCCCGTTCAATTGGGCGTTCGATCAGTTTTGTGAGACGGCGTTCACATCCTCTCCGTCTTTCCCGATTGATAAAGATGCATACTCCGGGCGGGATACAGGAATTTCGGCATTTGATAAGGTAGAAGAGAAGACGCCGGAGGAAATCGAGAAAGAAAATCAGGAAGCCAATATAGAGATTGCGCGTAACCAGTTTATTTACGATGTATTGAAGCCGTTGGGATATTTGGATAAGATCCTGAATATTGGTATTGAATACAATAAAGAGATTCCTTTGGGCGTATTTGCAAGTCCTAAAGGGGAGATTGAATTAACAGCAGAATTCGCAACACAGGTTGCAAAACCGTCGGCGGAAGCTTATAATATCGAGATTGGTATTGATAACAGCGGTAATCTCACATTGGGCTGTCAAAATCAAATTACGGAAATCTCAACAGAGCTTGACCTGAATGGAATCAACGAAGCCGATGCATTCGGAGAGATTTTGAGTAATATAGCATTGTCTGTGAAATCTGGAAATATTGCGTTTGAAATTAGTGCGGTTACTTCTTATTACGCGGAGTTTTCTATCACTGTCAGCACAGAAAATCTGATGCCGGATGATAGTAAGCTGGAAGCTGCCATTTCTGTAGAGCTTCATTTTAAGATATCGCTTAATGGGAATGGGGATAAGCAGTTTAATACAGCAGAATTTGCACAGTTGGCAAAGGTGGGTGTGGTAGTTGTTGTGGCTGTTGTAGCAATTTGTTTTCTTCTTCCAGAAGGAATATTGTCAAGTATATTTGCTGCATTTGTCCGGATAGGTGGATTGATTTTGAGTTAAAAGTATTTTTGTAATATATTTTTGTGTTGGATGGAGGAATTATATGAAAATCATTCAAAGATTTAATGAAGATGATAAAAAGAAATTGGAACATATGATTTCGCTTCAATTTTATATGCCCTATGTGCCGTTAGGAAATCGGAAGTTAGCTCATAAGGTAATTTATATTTTGACTCCGGTTTTATATTATTTTGCCGTAGATATGTATTTAGATGGTGTATATATAGTCTCTCTGTTGGCATTGGTGGTAGGAATATTATCTACAGCATGGATAATCTGGTATCAGAGAGTTGGTAAGAAATTTGAAGAGAAAGTCCATAAGGTTGTATATGAGGATATCGGTGGACAAACAGAAGCATTTGTTGATGAATCAGGAATTATCTTCAATAATAAATCTATTGGTTATGATGATATTTCAAATGTGATTTTCTATGATGAATTTATGTTTGCTGTGTGGTGTGACATAAAATTCCTTGTAATAAAAGTCAATGCGGCAGAGAAAGAATATATACAAACCATACTGGATAAGCAGGATCATATTGTGCAGGAACTCCAAACAAAGCCATTCAACTTATATCTGTATTTTAAAGTGAAATAAATTATCGAAAAATACCTGGGGGAGTAGAAAAGAATAAAAACGATAAATCGCTGTATCCATTATATTTTCAGGGGTATGGCGATTTTGATTTGAGTCGGAGAGTAGGACGCCGTATAGTTGGAATCATTCTTTCTGTTCTTAGTGGGGTAATGTATTTAAGATTAAATAGAAAATGCTTGTATAGCTATCTTTTCATCGCTATAGGTTATTTACTATAACTTTTCAGTTTGTCGAGAAAAATCAAGACAGAAAAATAATATGAAAACAGAATATTGTTTACTTTTAGGTAGCGGTTATCAAGCCGAGAAACCGCTCTCCCACAATCCACTGGGGCAGAAACTAAGCAGATTAAAGGAACTGTCAAAAATGTATGCCCTCTTTGCACCGATCCAAGCCATGTATATGGAGAGCCAGTCACTCAAAGGATTTGCGAAAATGAAATACGATAAGGAGCAAGACAGCTTATCGAAGTACCCTGAATTAAGGGAGCGTATGCAGAGCCTTTTACAGAATGGCGAAAAGATAACGCCGAAACAGTGGAAAGCCGAGATACAGTCTTTGCAGTCCGAGTATGACAGTATTGGCAGGGAGCAGACCAAGACCGCCACAGAATTAGCGTATGCCGGGGTAATAAGCTACAACAAAAAGAACCTTGAGAGGGAGCTTCAGAACGAGAGACGACAGCATAACAGGCAACAGGGCAGACCGAAACGGAGAGAGGAAGAAATTTAATGTGAATTTTATTGTAAGGACAGGCGTTTTTTTGTATAATTGAAGTGTGGCAGGAACAGGATATGTCGTATCTTATGTCACAGATTTTTAGAAATCGAGGTGTTAAAGTGCAGGACGATACAAAACAGATAGAGGAAGTCATGGCAAAGCGTACAGCAAAAAACAGCGTATTCCTTGACCTTTTTCAAAACAAGAGTTATCTGTTAAAGCTATATAAAACGCTCCACCCCGAGGACACCACAGCGACAGAGGACTCACTTACAGATGTAACAATCACAAATGTGCTGACTGATAATCTGTATAACGATTTAGGTTTTATTGTCAATAATAAGTTGATGATACTTGTGGAGGCGCAGTCAACATGGACAGTGAATATTTTAGTAAGAATTTTGCTGTATCTTGCGCAGAGTTATCACGAATATTTTCAGCGTACCAGCCAAGACTATTACAAAAGCAAGAAAGTAAAAATGCCAAAGCCTGAACTTTATGTGATTTTTACGGGAAACAAAGGGAGGAAAACCGATAAAATATCTCTGTCTAAAGAATTTTTTGAGGGTGCGGATATAGACATTGAGGTAAAAGCAAAGGTTATCTATGAAAGCGATACAGACGACATTATCAATCAATACATTATTTTCAGCAAAGTTTTTAACGAACAGACAAAACAGCACGGAATGACACAAAAGGCAGTTACAGAAACAATCTGCATATGCAAGGACAGGAATGTTTTAAGGGAATATTTAGCGCAGAGAGAAAAGGAGGTTGTGACGATTATGATGAGTTTGTTTGATGAAGAACAGATTATGAAATCATTTATCAGAAGCGAAAGGCATGATGAAGCAAGGGAAACCGCAGAAAGGTTGATAAAAAAAGGGAAAATGTCACTTGAAGATATTTCAGATTGTGTTCCGTCATTGTCACTTGATGAATTAAAAGAAATAGAAGCCGAGGTTATGCAGTTAGCGTAATCAGAGAAACAATTTAATATTACCAAAATAGCGTAAAGGCGCATGGAACAGTAAATTGTAAACCATGCGCCTTTTTATTGCTATTTGTGGCAATTTTTTGTGACTCTGTTTTTAGAACGAAAAAGGATTCACCAGAAATAGCAAATGAGGAAGGGTATACTCCGGTATTACCTAGAGTGAAAGGAAAAGTGGTAGACATATAGCGGAAACACACATGAGTCCTGAATATAACTTTCACAATAAAAGGAGTTAGGCTAAATTTAGTCAAAGAGAATCTCCGAATTGGTGATTAGATTAAGATTACATACTTGAATACAACGGGAAATCTTCAAATTCCGAATAGAATCTATTTGGGGGAGTATGGGAAGGTGGAATTGTTGGAATAGATATATATACGGAGGGATATATGACGGTAAAGAAGCGGCGATAGGTTGGGGGGAATGGGATCGAATATCATGGGGCGGACAATATGACGTTTATGCTCGAAAAATTGACGTTCAGGGAGAACGGATTGATTTTAAATATGGCCTTTTGATTGTAGTCTCATTGATTATGGGATGCCTGTCAGGGACGGCAGGGTATGGAATTGCTGCAGGTCTGCTTCGAGGTGTTTTTGGTTATTCATTACCTTTGACCGCTTCTTTTCATATATATGCGACGACGATGGGAATCTATCTTCTTATTGCATGTGTTACCACATTTATCGTAAATGATACATTCCGAAGGTCTCTGCAGGGAAATAAAGGGAACCGCAGCAGAGCATTTTCGTCGGAAAGGAAATATGCGGTGATTTTGTTCCTGGCGGCAATCCTGCTTCTGGCCTGTTCTTTCTTAGAATATGTGCAGCGAAGGAATGCTGAGAATATATATATCGTACTGGTAGGATTCGCGGGAGGATCTATCCTGGCGGTTTTTGCTCTCACAGTGCAAAAGAGCCGCAGTTATTGCGGCAAATCAGAAGATTTCACGCAGGTTATGGGGAAGATTCCGATTCAGAGCGGTTTCCTGCGAAACACAGGGTTAAGGTCAGGGTTATTTTTATTCCATGTCGTTTTTCTGGCAATATTGTCTGTGGCAATGGCGGGAAATATGGCGGCTCCAGAGGCAGAACAGCTCTGTCCGTATGATTATGTATGCATGGCGTATGAGGATGATCGGACATTATTTGAAGAAATGCTGTTGGAGGATGGCGTTAAGATTCAGTCATATCCTATGACCAGAGTGACGACGGTGCAGGGGGACGCCACGGACTGGATCGATGTTGCGAATGATTATTACCGGCGTGTTATATGGCCGCAGGGACAACACATTGGAATATCGGAGAGTACCTACAGGGCGTTGTGCGCAGAACAGGGAATCTTACCAAAGAAGCTGTCCCTCAGGGAGGATGATGTTTATATTATCTATCAGCAGGATATATCTGTGAAGGCGCATCCGCTGGATTGGTATATGGACCGGAAGACCCCATATATAAGAATCGGGCAGCCTCTTAGGGCTTATAGTTTCATGTTAAGAGAGCAGATGTATCCGCCGCGGGAAACAGCCGGAGAAGACAGGCAGATTTTGACCGGATGTTTCCAGGGAGGAATGCAGGAGGATCTGGTAGTATTTTCCGACGAATATTTTGAAAGCCTTGAGATTACGGAAGGACCGACACTCCTTTATCTGATCAATGCAAAAGAAGGCGCGTCAAAAGAGATAGAAAAGCGATTAGATATATTTGCCGGAAGGCACGGGGAAGATTTTTCGTGGTCGCGAGCGATCCAACCATACTATAGCAAGGTGAGTAAGACGGCGGATATCCGGGCGGAACGGATACTGCAGAAGGCGGCGCTGTCTATGGAAATGCTTCTGCTGGTTATGTGTATTTATTTGATACAGATGATGAAGACAGAGTTTGAGAAGAGAGAAAGGATAAGACGTTTCCGGCTGTTATCTTATATCGGGATTTACCGCAGGGACTATGAAATACTGTTGAAAAGAGAGCTTAGACAGGCATTTTATTACCCGCTGTTATGGGCGTATGGGATATCTGTTTTGGTTGCTGCTGTCACCTGTTATCTGCGCATGATGTCCGCTGCCGAGAGCGGGAGATTTATCATTTGCCTGATGATGATATGGGGACTCTATTTTGCGGTGCAATGGACGTTGGTGAGGCTGAATTATAAGAAAATGCTGCGGGAAAGTTTGTAAAAGGCAGAGAGAGTTGAGGAGATGAGGGTATGGAGATCCGGTTAAATAATATCAAAAAGTCTTATGAAAATCAGGAAGTGTTAAAAGGGATCGATCTTACAGTCGGGCAGGGTGATTATATTTCGATCATTGGAAGATCAGGGTGCGGTAAAACGACCCTCCTTAAGATCATAGGCCTGCTGACTGTGCCGACAGACGGAGAACTGCTGATCGATGGAAAAAGTTACAGCGATCTTTGGAAAGATGAACTGGCTGATATCCGCAGGAGGAATATGGGATTCGTCTTCCAGGACTATCTTCTTCTGGAAGATCTGTCGGCGCTTGACAATATGATGCTTCCCGGGCTGTTGGAGAAGATGGATGGAGGATCATCCCGAAAGCGGGCTTGTGAACTTGCGGAGTATCTTGAGATTGATAAGGAGTTATTGGAAAGATATCCGGGAGAGTTATCCGGCGGAGAGAAGCAGAGAATTGCCATAGTGAGAGCATTGTTCAATGATCCGCCGATGCTGCTTGCGGACGAGCCGACCGGAAATCTCGATGAAAACACCAGGAAGATTGTGGAGGATATTTTCTGTAAACTCCACAGGACGATGAATAAAACAATTCTTCTGGTAACTCATGACCTGGAATTTGCAAAAAAGAGTGAGAGACAGTATAGGATAAAGGATGGAATTTTACAGAAAGGATAGATAAATTTGGTCATAGTCTGTAGCTGGAAAGTGAATAGAATGGATTTGAATAGAATGGAAATTGACTCATTATACCATTTTTAGATATACGTTGCGGAAAACACGAAAATCCGTTATCATCTTTATCATAGGCCGGATTGCAGCGGCAAGGCAGGACCCGGAGGATATTATGGCAGAACTGCATGATGATTATTAGCCTGCCGTCTTCTTTATAGATGTACAGTTGGATGGATATGATATGAACGGATTCAATCTGGCGCGGCGGCTGAAATGGCTAAAGGTATATCTGGATAATCGTATGATCACTGTGCGGCAATCGATGAAAAGTATATATGAGCAGTTGAGCGGAGATTTTGTCTATGTGAATAAGTCGTGTATTGTGAACAGATATAAGATAAGGGAATTGGATAAAAAGGAGAGGTTTCTGTATCTGGCGGGAGGTTTCCGGGTGGAGGTGGCATTCCGGGAGTTAAGCGGTATAGCGAAACTTATGAAGCGTAACGGGGAGAGTGGACAGTGAGTATAGAGATATTGTATAGCTTGTTGGGGGCATTTTGTGTATTGATTTCTATGTGTGGATTACTGACTGAGAAATTAATGATATGGCAATACGCATGTCTGGCAGCATATATTACCTTTATGGGAATGTGTGAGTTAAAAACCGGCCATAGTATGGGAGTATGGATGTTCCTGGGAGTAACTGTATTATTGGCGTTAATGATGAGAAAAAACAGAATGAAAAACCTTTGCCTGGCATGCTTTGGGTATATGTTTAACATTTTTTTCAATAATAGTATATTATTAGCGGTTTCCTTTTGCACCGGGATATCTGCAAGTATCATTGCAAGAGATTATCATATGTTGTTTTCTGCTGTTTATTGTTTAATCCTGCTGTTTATGATTAAAGGAGTCCATTTTATTTTATACCATAAGACGCATCCATTTTATAATATAGAGAAAGCTTCTTACACTGTAAGATATGGTTTGTTGATAAATCTTTTCACATATACAGTGCTTTTTGTGGTTAATATGTCATGGGGAGAGAGAACTGGATATAGCGATTATGCGATACAATTCAATGGTTTTCTTTTTGTTCTATGTATGTTGGTCAGTAATTACTTGATTGTTGTATGTACTAAACATGTGAAATCTGAAGAAACAAGAAATGCTGAGCTGAAAAAACAGCAATTATTGGAGGATTATATTGCCTGTCTGGAAAATATGGTGGAAGAAACCCGAATATTTAAGCATGATTACAAAAATATGCTGTCTACTATGGCAGGATTTATTCACGAAAATCGTTTGGAAGAATTACAGATATATTTTGACCGACAGCTAAAAAGGCCGGCTTACAGTAAGTTGGATGAGATGCAGGCGTGGCAGTATCTCAAAAATATCCAACCAATAGAGATGAAGGGTTTGTTGTTTGAAAAGATATTGGCAGCATTAGGTAAGGGGATTCGGGTACAGGTAGAGATATCAGAGAATGTGAATGTGGTGTATGAAGGACTTTCTGACTTGAGCCGTATCTTAGGTATTTTCATTGATAATGCGATTGAAGCGGTGAAAGAGAGGAAAGGCGTACTTTGCATCATCATAGCGAAGATGGATAAACGGATACTTTTTCAGGTTATGAATGATTATGAGAACCAGCCAGACTTATCGAAGATATTTTGTAAAGATTATTCGACCAAAGGTGAAGGACGTGGATTGGGATTATATTCGGTTCGGTCTCTGTTGCAGGAACATGAAGATATGGCACATGAGTATAAAGTAGAGCAGGGAATGTTTATCCAGAGATTAGAGATTCCTGTTTTCTAACGTTCATGCTTGAAAAGTTGACGTTCATGGAATAGGGATTGATATTGAACAGTGGATTGGATAAAATTATACGCAGAAAGGGGGCTGTATGAGAGACTATACACACGTAATAGCAGTATGCTTTGTTGAGAAGATGAATGAATATAGGAGATACTAGGAATCTGAGAGAATAGTAATTACATATGGATTAGAAATTTTTTTAAATAACTTTATAAAATTGATAATTTATTTAATTACAGGGTTTATGTGTAACATATTTTCAGAGACGATAATAGCAATAGTTATTTTAGGGGGATTACGGATATTGTCTGGAGGTTATCATTCACAGTCAGATCTGGGTTGTCTGCTTTTGACTGGTGGTATGATTTTTTTACCGATTGTCTTATCGAAGTATTTGTCTATCCCACATGAGTATTTTGTTTTAATTCTTTTTGGAATTGCAATTGTTTATTTCTGTTATGTTCCGCAGGATGAAAAATATTTGGAGGCAAGTAGAGAAGAATTATTAAAAATTAAAACCAGTGATATATTAGTCATGTTTGGAGTTTGTTTGGGAGGTTTGTTTATCAGTAATCAATGGGGGATGATTATTATGTTTGTTGCGTTGGTACAAGGAATATCATTAATAGGAGGAAAAGCATATGAAGGTAAAACAAAACGTAATGAAAGGAATTGAGGGTTTGGCAGAATACTTGGCGAAGAATAGTGTTAAAACAAGTATGCCAATTTTTTCGCACAAGGTTGTGAAGCCTGAGGGAATTGAGGAGCATATTCAGCGATTAGGAGAAGGAAAAAGTATGGAATGATTTCTAATATTAAGAATATTAATATAAAAAAAATCTTGCCTTGCTTTTTGATAATATTGTTCTTTGTGGCAATTTTTTGTAGCTCTATTTTTAGCACAAAAAAAGATTCACTAGAAATAAAAAATAAAGAAGATCATACTTCGGTATTACCTAAGGTAAAAGGAAAAGTGGTAGAGGTATACGAAAATTATTTGATAGTGGAATTGACAGGTAATAATGGAATATGCGAAGCAAGTACTGAAAATTTAGAATGTATAGAAGATTTTCAAAAAGACGATATAGTAAAAATCACATATAGCGGAAATATACGTGAATCCATGCCCGGAATTTTGGTGGATGTGACGAATATTGAACTTGAAGAGGAGGAGTGAATATGAAGAAAAAAGTAATATTTTTGCTTATCATGACTATATTATTTAATACTTTTTGTATTTCCGGAGTTGCGAGTGAATGAAACATTCTAAATCCCCCAGCAGAGCTGGGGAGACTAGCAGACGCAAGTGGCGATAAACAGAGTACCAGAATATCCCCCGT
>ERZ808024.672-NODE-672-length-13067-cov-3.199615_pt1 | contig 13067 bp, 12 predicted proteins | sample MGYA00380181_ERZ808024 | MGnify/ENA primary metagenome ERZ808024 (study PRJEB31490, sample SAMN06133413) | mouse gut metagenome | isolation source: Z2_1 | host: mice | place: China: Chengdu | collected 2015-05 ...
CAGATTCTCGACAACCTCATCGCGCAGGGCAAGGCCGAGCCCATGATTGTAGTCATGACCAACGGTAACGCCGCCCTTCAGGCCGCCCCCGGCGAGTCGAGCCTCGGCTTTGCCGCCCCCACCATCAATCTGCCCAAGACCATGGACGGCAGCTTCGAGGACGCCTTTCCGGAGGTCGTGAACTTCATCGACCGCAATTACCGCACCGTGCGTTCCAAAAAGGCGCGCGCCATCGCCGGCCTCTCCATGGGCGGCTTCCACTCGATGCATATATCCAAGCAGTATCCCGATATGTTTGACTACGTCGGCCTTTTCTCAGCCGCAATGGAGCCATACAAGGAAGTACACAGCCCTGTCTACGATGACCTTGACGCCAAGCTCAAGGCGCAGTTCTCGCGCAAGCCCGCGCTCTACTGGATAGCCATCGGCGACACCGACTTCCTCTACGAAGCTAACAAGGCCTACCGCAAGAAGCTTGACGACAATGGCTACAAATACGAATATTACGAGACGCCTCAGGGCCATATCTGGAAAAACTGGCGCATCTACCTGACTGAATTTGTTCCACAGCTTTTCAAGAAATCATGAAGTTTTCTCATATAGCATCAATAGCATCCTGTCTATTGATTATGTCTTCATGTAACGGGGCTCCCAAACTGGGAGAAGCTCCTATCGATGATGTGATAGCCGCAATGACGCTCGAAGAAAAGGCACATCTGGTTATCGGTACAGGTATGGCGGGATTGGATAAGGGCGACAGCGCTGTTGTCGGCGAGACCCGCAGCATAGTTCCCGGTGCTGCCGGTACTACTTACCCTATTCCGCGACTCGGCATCCCGTCGATTGTTCTCGCCGACGGTCCCGCCGGACTGCGCATCAATCCGACACGTGAGGGCGATACCGCTACATATTATTGCACTCACTTTCCGATTGGCACTATGCTGGCTTCGACCTGGGATCAGGAACTCGTAGAGAAAGTCGGAAAGGCAATCGGCAACGAAGTCCTTGAATACGGAGTAGATGTGCTTCTTGCACCGGCGCTTAACATCCACCGCAATCCACTTTGCGGCCGCAATTTCGAATATTATTCCGAAGACCCGTTCGTAAGCGGCAAAATAGCCGCTGCCTACGTGCGTGGTATACAGAGCAACGGCGTCGGCACTTCAATCAAGCATTTCGCTGTCAATAATCAGGAAACCAATCGTATGGCTAACGATGCTCAGGTGTCGCCCCGTGCGTTGCGTGAGATTTATCTCAAAGGCTTTGAGATTGCCATTAAGGAATCGTCTCCGTGGACTGTGATGTCGTCCTACAACTATGTTAACGGTACATATACTTCTGAAAATCCCGAGTTGCAGACTACATTGCTTCGCGACGAATGGGGCTTCGACGGTATGGTTATGACCGATTGGTTCGGTGGCAATGATGCGGTAGCGCAGATGATAGCCGGAAACGACATGCTCCAGCCGGGATATCGCAAACAATATGATGCCATTATTGCCGGTGTCAAAGACGGATCTCTTGATGAAAATGTGCTGAACAGAAATGTGAAGCGTATTCTTGAGCTTATTCTCAAAACGCCCCGTTTTAAGGGTTATAAATACTCTAACAAGCCCGATCTCAAATCTCACGCCGATATAACGCGCAGGAGCGCTACCGAGGGAATGGTGCTATTGAAAAACGATAGCGAGACTCTCCCGTTGGCTGATAATGTGAAAAAGGTAGCTCTGTTCGGCTGCACTTCTTATGACTACATTGCAGGAGGTACAGGTTCAGGCAATGTGAACCGCGCCTATACGGTTTCGTTGCTCGACGGACTTAAAAACGGCGGATATGAAACAGATGACAGCCTGAAAGCTGACTACGAGCAGCATATCGCTGCAGAAAAGGAGAGTCTCAAACCTGAGGATGGTCAATTTTCGGCTTTCATGCCGGTAGTGCTTCCTAAGGAAAAAACTTTCAGCGATGCACGGCTGAAAGAACTTGCCAATAGGATGGATGTCGCGCTTATTACCGTAGGACGTGGTTCAGGCGAATTCCTTGACCGAGAATCCTCCAGTTTCAATCTCAGCGATGCCAATAAGAAGCTAATCAGCGATGTCTGCCGCGTGTTCCACGCAGCGGGGAAAAAGGTTGTCGTTGTCCTTAATATCGGCGGTCCGATTGAAACAGCTTCCTGGAAGAATCAACCCGATGCGATACTCTGTGCATGGCAGGGTGGTCAGGAAGGCGGCAACAGTGTGGCCGATGTCCTGAGTGGCAAAGCATATCCCAGTGGAAAACTGACTTCGACATTCCCCATCCGGTTTGAAGACCATGCTTCTACTGCAAACTTCCCGGTTGATCTTAAAGCAGATATCGATTTGCTGAAGGATAACCAGGGCGAAAAAAAGTATGACCGGAAAGATGTTGACTTTACCCGTTATTCCGAGGATATCTATGTCGGCTATCGCTACTTCGACACCTTCGGCAAACAGGTTTCCTATCCTTTTGGCTATGGATTGTCTTATACCACGTTCGGTTATTCAAATCCGACAATAGAAGAGAATAACGGTATATACACGGTTAGCGTCACGGTTAAGAACACAGGCAAAAGACCCGGCAAGGAAGTGGTGCAGCTATACGTTGCCGCTCCCAACCGTGCAGATATGAACAAACCGGAGAAGGAACTCAAATCGTTTGCCAAAACTAAAGAGCTTAAGCCCGGCGAAAGTGAAACTGTGACAATGACCGTCAACACTTCCGACCTTGCATCTTTCGACGAGAATGCTTCGGGATGGGTTGTCGAGGCCGGCAATTACGATTTCCTTGTTGGAGCTTCGTCTGCCGACATCAAAGCTTTACTCCAGGCCGAGGTCAAAGCAGCCAAAGAGGAAGTGAAGGATATTCTCAAGCTTAAGAATCCGATAAATACGCTTAAACGGAATTAATGATGAAAAAATAGTATTCACATTTTTTCTGTCAGGAATTGCCGTCACGGTCATAGTTAGTTCGATGACCGTGACGGCATTTCAATTTCTCGCGACGACAAGATGCAGAAGCATATTGAGTAGACGCTCAGCGAGATTATCTCCTATCGACTATAAACAAAAAGGAGCGACATTGCTGTCACTCCTTTGAGCCGCGAGTGGGTTTCAAACCAAGAATTAAAAGGAATGCAAGAATACGCAATAATATTGAGTATTAGACCATTAGCTTTGGCGGCGTTTTGGCTTATGATGTCCTTAAATTCCTTGGTTTTCATATTTAGTACACTTTTAGTACACCTTGATTTCAAAAATATTTTGTATCTTTACGGTGTTAATAATACAAAGGTATCAAAAATATGGCAAAGCTGCAAAATCACACAAAAGATAATCCAAAACTGGAACAGCGACCGTTGAAAGACGGTCGCATATCGCTGTATTTGGAATATTATCTCGGACGTACCGAAACTCCCGTAGTTGATGAAGACGGCAACCCCGTACTTTATACATCCGGGGCAATGGCAGGCAAACCGAAGGTTAAGATCACACATAATCGCAAGAAAGAAACTTTGCCGTACTACCTTATTGCTGCTCCGAAGACTCCTGCGGAACGGCAACAAAACAAGGAGATTCTTGAGTTGGCCAAGAGGGTTCGCTATGAACGTGAAGAAGAACTCAAAGAGAACAAGCACGGCTACCGACTGAAAAAGGAAGAAGTCGAGATAAACTATCTTGACTGGATGGCTGAGTATCATGCCAACTACACGAAGAGCGACGGCAATCAGATTCGTCGCGCTCGCACTGTGTTCATCGACTTTCTAATTGACCCTAAGATGAAACTGTTGCCTGAAAAAGTCAAAGGCGACATGACAAAGGAAGAAAAGGAGGCCATCCAAAAGAATAATGCTAAGAAGGCGGCCGAAAGGGAGAAAAAGGCAGCGGGCCTGAAAGTGAAACCCGAGCAGCTGACCAAGGATTTGATGCGCTCGTTCACCGAGTATCTGATTAAACGTTTCACCGGAGAAGGTGCCCACACCCTCTATGCCCGATTCAAGAAGATGATTTTAGCTGCCGTAGAAAAGGATATCATCCGTAAGAATCCATGCACCGGCGTTTCGATTAAGAAAGATTACGGACAGTTGAAGAAAGACATACTCAGTCAGGAAGAAATAACCATACTCGTTGCCACGCATTATGACAAGGAGAATCCCGACATTCGTCGTGCGTTCATCTTCTGTCTATACTGTGGACTTCGGTGGTGCGATGTAAAAGACCTTACCTATGCCAACGTTGACTACTCTAACAAACTGCTGAAGTTCGAGCAAAGCAAGACCAAAGCCCATAGCGCAGCCAGCGGAGTAGTCATTCCCCTCAATGACGGACTTCTGCACCTTATCGGTCTACCTAAGGATGGCAACCGCAATCAAATCATCTTCCCCCTTCCCAGCCACACCATGTGTTTGAAAGCCCTTCGCCACTGGGTTGCTCGCGCCGGTATCCAAAAACACATCACCTGGCACTGTGCCCGTCACAGTTGCGGAACGAACTTGTTGAGCAACGGAGCCAACATCAAGACCGTCGCCAGCATCCTCGGACACAGCGGTCTCGCCCACACCGAAAAATACACCCGCGCCGTCGATTCCCTCAAACAAGCCGCCATCGACACCATGCCGCCATTAGAAATATAACACCTTAAATACCAACTGATATGTCAATCAAAGTTTACGTCCTCACAGACCCCATTCTTATCGACTTCGCTCAGGACGGCGACATCGAAGGTTTCAAAGAATACCTCGACTCCGATGATACTATTTACTTCAACGACCCGGAAACCTTCAACAATGAGGCTGAAGCACTAGCATTTTGTGCAGGCATCGGCTACGGTAAAGATGAGCGCAGCCCCGTTGAGCGCTATCCTCTCCGTTCTTCCGAACCCGAAGACAACCTATTTATCAAAGCTATTGAAAATTATTGAACATATATAATTGAATATCGAACAGCCTGAAATAAGGAGCGTTAATCTGCTCTGTCAATAAATTACATCAACAATATATAAAAAATATTGGCAAATATTTTGCGGAATAAATTATATTTTGTAGCTTTGCGAAAAACATTAAAATAATTGCCAATAATGGAAAAATCAGGAAAACGACAGCGCTTTGAGAAAGTAGCCACAGGACGCGTGCAGAAGATTGTTGACACGTTGTCCCTCCTTGCTAATTGTGCCAATCGTAGCAACTACGAGTACACTGAACAGGATGTAGAATTTATGTACAATGAAATTAGCAAGGCGCTTAAGGAATCTCGTGCCGCATATACAAAAGAGTTGGGTAAGGCTTGTAAGTCCACTTTCGCTTTTAAGTAACGAGCATGGAGAAGAATTTTAAATGGACTTTTGCTCCTAAAGGCCCTTTAGATATGGGTCAAGGTAGCGAAGATGCATCCTTCCCTCAATTTGAGAAGTATGCGCTTCGTAATCTAATACGTGAATATACTCAAAACTCACTGGATGCGCATGACAACACATCGCCAAATCCTGTTAGGATTATAGTATCAGTTTCAAGCTTGTCCATTAATGAATTCCCGAATCTCACTCGGGAATTGCTTCCCCATCTAAAAGCAGCTTCAGATAGTTGCCAAAGAGATAATTTTAGTAGAGATCCATATCCACAAAAAATTGAATCCCTAACTAAATGGGTGGCTGATGGAGAAATTCCAGTGCTGATTTTTTCCGATTATAACACAGTAGGAATGCCATACAAAGATGAAAATGAAACCGGTGAGAACAGCGCTTTTAATGCTTGCGTCCGTCAGAGTTGTGCAAGTTATAAGCCTGAAAATTCTGCTGGTGGCAGTCATGGACTTGGAAAAACAGTTGGCTTTGTCAATTCGAACATTAATGCAGTCATTTATAGTACCTTCACAACAGAAAATGAAACTTTCTGTGAGGGCGTCATAAAATTATGTGATCATCGCGTAGATGGTCAGAGTTTCAAAGCTCATGGCTTTTACGACTCTGAAGGTGGATTCCATCCAGGTTCAGGTGAAGCCATACCGAAAGTGTTTCAACGCAGCGTCCCTGGAACAGATGCCTATGTGTTAGGCATTGATCTAACAGAGGATCAAAAGGTTGAAATGAAAAGGAATTTCCTTAGAGGCTTCTTTATGGCAATATTACAAGAAAAAATTACCGCTAATCTCTTTGGAGAAGAATTCAACAACAACAATATTATAGAGAAGACTGAACATTATTTCAATTCTACAGAGGATATATTTGATTCCATAAAAAATAAAATTCGCGATGCCGGAATCTTTTTCAGTCCAAGACCATATTTGATTGAAGCCATCTCAAAAGCTAAAGAAGATGACGAGCATTTGGTTTACACGACAAACGAAGTTACGCCTGAAAAATGGAGTAACTTCAGTGCCACGCTCTATCTTTGGAAAAACGACGATCTTAAAGCAAAATCTCGCGATACAATAATTTATATGCGAGATAAACTCATGACAATAGAAGTTCGTCGCGGCAAAGAACGGCAAGGTTATCGTGGGGTTGTGGTAGTAGACGAGGGTAGTTCTGAATTGCGCAAAATAGAAAATGTCACTCATGACAAATGGGACAACGCCGAACTCCGACGTTTGTCAACAACAGAAAAAAACGCGATAACTTCAGTTCAAAAGCAACTCGAAGAATTTGTAACAACTTGTATTAATCTAACGTTTCCGGATAATGGAAATGAGGAGCGATCGCTTCAATCTCTCTCATCTATTGAAGTAAATCTGGTTGGCAATTCATTACATAAGAGTACTGAAGATGAAGCTGTATGGCCAACATCTAATGAATTAGATGAAATAAAGACTACACATAAAAAATCCAAAGGTAGTCTCGTTATTTTAGAGACTGGTAAAAGTAAGAAAAAGAAACGGAAGGGACAAGCAGGTAACACTAGTCGTGGAGGCAATTCCACACCTGAAAAACCAGAAGGCCCTTCAACGCCCCCGACACCGCCGGGGCCAACACCGCCGGGGCCAACACCTCCGCCAAGTGATAAACTTCCGAAAGGGTCAATTAAGAAAGATGAATTTGAAACAGAAAATGGCAATCACAAGAGCCAAGTTAGCGATGAGCCAATAACTCACCTTAGAGAGCTCAGATTGTTGCCAAGGGCATTTAAGTTAATACCCTTGTCGGACTCTGAATACACATGTAAACTCATTATACGCTCTCCTAAAGATTGCGTAGGATGTTCTGTCGCATTGTATATATCCGCTCTTGGTGGAAAATCACTCCCTCTTGAACTTGAAAAGGTCGGAGATGGTCTATCTATCGTTGGAGATAACAAGAATGAGATTCGTGGGTTTGATTTGCAGAAAGATGGTGCGAACATAATATATTTTACCCCCGTGAATAAGTCTATTAACTATTCATTAGTTCCAAAGGCATATGAAACTCGATAGAAACGCCATATATCCTCATCCCATTTGGGGATGGACTGAGGATTTCATTGGAGAAGAGCCAAAGGTTAATCTTGAGATTACAATAAATGATCTTGACCAAGAAATTGTGATCCGGTTGTCTATGGGAAATTCCAATGAGGATATAGAGAAACTAATAGCATCTGGTAGTGCCAAATACCAGATAGTTGTTGAATGCAGTAAGACTTTCTTCAGTTGCAAGGCACAGTCCGACTTACTACCGTTGGAATTAAGATTTCCAGCATCCTCTGTGTACAATACATTTATATGTGCGGCTTCTATTGTTGCCGTAAAGAGAATTAACGGGTTCCCATTTCAAAATGTAAGTGATGACTATGAGGGAATAGTTGATTTTGAAAAGGGCGCAACCGTTGCTTTTTTAGAGGAAAAACGTGTATCTCTTCGCGCAGTAAACAACTCCATAAATCTTAACGACTTCGTCTCTTATATTCGTAAAGAAGGCATTGACAATTTTGAATACAAATTTGATGGCGATAAAATTCAAATAGGTTGTCCTTCGAATATTTATCGAGCCTTCGAGAATTTTGACGGTGAACATCCATCGTTATCAAATGGCCTTATCGTAAGAGATGCATTCTTGCAAGGAGTTCTAAATATAAAAAAAGCCATTTATGCCGAAAAAGATTGGTGCATATTCTTAAAGGAATTTATCCAGTCTCTTACTGATACAAGTATCGATTTAGATAATGACATAACGCCTACCTACGACGAGGCCTGTGACGTAGCAGACAAACTGCTTAGTAACCCTCGAGAGAACGCTATAAAAGAATTTTCTGCACAATTAAATCAGGAAGAATATGAGTAACCAACGGATCTTCACAAAAGACTTCGTCGACATCCTTTCAAATTCGATAGACGAAAACATGGACCGCTATAAGGACCCTAATTTCGATTGGATGGAATATGCTCAGGATAAGAATGGATTACATACAGTTCCAATCGAAGTTCCTGATGATTTATGCGACCGTATGTTAGCTACCGTTCCTCCTTCTGATGCACGTAATAAAGCCATTTACGATTTTGAAGCTGCCAAAATCTTATTTGAGGCGTTTCCCGAACTGAGCCCTTTGCAAGTTGCTCAACGCGAGATTTGGGTGTTTCTATCCCATTGCGTTTTGATGCCTTATGTCCGCAAACGCTGGGAGAAAATTGACGAAGAAGAGGATGTAAGTCCTAATTATATTAATGAGCACTGGCTCTATGGTCAAGGAGTAGTGCGAAATTGGCTTCATGGCCTTTACTGGTCTGTGTATGCGACAGTGGTAAGAGGCGATAGCGAAGAGCAAAAATTTGATTATACCTTAACCCAACGTCTATTCACACATCAGAATATACGTTCTCGAGGAGTTGCTGCCGCACCTTTTCTAATGAGTAACCGAGCACCGCTTCAAGGCCTTATGAATTTCGTTTCAGCACATGAATCCGATATATTTAACAAATATGTAGAATACAGAATGGATGCGTGTGTCCAACTACTTAATAATGCCGGAGGCGTTGTTGATTTGACAGTATGGGATCAAGACGACTTCTTTAACTACCTGGAACGGTGCAAAGATGTAATCGTTGCGGTCGAAGATCGCAAGAAACAAAGAAAGGCATTAAGAGAACAGCAGGATTAACATGGCAGAGAAAGAAGAATTTACTAAGGATAAGCATAAATTCACATTTATCGATTTGTTCGCTGGAGCCGGTGGTTTCAGTGAGGGCTTTTTACAAGCCTATACACCCGATAAATATTTTGAATTTATTTTGGCAAGTGACATCAATAAAAACTGTGCTTTAACTCACGAGCTTCGTTATAATTATCAACTGGGGTTGGATATAAAATTCATAACACAAGATATTATGTCCCACCAGTTCATTGAAGAACTTAAACGACAACTTGAAGGCAGGAGCGTTGATGTCGTTACTGGTGGTCCAAGTTGCCAGTCATTCAGCCTTTCGGGACGTCGTCGCAAATATGATAAAAGAGATAATCTTTTCATCCATTATTTAAGAGTAATTAGCGAGTTAAAACCGAAGTACTTCGTAATGGAGAATGTGCGTGGTATTCTCACAAAAGACCATGGCGCGTTTAAGACGGCTATTATAAATGAGATTCGTTCTATAATAGACAAAAAACTTGCTCAAAAATTCATCATTTATGTTGAAGAATCGCTTGATCAGGAAATATCTGATTTTATGCGTTCTATCCTCATTAATAAATTAAAATGGGAACTATTTGATGATTCAGCGGCTAAAGACGAATATTTGAAAGCAATTGAAGCCAAGTTTAAAGAATATACAAAAGGCTTGCCATATCAAACGAGTAAAAGCGATTCTGATATAAATACTGTTCGTCATGGTATTATCTTGCTTAAAAATTCTGATGCGAGACAAACAATAATAAATACATTAATGCATCAGAAGGCAGAATTTTATATCGATAATGACAATTTTGCAGAAAAAATCGATACATTTATAGATTCCTATAACGACGATGCTGTTATATCGGAGATGCAAAAAGCATTAAGCGTTAATATTGAAGTTGATGATTCTGATGGGTATAATGAAATTTATACTGCAATAGGACTATTCAACAAGACAATAGAGGAGACGATTGATGTAATTTTGGAATCAGTTCAAGATGGGCGGCAACAACTTGTTAAAGAACAATTTGACTCCATACACTTATATAATATCCAAGAACCAATTGTGGTTAATAGTATAGATTATGGCGTCCCTCAGAAAAGAGAGCGCGTCTTATTTATTGGATGCAGAAAGGATCAACCTTTGATTTCTGCAATTCCGTCAACTTGTCCCATATCCCCTACAGTAAAAGATGCCATTGGCGACTTAGATTTTATTGGCAATGGGGAGTCTAAAACCAACTATGAATTAGAGGCTCAATCAGATTATGCCAAAGAGTCAAGAGAAGGTCGTATGAACCATCGTTTTGAATTTGACAATTCTCCGATATACGCCAAATCGGAAGAGGCATATGAAGCAAGAGATGTTTTGAGACAGGAGTTATTTAATCATCAAACAAGCTACCAAACGGATACTGTAAAGCGCCGATTAGAAATAATAGCTCAAGAAGGTGGTTATACTCCGGAATGTAAAAATCGATTGCAAGCAGAAAATCTAGCATCCGCTAAACGCAATTATACAGTCTTAGATCCTAATGGTCAATCACCTACAGTTGTAACTATGCCGGATGACTTTATACATTATTCATCTCACAGATGCATGACTGTACGTGAAATGGCTCGTTTGCAGTCTTTTGATGACTCTTTCGTTTTTCAAGGCAAACGTACCACGGGTGGAGATTCGAGAAAAAATGACATACCACAATACTCTCTTGTCGGGAATGCCGTTCCTCCTTTAATGGCTAAAGCAATTGCTAACGAAATTCTTAAACATATACATTAACCCATGGATGAAAAATCTGAACGAGTAACCCAAAATATCGCTCTACTTACAGAGATGGGATGTAGATTCTCACTAATGCCGATGAGTGAAAATATGCTTTCGCATAGTATTGCCGATGCAAATAGTTCGCTTCGCGATTTACTCGTTGAAGGGCGTTTACACGATTATGCTAAACAGGAATTTGGACCCGAGTATAAAATTCAGATCCCCACTATATATCTCGCATACAAGTCACTTGACGATGGCTTGTCGACCTTATATCGAGCTAATAAAAGAGGTGACTGCCGCATTTGGTTTGGCCCTTTTGCGCGTAAATATGCTTCTCCGAATGACAAATTAGCCATTTTTGCTTCTGACAACAAGCTTTATTTGCTTAATATTTCTCAGTACAGTATAAAGCGTGCTCTTAATTCAGACTTTGGAAACCCAATAAAAGATTTTTTGAGTAACAAGAAATATTGTTAAATGACCTTATACGAGATGTCTAATACGCAAAAAGAACTCAATAATAGAATAGCCATTGAGCTTGATAAGCACTGTATCCAAAATGAATATGCTTATTTGCTCTTAGACCAAGATAAGGCAATAAGAAACAAATATAAATGGTGTATCAATCTTTCTATGTCTACATGGATTGATTTGGCAGTTTCTATCCTCTCTGCTATAATTGGCTTCATATCGAAGTTCGATTGGCTTGTATATATAGGAATTGGGCTATTCCTTGTTTTTCTGTTTTTGCTTTGCATCCGTTTTTTCAATCGAAAAGAAATAGCAAAGTTGCTTGATGCTGAACAGCGTAATGAATTATCTTCTGTTTTACAAAGGCACTCTTCTTATGTAGATAATTTAAGACTTTGGTTTATGGACGTCGGTGCTGATAAGAACACCGATAATCGAACCCTAAAAGAAATATCCACACTCTTTAAAGATGCGGCAATTAAAGGGAATCAAGCTTACAACGAATTATCATCTTTATTTGGTGCAATGCAAGAGCCACTTCACGACAAGGCACGAAAAAAAGCTGTCGAAAAGCTCTCTCAACTCGTTCAATTTCATATAAAATAACTTCAAAATTATGGATAAGACTTCTACCCCACATTCTGAATCGACTTCACCGACTTATGTATTCAACCCGAGTCAACAACCTTCATCAACACCCAGTCAGCAATCCGTCCATACGACAACAAAATCAAACGTTACAACGCACGGACGCGAATCTACTACGCCTACCACCGTTTTCAAAAAATAGAGTTGTATCGGTAACACCCCTACACTTTCTTAATTCAGCCTCAAATCTCGTCATCAAAAGCATTAATTGCTTATTCATTAAAAATGATAACGATACACCACAACTTCGACCCCGAACAGTTCCAATGGCTATGGGCTAAATATGTCAATGGCGGTAATATTAACCAACATTGCTATAATTGCCTGAAAGGTGTGCCAAGCAAAAAATTCAGCAAGGCTTATAATCCTGAAATGGTTAATCAGCCAGTTATCGCTATGGACGAGGCGCCCGAAAGCGATTTTGACGCTGTATATTTTTGCGGTGTGTCTAAGCGTGGATATATCCACAATGTGCATTTGGTTGTCAGACCCGAACAAGACGCATCCGATAAGTGGAAATTCGATGGCTGGGAGGTCGAGATTGAAAACGGTACCATTGAAATGATACCGTGTGCCGGAGAGTTGAGACCTGCGTTTTTCAATCCTCCCTACGACGAGCATTTTTATACCTGTCGGAATTTCCTGTGTATGGTTGGCCGATATTACCCCGAAGCTCTTAATCTCAACAAGCAGATTATTCGCTGTGTAAAGGATTATGACGGAAATTATGATACTGATCAACGTATCCCCATAACGCTCGATGAATGGCGCACCATTCTCGGCGACATGGCAGAGAACGATGTCAACTCATGGAATTTGCTCCGTGAGTTTCACAAAGCAAAAAAACACACGGCTTATGTCCGCGATGTTGCCGCAAATCTCGGTGTCAAGCGCACCGACATTATAAATCGCATAGACGCCCTCGGACTTTTTATTGCCGGGCGCAACGGAAAATTCCGCATCGTGCGTCGTCTAAATCCCAGAGCTGAATGTTGGTGGCCGGTGTTCCTCAACATGAAGATTGAAGAGCCTGGCATGGAAACAATCTACATGCTCCGTCACGATCTTGTCATTGTCATGGACGAG
>ERZ808024.673-NODE-673-length-13059-cov-3.224696_pt1 | contig 13059 bp, 9 predicted proteins | sample MGYA00380181_ERZ808024 | MGnify/ENA primary metagenome ERZ808024 (study PRJEB31490, sample SAMN06133413) | mouse gut metagenome | isolation source: Z2_1 | host: mice | place: China: Chengdu | collected 2015-05 ...
AATGTATATTTTCGTTTCAACGCCAAATTCAGGAATTTAAGGACTTCTAAATCTCTGCAAAGTCAAAATTCCGCAGATGGTTTGGCAATGGTTCTCGCCCCTTTTCCTTGACTACGTTTCTCGTTTTCTTATCTAAATGACATTAGGTATGTCACACTTGTCTGATTCCGCTCATACGATACATTACAAAACAAAATAAAAGGAGCTTTTCAATATGTGTGGATGCAATTGTAATAGATGGGGAATCGGTATCGGATGCTGTAGATGTAACTGCAAATGTAATTGTAACTGTAATTGTAATAACAACGGTACTGGCGGAGCCTGCTGCAATAATAACAATTGCTGCAATACTGGCTGTAATAACAACTGCAACAACAATTGCTGCAATACCGGAAGCGGTGTCTGTAATTCTTGTTCCTCTAACAATTGTGGCTGTAGCGATAACAATTCTGGCAATACTTGTGGATGCTGTTGTCATTGCAACGGACATTGCCACCATTGCCGGTGCTATCGTGCCGGTTTCCGCGATGGATACAATCAGGGATATCAGGATGGTTGCAATGCCTGTGGAAATCCTTGTGGCGATGGTGGTATCATGCCTCTTTCTGCTGGTGACGGATGTAACACCTGTGATTAAACAAGAAAAGACAACGTGGGGCGTAAACCTTAAAAGAAGAACAACAGCCGGCGGCCATATGGTCGCCGGCTGTTGTTCTCTCCTTGGTTCCTCTTCACAGACAATCTTTCGCTAATTCTATATATCTACACCTGGACTAGTATTTTGTCATGCCCTGGCATTTTCTTCTCGTAAAAATATCGAATAATATCTTTTCTGGTAATAATCCCGATAAAGTATCCCCGATCATCCACCACTGGCACAAAATTCTGATTGAGAGCTTTATCAATCAAATCTTCCATATCTGCTTTCGCATTCACCGGTAAGTTATCCATCCGCCGGCGGATGGTCGTGACAGGAATGCTCTCCGCCTCACGCAGATTCAAATTGTACTGATTCTTAATTCCCCACAGTAAATCTCCCTCTGTCAGAGTTCCTACATATTCTCCACCCCGGCTTAACATGGGAACCGACGAGTATTGATGAAATTCCATTCGCTCCAACGCCTGCCTCAGAGAATCCTCTTCATAAACACAAGCCACCTCGCTCTTTGGTGTAATAAAAAACAAAATATTCATATGTACCTCTGTCGCTTTCTTTTTGCTTCACTTCTTCTTTGTATGTTTTCACATTGAATCAAAATCACCTTATCCAATGCTCCACACATTATTTTCTATAATAGTATATCACATCAAAACTTCAAATTTATGAACACTTTATTAAAAAAACTTAAAAAGTAGAAATCAAGCTGTAAAATTGCACAAAGATCGCCACAGATACTATATAGCCAAAGCTTCTGTAGCGATCTTTATCTTTTCTTGTTGTTATTCCAGATAGTCCAACGGGTCAATCGTATTTCCCTGATAATTCATCTGAAAATATAGATTGCTTCCCTCAATCGTATAGTACTTCGTCGGCTCTGCCAAATATCCCAGTAATTGACCTTTTTCCAGATACTCTCCCTCTGTAGCCGCCACTTCTTTTAGCTGTCCACAGACAGCCGTATACTCATTGCCCAAATCCAATGTTACATAATTACCAATTTCCTCATTGATACCTACCTCTGTTACCCGGGCATTGGCAGGAGCGTAGACGGGGTTACTGACCTCGCCTTGAATGATCAGCCCTGGATTGCATTTGTACTGATCTAGAGTCGGGAAATAAATGGTAGAATCCATACTATAATCCAATACTACATTTCCCATCACTGGCCAGCTGACCCGGCTGGTATCCGAGAAATCCAATACCAATGCCTTCGCTGCTTCCATTCCGGTTCCTACCGCTTGTGCTTTCGGAGATGTATTCTCACCAGAACTCTTTGTTTTCTCCTGTACCACCGTATCTGGATTGGCCTCCTGTTTTGCCACTTTCTCCTGAGTATCTTCTATCGATCTGGCATTTGATTCTCCTGCCACCGATATCTGAGATTCTTCTTGTGTCTCTCCGGCCAGAAGATTTTCTTGTCCCTGCATTTCTACATAGGGATTTTGCTCCTGTCCGTCTCCTCGGTTCATCGTAACAACGCCTGCCGCAGCAACTATAGTCAACAGGCCCAGTACCAGCATGACAAGGAATAGTTTGTCCTTGAACATTTGATTAATTCTCTCTTTCACCGTTTATCACCTCGGTAGTAGTTTTACCAAAGTGTTTCAAGTTATTCAAAAATCAGAGAGATATTTTTATAATAATGATTCAAAATGTCTTCATATCCCCAGCCAGACTTTGCCATATCATCTGCTCCTGCCTGGCTGAGCCCGTAACCATGTCCTCGTCCTCGTATCCGAGCCCGGATGATATCACCTTCTCCTTCTAGACTGAAGCAAGGAGAGGGCAGTCCCAACGCATTTTGCAGCTCATCTCCAGAATAACTTCCTGCTCCTATCTTCATCTTTACCATATATCCAGCATCATCTTTTTTCACTGTTTGTATCTGTCCAGGCAGTTCTTCCGCTGTAACAGGCGTTGCTCCGGGAATCTGGCTGATAATAGCTGCAAATGTGGAACGACTCCATTCCATTATCTCCATATAATCGGTCCGTTTTGTATCTCCTGCACTCTCTACCGATTGTAAATAAGGAAAATCTGTCTCCCCCGCGCGCGTTCTCCCTGCGCTCATACCATGAAATAAAGGTAAAATGCAACGTCCCTCATATTGCATCACTACTCCTTTTGTCGCCTCTGCTGCTTCCCGACACCGCTCCAGCTTGCCCAATAATTTCTCCCGGTTTTCACCTACATAGCCTTCTCCCTCTCCCAAGTAGTCCATATCCAGTTCCTCCTCATAGATCTCTGTTCTGCTGTCCATCAATCGATGAATGTAAGTCCGTGCAATTACCGCCTGACACTTCAGCGCTTCCATCTCATAATTCGTATCGATCTGACACACCATCAATCCAGGTAGATAATCCTCCAAATCAATATAAGTCCGAACTCCCTTTCTCTCCACTAAGATCTTTCTTGGTTTTACTTGCCCGCTTCCTTTTACTTCTACTCTGTTTGCATCTTCTCCTGTTATCCCGCCTTCGCCTACGAATTCTTCTCTTCCTTCTATCACACTTCCCCCAACTTCCACACTGCCATCTCTGTTACCATTCTCAAGCGTTTCCCTCTTTATCCCCTCATCCGGATTTTCTTCCTCCTGCCCATCCCCATCTGTACGCTCATATCCTGTTGTTTTCTTTTGCCCTACCTCTCTGTCCCCATTCCCAGCCTGTCCAGCCGCCTCCCGCACTATCACCTCTGACTCCATACCTGCTGCCCTCATCCATGCCAGCGAGACCACCCATGGCATCAAAACCATCATCGTCACCACAATCATCCATTTACGCATAAAAAAAGAATCCCTCCTGACTACTATCAGTCTATGAAAGGACTCCTTTTTCTATCACCAAAAATTATCATTCCCCATGGACAAGAAATCGCGTGATCGTCTTGTCCACGGGATATTTACTAAAATTTATTATAACTCAACCTTCACCTTGTCCAAATGCCAGATATCCTTCACGTACTCCTCAATCGTCCGGTCAGAAGAGAACTTCCCGCAACAAGCCACATTCATCATTGCCGCCCGTGCCCACCATTTCTGATCGCGATACTTCTCATCCACCTTTCGCTGTGCATCCGCATACATCCGAAAATCCTTCAAGATAAAGTACGTATCCGCCCGATTGCTGCTCTGCGTATTCAGCAAGGAATTATAGATATCCCGGAACAACTCCGTATCATAGGGTGAGAAATATCCGTTGATCAATTGCATCAGGATATGGCGAATATCCTGATCGTTGTTAAAGATCTGCATGGGGTCATAAGAACGATTCTTCTCCAACTCAATGATCTCATCCGAGGAAGTGCCGAAGATAAAAGCATTCTCCTCCCCGACCTCCTCCACGATCTCCACATTGGCGCCGTCCATGGTGCCGATGGTCAGGGCACCGTTGAGCATAAACTTCATGTTGCCTGTACCGCTGGCCTCCTTGCTGGCCGTAGAGATCTGCTCGCTGACATCTGCTGCCGCAAAGATGAGTTCCGCGTTGGATACCCGGTAATCCTCGATAAATACCACCTTCAGCTTATTGTTGATCGAACGGTCATTGTTGACCACATCCGCCACCGCATTGATCAACTTGATCGTCAATTTCGCAATCTTATATCCCGCCGCCGCCTTGGCACCGAAGATAAAAGTTCTCGGAATCATATCCAGATTCGGGTTCTCCTTCAGTTGATTGTACAAATACATCACATGAAGAATATTCATCAGCTGCCGCTTATACTCATGAAGCCGCTTCACCTGCACGTCAAAAATCGATCGCGGATCCACATCAATGCCATTATGCTCTTTGATATACTTCGCTAAACGCAGCTTGTTCTGGTACTTGATGTTCATAAACTCATGCTGACATTTCTCGTCATCCACATATAATTTTAACTTGTTGATAACTGAAAGGTTGGTGATCCACTCATCCCCCACTTTAGAGGTCACCCAATCAGCCAACAACGGATTGCCATGAAGCAAAAACCGTCTCTGAGTAATGCCATTCGTCTTATTGTTGAATTTCTCTGGCATCATCTCATAAAAATCTTTCAACTCCTGATGCTTTAAAATCTCAGTGTGCAACCGCGCCACACCGTTGACTGAAAAACTGCCGGCAATCGCCATATGCGCCATGCGAACCTGACCATCATAGATGATAGACATCTTGGCAATTTTCTGCTGATCATTCGGATACATCTGGCGGATCTCATTCTGAAACCGTCGGTTGATCTCTTCCACAATCTGATAGATTCTCGGAAGCAGGCGGGAGAATAATTCGATCGGCCATTTCTCCAACGCTTCTGCCATGATGGTATGATTGGTATAGGCACAAGTTTTCGTCGTTACTTCCCATGCCTCCTCCCAACTCAAATCGTATACATCCAGCAGAATCCGCATCAACTCCGCCACTGCCACCGTCGGATGAGTATCGTTGAGCTGGAATACATTCTTCTCATAAAATTTGCGTACATCATCATGTTTCTCCATATACTTGGCTACTGCGCGCTGCACGCTGGCCGAGATAAAGAAGTACTGCTGCTTTAAGCGCAGCTCTTTACCGGCATAATGATTATCGTTCGGATATAACACATCGCAGATCGTCTTGGCCAGATTCTCCTGCTCCACCGCCTTGTGATAATCCCCTTTGTCAAAAGACTCCAAGCTAAAAGTATTGATCGGCTGCGCATCCCAAATCCGCAGGGTGTTGACCACATTGTTACCATACCCCACGATCGGCAGATCATAAGGCACAGCCAACACGGACTGATAACCCTCCTGTACAAACTTTTCATGGCCGTTTTCATTAACTACACGGACATAACCGCCGAATTTAACCTCCGTAGAATACTCAGAACGACGCACCTCAAAGGGATTGCCATCCTTTAACCATTCGTCTGGCACCTCCATCTGAAAGCCATTCTCAATCTTCTGCTTAAACATACCGTAGTGATAGCGGATGCCACAGCCATAAGCCGGGTATCCCAGAGTCGCCAACGAATCGAGGAAGCAGGCCGCCAGTCTTCCCAGACCGCCATTGCCCAAAGCCGCATCCGGCTCCTGATCCTCAATCACATTCAAGTCAAAACCCATCTCATCCAGTACTTCTTTAATCTCGTCTCGGGCCATGATATTGATAATGTTATTGCCTAAGGCACGTCCCGTCAGAAACTCCATCGACAAATAATACACGGTTTTGGCATCCTTTTTGGCATATGTCTTCTGTGAGGCAATCCATTCGTCAATGATCACATCCTTAACGGCATAAGATACTGCCTGAAACATTTGCGCTGGCGTCGCCTCGTCGATCGTCCTGCGGTACAAATTCTTTACATTATAAATCACAGACTTTTTAAACTCTTCTTTATTAAATACCTTGCTCATGTTCGCTCTCCTTTTAACCGCTGCATTCTCAGATACCCGCGATTTTTTTCACTCCCAATGTCGTCTTCTCGCTGTTAATATTCCATTCCTTGACATAACCGTCCGTCTCTCCGGTACGGATCTGATCTGCCAATACTTCTCTGGCAATGGTTTCTTTATGCCCCTCCAAAAGCTCTGCAATCCGATCATTACCAGCCTGATACACCTGGATATGGTCAGTCACCTCAAAACCGGCTTCCTTCCTCATTGTCTGAATCTTGCTCACCAGCTCCCGGACAAACCCTTCCTCCACCAGCTCCGGCGTCAAATTGGTATCCATAGCCACTGTAACCTGATTGTCGCTTTCCGACACATATCCTTCTGCCTGCGCCATATCAATCAGCAAGTCCTCTTCTTTTAATACCACCGTCTCGCCGCCAAAATCGAACGTTAAAGCCCCCTTTGCCTTTAGAGTATCCATGGCGGCATTGCCATCTATCTCTGCCAAAGCTTTACGGATATTCCCCAATTGCTTACCATACTTTGGTCCTACCGTCTTAAGCTGTGGCTTGAAACTGTAGGTGGTAAAGCTGCGGACATCCTCCACAAATTCCACGGACTTTACATTCAGTTCTTCCTCAATGATCTCCACATAGAAGCGAGACAATTCATGATCGGCTTTGACAAACATCTTCCCGATCGGCTGGCGATTCTTTAAATTCGCTGTATTTCTTGCCGCCCGGCCAAGCACCACGATCTTTAAGACCTCGTCCATATCCGCTTCCAATTGACGGTCAATCTGGTTTTCCGCCACTGCCGGGAAGTCGCACAAATGTGCGCTCTCTGGCGCATCTTTGTCAATACTTCTCACCAGATTCTGATAAATATCTTCCGTCATGAACGGAATCATCGGCGCTGCCGCCTTTGCCGTCGTCACTAGCGCGGTGTATAATGTCATATAAGCATTGATCTTATCCTGCTCCATACCCTTGGCCCAGAAACGCTCCCGACTCCGTCTCACATACCAGTTGCTCATATCATCCACGAACTCCTGCAAAGCGCGTGCTGCCTCTGGAATCCGATAATCCGCTAAGTTCTCATCTACACTCTTTACCATGGAATTCATTTTTGACAAAAGCCATTTGTCCATTACCGGCAGCTTCTCATATTCTAGTTCATACTTTGTGGCATCAAACTGGTCAATATTGGCATATAGCACAAAGAAAGCATAGGTGTTCCACAGAGTACCCATGAATTTGCGCTGTCCTTCCTGCACAGCCTTCCCATGAAAACGGTTCGGCAGCCAGGGCGCACTGTTGATATAGAAATACCAGCGGATCGCATCCGCCCCATAGGTAGCCAACGCTTCAAATGGATCCACCGCATTGCCTTTGCTCTTACTCATCTTCTGTCCATTTTCGTCTTGCACATGCCCCAGCACAATCACATTTTTATAGGGCGCCTGATTAAAGATCAAGGTCGAAATCGCCAGCAAAGAATAGAACCATCCCCGCGTCTGATCGACTGCCTCCGAAATAAAGTCTGCCGGGAACTGCTGTTGAAAGAGCTTTTGGTTCTCAAAAGGATAATGATGCTGGGCAAATGGCATCGCGCCGGAATCAAACCAGCAATCGATCACCTCCGGCACCCGTTTCATCTGCCCACCACACTCTGAACAGGTAATCGTCACCTCATCAATAAAAGGTCGATGCAGCTCAATATTCTCCGGACAGTTTATAGACATACTCTTTAACTCCTCAATACTGCCGATAGAATGCTGATGGCCGCACTCGCACTCCCAGATATTTAGAGGAGTTCCCCAATACCGGTTACGGCTGATGCCCCAATCCTGCACATTCTCCAGCCAGTCACCAAAACGCCCCTTACCGATACTTTCCGGAATCCAGTTGATTGTATTGTTGTTGCGGATCAAATCCTCCTTGACCGCCGTCATCTTGATAAACCAGGACTCGCGCGCATAGTAAATGAGTGGCGTATCACAACGCCAACAATGCGGATAGCTATGCTCAAAGGACGGCGCTGAGAACAGAAGACCTTTTTCTTCCAATTCCTTTAGCACCAACGGATCCGCTTTTTTCACAAAAGTACCTGCCCAAGGAGTCTCCTTCGTCATCTCACCCTTGGCATCCACCAACTGTACAAATGGCAGATCATATTTGCGTCCCACTTTCGAGTCATCCTCACCAAAAGCCGGCGCAATATGCACTACCCCCGTACCATCAGTCAATGTTACATAGCTGTCACACACTACAAAAAATGCTTTCTTTTTCTGCTTTTCACAAACGGAATTGGCATACGGCAGCAATGGTTCGTATTCCTTATACTCCAAATCTCTGCCTTGATAACGCTCTTGTACAGTGTAATCACCTTCTAGCACGGTCTCACACAAAGCTTCTGCCAGATAATACGTATACTCGCCGTTTTGCACTTTCACATAACTCTCGTCCGGATTCACACACAACGCCACATTGCTCGGCAATGTCCATGGCGTAGTCGTCCAAGCCAAGATGTAGGCATCTTCTCCCTTGACTTTGAAACGTGCAATCGCGGAACGCTCTTTTACATCTTTATATCCCTGCGCTACTTCATGGCTGGACAATGGCGTCCCACAGCGCGGGCAGTAGGGCACAATCTTAAATCCCTTGTAGAGCAGACCTTTTTCCCAAATCTGCTTTAATGCCCACCACTCTGACTCAATAAAGTTATTGTGATAGGTGACATAGGGATCCTCCATATCCGCCCAGAAGCCCACGGTGCCGGAAAAATCCTCCCACATCCCCTTATACTTCCAGACACTTTCCTTACAGTGAGCGATGAACGGTTCCAGACCATATTGCTCGATCTGCTCCTTTCCGTCTAAGCCCAACATCCGCTCCACCTCTAACTCCACCGGCAAACCGTGCGTATCCCAGCCGGCTTTGCGTGGAACCATGCTTCCTTTCATTGCCCGGTAGCGTGGAATCATATCCTTGATCACTCGCGTCAGCACATGGCCGATATGCGGCTTGCCGTTCGCTGTGGGCGGACCGTCATAAAAGGTATAGGTTGGGCCATCCTTACGGCTGTCCATGCTCTTTTGAAAGATATTATGCTCTTTCCAGAACTTTTCAACCTTCTTTTCCCGGTCTACAAATTTTAAATCTGTAGATACTTTCTCATACATTTCGCTTACCTCCGTTCTTGTGGCAAGGCGGATAGCAGCACCTTCTTTTTCGTACACAGAACCCCAAAGAATTTTTATTTTACAGAGCGCAATCTTCTGTAAAACAAAAAAGCTTTCGTCCCGTAATAAGGACGAAAGCCGGCTTTCGCTGTACCACCCATTACTGCATACCATCATATGCGCTCCCGATAACGGCGGGATTGCCGACATAACCTAATCGAATGCATCTGCTATTCTTATGCATTTTTTCAGCCTGCAACTCAGGAGTGATTTTCAGTATCCGTCTGCTGGCTTCGGGCTTCCACCATCCCCGAATCGCTGGCACCATTTTACGGTCCTACTCTCTCCGTCTTCGTTTTTATTCTTTTCCTATCAGGGATATTATATTGATTCCAACAGGAAATGTCAAGGGCTGAACACACTTTCCCTATTTAACCTTGCATTTTTCCATATATCCTAGAATGCTTGGGTTCTGCAATAAACGAAATCTATCGTCTTAAACCATTTTCCCATTGACCACCAGCAAGAGGAGCGATGATCATTTTTCTCCTCCTGCTGGTAACGGCCATCCCCAACAATCGATCCTTGGTATATACCGAGGCATTGCTTGCCCCTACTTAATCTACCCTTTATCACAGAGTAGAAAACACTTATGTATTGGTGCACTCTTTAGCACTTTTTAGTAATTAATTCTTGCAATTATTCCACTGTTTGTTTACAATAAAATACATAGATGTGTGGATTTTTAGACGATTTTATAGAATCAAACAAAGAAAAGGAGATGGCAGATGAAGAAAAAAATATTTTCTTTTGCGCTCGCATTGGTAGTGGCTCTAGGGTTAACCGTCCCAGCCTTTGCGGCCGAAGAAAACGGATTGGAAAAATCTCAATCCTGGAAAGAAGGCACTTTCAATAATGGCGTATATGAGGGTTATTACGCCCAGTTAAACGATATACAGAAGCTGCTCTATGATAAAATCAAAGAAGCTTTCGCAAAGCTAGTGAAGGAAGCAACCATTGAGTTTGATGAACCCATCCTTTTGAAAGCGGAAGACGGTGGCAGCTTCACACAAGATGACAAATATCAGTGGATGTGCGACAATATGTACAACCAATATGGCGGACGCTACGCTGTTTTTCGAGATCATCCGGAGCTCCCGTGGCTGCTGGCAGTTGATTACGGTGCAGCAACCCTCGGCGAATGGATCTATGATGATGATGGTACTTCCATTGGGTATCGTATGACAGGGATGTTTTATGAAAATACCTATCCTTGGGTTCCGCCGGAAGCTTACACAAACCCGTCTGCGCTGGAGGATGGCATAAATAATGCAATTGCCGCAATCGGGGAAGCTCGTTCTAGCCGTGCTGCTACCTTGCATGCCATTCTCGAATATCTTTGTGAACAGACTACTTATGAGAGTCGTACTGAGACGATACCAGATAAGAACGGCGGCAAAGCGCATACCGTTTATTATGATCATACCTCTTACAGTGTGTTAGTTGCCCACACAGGTTTGTGCAATGCTTATTCTGCTGCCTTTAAATTGCTGTGCGATCGCTACAGTATCCCCTGTGTACATTTATCCGGATCTACGGAAGTTGGAAATCACGCTTGGAATTATGTGCAACTGGAAGATGGCAATTGGTACGCAATAGATCCCACATGGTCAGACAATTCCTCGATTGATTACAACTATTTTCTGGCAGGCAGCAACTCCTTTGGATCTTCCCATGAAGTGCCTCCCGGAAACGATGGCCTTGCTTGTCCGCCCCTCAGCAATACATCGTACCCCTACCTAAAGGCCAATCTGGGCGATGTCCCGTAAACACTTCCCAGGTGGCTTCTACAACTGGGTTTATTCAAAATAGGAGCATCAGCCTGCGCGGTAAGCCGGAACATCACCAAGGAAATTAGCGATACCACCTTCTCTCCCAGTTTCTCCCATTTTTCAATATTCAACCCGCCCCCTGCTTTTAATGACAGGCGGCGGGTTGCTTCTTGCTAAATTTTTTAACAAAAATGCTGGAGTAAAGTGAAATTCAAGAAAATTCATTATCGTTATATTTTTATCAATCTGTTTGCTTTTTCCAAAAATTAGTGTTATACTACTTTTCAAATTTCAAAGGTGTTTTATCAATACACAACCGGGAGGAACCCATTATGAGTGAAAGAAATCTTACCTTATTGACCGATCTGTATGAATTGACTATGATGCAAGGCTATTTTAAAGAAAAAGATGCCAATGAAACGGTTATTTTTGACGCCTTTTTTCGTGCCAATCCCAGCAATGCCGGTTACTCTGTCTGTGCCGGCTTAGATCAGGTGATCGAATACATCCAAAATCTGCACTTTGACGATGACGATATCGATTATCTCCGTTCTACTGGACTATTTGGCGAGGATTTTCTGGCCTATTTAAAAGATTTTAAATTTTCCGGTGACATCTATGCCATCCCGGAAGGTACAGTTATCTTCCCCCGTGAACCATTAGTGAAAGTCATCGCGCCGATCATGGAAGCCCAGTTGATTGAAACAGCACTTTTAAACATCATCAATCACCAGTCGCTGATCGCTACCAAAGCAGCGCGGGTCGTCTATGCTGCCAAAGGTGACGGCGTCATGGAATTCGGGCTGCGGCGTGCCCAGGGACCGGATGCCGGTATCTATGGCGCTCGCGCAGCTATGATCGCTGGCTGCATCGGCACTTCCAATGTACTCTGCGGCAAAATGTTCGACGTGCCGGTAAAAGGTACGCATGCTCACAGTTGGATTATGAGCTTTCCCGACGAATTGACCGCTTTCCGCACCTATGCACGGTTGTATCCCACAGCCTGTATCCTGTTAGTCGATACGTATGATACTTTAGGCTCCGGTGTACCAAATGCCATTAAAGTCTTTTCTGAAATGCGGGAAGCTGGCATTCCGCTAAACTTCTATGGTATCCGCTTAGACAGCGGTGACTTGGCTTATCTTTCCAAAGAGGCAAAGAAAATGCTGGATGCTGCCGGATTCTCCGATGCTGTGATCTCTGCTTCCAACGACTTAGATGAGACGATAATCACCTCTTTAAAACTACAGGGCGCAACCATCAATTCCTGGGGCGTGGGCACCAACCTGATTACCTCTAAAGATTGTCCCTCTTTTGGCGGTGTTTATAAACTGGCTGCCATTCAAGACAAAAAAACCGGCAATTTTATTCCCAAGATCAAGCTCTCCGAAAACGCCGAGAAAATCACTAATCCCGGCAACAAGACGATTCAACGAATCTATAATAAGAATACCGGCAAAATTATCGCTGATCTGATCTGTCTGACGGACGAACATTTTGATTCTTCTAACTCTCTGCTGCTGTTCGATCCTATTCAGACCTGGAAAAAGACTCACCTAGCTCCGGATAGCTATACTCTGCGGGAGCTGCTAATTCCGGTCTTTAAGAAGGGAGAATGTGTCTATCAGTCTCCTAAGGTAATGGAAATCCGCGATTACTGTCGCCAAGAGCTGAATACTCTTTGGGAAGAATCCCTGCGTCTGGAGTATCCGCATCGTGTCCATGTGGATTTATCCAATGAACTTTGGCATATGAAAAATCAATTATTGGATAGTTATCATTATAATGATTAAACTATGGTAAATGATGTGCCAGACGGCACTCAGCCTGAAAAGAAATATTGAGGCAGTTCCTCGGAAGAAGGAACGATCTGATAACTTTGGCAAAAGCTTTGTTTATACTCCAATGTCATTAAGATAAGGAAACGAAAAGCATAGTCAAGGAAATGAGGCGAAAACCAACGCCAAACCGTCTGCTTCTTTTTCCGGTTTCGAGATTAAGAATTCCTAAAATCCCTGACTTTTGCTAAAAACGA
>ERZ808024.678-NODE-678-length-13024-cov-3.432378_pt1 | contig 13024 bp, 11 predicted proteins | sample MGYA00380181_ERZ808024 | MGnify/ENA primary metagenome ERZ808024 (study PRJEB31490, sample SAMN06133413) | mouse gut metagenome | isolation source: Z2_1 | host: mice | place: China: Chengdu | collected 2015-05 ...
CAATATTCTGTCCCGTCAGTTTATAGGACAGTTGATGTATTTTTATTCAGGAATGTTGATATACTTCTACTTCGACGTATTCATGCGGTTGAAATGGTGGATACTCCCAATATCACTTATACTTGTACACTCCCTGCACAATTTACAAATATTCAATTTAACCATCGAGCCTTTTGTAATCTCACTGCTCGTCATATGGTTCTCAATGATAGGACGATGGGGAATATGGCTACAACGCCACAACATTTCCTACATTATATACCTCGTACATTTTCCCATACTTCAGATATGCATGCAATACATGCCGATGCATAGCAGTAAATTAAGCATACTCTTAATAGCCATAATGCTTTCAGCCCTTATTGGTTTGGTTATTCATGTATTGATAGAATTACCACTGCAGAAACGCTTATTGCAGGCCAACACATTTATAATAGGCAAGTAAATTAAATCAGAGATAACGCATCATCACCGAAAGACGTTCCACCGTTTCAGCTGCTGATAGATGACGACGGTCAATGAGATCAGCGGCAAGAGCATGTGCCGCATCGTGCGTAGCCTGCATCCTGAACAATCTGTCGAAGAAATCTATGTTTCTGTCGAAAATAGCGTCTATCTCATCTTCTCCAAGCTGAACCTCATCCGCTGCACCGCTTTTATGAATAAAATCGCGTATGGCAGTTTGTACGTCAGCCGTCAGTGGACGACGGTGCTGCACGTAGCTGCGACTCATAGCATTGGCAACAAGCAGACCAGTTCCCAAACGAAAATGTTTCAGTATTTCGCTCCATGCTATCTTGGCTGACAACCTCGGATTACCAATGAAATAAAATTCCGTACCGAATTTCACACAATCATCAGCAGATGCATCTATATCTATGCCCGATAAAGAATCTTCGCAGTCATAGGCTACTACAGCTATCGCCATGCCGGCCACGCCGTAGCTTTTATCCTTCTCGTCGCTGTATCGCAGAATATTATCGCAGTCCATCAGTTCACAACCATAATTTTTGTTACAGGTTTGCCCGAAACAGAACCGCTTGCGTTCTGCGAGGCGAACACAAAATAAACACCCGACCGCACGCGTTGGTTTGAGTTGTTGCAACCATCCCATACGTATGTGCCGCCTTCGCTTGTTCCCTGATGCACCAGATTTCCGGCCGTATCTGTTATCTTAACCAGTGAATTATCCATCAATCCGCTTATCGTTATCCAGCCTGTATAATCCGGTCGTACTGGATTCGGATATGCATACACATCTTCATAATCCTCTGCTGCAGGTGACGAATCACTGCTATATTTTACTACACCCTTGTCAGTGCCTACATATACAGTACTGCTTTTGGGATCGCAACATACACTAAGCACTCTATTGCTTGGCAACAGAGAATTATCAGTAGTAAAATTATCTATAATTTCAGTTCCGTCAGCACTCACAAGATATACACCTGAATTGCCTGTAGCCATCCATTTCCTATTGGAAGCATCAATAGATATATCAAATATATTCTGCCCGGACAACAAATAGTCGGCATAGTTCGTACCATCATTACGCGGAACCTTAGGTCTGCGCACATGAAGCACTCCTCCGCTTATAGCTGTAGTGATATCGGGTATAACAAAATTAGAATTGGCTGTTCCAATCCATATTTGACCGTTATGATCCTCTTTTATACATTCTACAAAATTAACCCTTAATTCTATTCCATCCTGATCTACTACACGGTTAAATACATATCTGTCAGCAGCATCCAACTGTGTCGGAGTTCCCTTATGATCATACACAAGAATACCGCTTGTACACTCATGATTAGTACTTACCACTACATAATTACTCCTAGAATGATGTAGCACCACAGAGCCTTCACCTTGCTCATATCCTCCCAGGTCAGGAGCAAGCCAGTCGGAAGGTTTTATCATAGAAGTATTACTTAACAATGCAGCGGGAAGTATATGTATGGCTTTATTGGTTAAAGATGTATTATTGCGAACAGAAAGCCACAAATTACCATATCTGTCAAACGATACATTACGACAACGCAAAGCCCATTTCTCATTGAATGGTAGTTTAGTACCATCTATTATATCTATATAAGACCCGTCATCCGCGCTCAATATAAATATACCCTTTTGATAATTGGCAATAAAATAACGCGAAGCATCTGTAGGATCCTGCACAAGCAACTGAGTACCACCAGTCATCTGACTGCCATTATAATCATAGCATGTCACATCCCTTATTTCTCCATTCTCTATTATATTGGTTGTCTGCTTTAAACTGAAATCAACCTTATTGTTACGTAAGGCATCATATCCAACATTAGTCACATATATACGGTTTCCATCCGGAGTTGGTATTATAAACGCCGGATAACTGCACGTCAGCGCCTCAGGACGTGCCGGATTGCGCAAAGTTGTTACATTGTCGCTTTCGCCGACCTTGTATTCCCCTATTCCTTCCGCATCCGAAGCCCACACACTACCCGACATACCATCCTTTATGGCAAGAGTCTTGTTAACGAAAAAAGAAGGAAAAACCGTCGATACCCATCTTCCGTCAGCATGGTTGAATTCTCTCAGAGTGCTGCCGGATACAAAATATACATTGCCATTGCTACCCGTTGTAAATGGCATCTGAATATTTTCCTGTCCCGCCACCTTAAGACTGGTTATGCCGCCAGAAGTAACATCCACCTCTACAGTAAAAACATCTTTGTTGGTTGTATACGCCAACAGATAGCGTTCTCCAAGACTATGCATCTCCACAGGCATGAAACTAAAAGTAGCTATCTTGCTGAACGAATTGAACGAATTATGCACACTGTTCTTATCGGACAGATATATAACATCCTGCTTTACAAGTACTACCTTTCCATCTATCTCACCGGCATAGCTGAAAGCCTCGTTATATATTCCGCTGTCAGCCACACGATAATTTTTGTCGTCTAATGCCACAAATCCGAAATCAGTCGACATATATATTCGTCCATCAGAGTGAAAATCAATAGAATTCACAGTCTTGGATGAAGATATATTCGCATCACGTATATCCGGGATATTAACAATACGTCCATTGTCATACAGCAGATCCACGTTCGACGAATTATAAACTATCACAAGATATCCCTTCTCAGTATTGTACGCTATGCGCTCTATCTGCACATCGTTCAGACCATTTAGGCTGGAGTGGTGACGCATTTCGTCTGTACGCGTATTCAGACTGAAAAGATTGCCGCTTACAAGGCAGTATACCGCGTTCCGGCCATGCACCAGAGCATCCGCACGACCACCATACACAGGCATTATATCCCAGTTGCCCGTACTCTGCGGAGATGCTACGAAAGATGTTATTACAATAAACAGAAGGAATGAGAGGTGTCTTAACATAATCAGAATGTAGATTCAAGAAATTCAAGGAATTTTTTTGTAGCCCGGCCACGATGACTGATGGCATTTTTCTCGTTGCTGTCCATCTGTGCAAAACTGCGTCCGTCGCCGTCTTCAGGCACAAAAATAGGGTCATAACCGAATCCGGCACTTCCGCAGCGTTCCAAGGCTATCTTGCCTCGTGCTTCGCCCTCAAAGCAATGTACGTAGCCCGAAGCATCAATGCACGCTATTACCGTGCGGAACCGTGCGTCTCGCATCGTCTCGCCTTTCATGCGCTCAAGCAGCAGACTCACGTTAGCCTGCGGGTCGCAGGCTTCGCCGGCAAAACGCGCAGTATGAACTCCGGGAGCGCCATCCAGTGCATCTACTTCAAGACCGGTATCGTCGGCAAAACATGGCAACCCGTATCTCTCGTAAACCCACAGAGCCTTACCACGAGCATTTTCGTCCAGCGTAAACCCATTCTCAGGGATATCCTCTGTGCAGTCTAAATCCGCAAGAGATTTTATTCTGAAACGAGAGCCGCAGATACGGCGCATCTCCTCCACCTTGTGGAGATTATGCGAGGCAAATACGAGTGTTACGGGCTGTTCCATCTTATGACTAACGGAATTTATTACAGATTATTATGTAGCATTAGCCAAGTACCACATTCACAATCTTGCCGGGCACCACTATCACCTTCCTTATAGTCTTGCCTTCTATCCAGCGTGCAGCCTGCTCGCTCGTCAGGACGGTCTGTTCCACGTCCTTGGCATCAGCATCGGCCGGCATAGCCATGCTGAAACGTGTCTTGCCGTTGAAGCTCACTGCATAGTTTACGCTACTCTCCACCAGATAGCTCTCGTCCAGTTCGGGCCACTGCGCGGCCACGATACTGTCGTCGCTTCCGTGGCCGAGGGCAATGTGCCATAATTCCTCGGCAATGTGCGGAGCGAAAGGCGACAGCAGCACTGCCAGCGGCTCAAGCACCTTGCGCGAAGTGCAGTGTTGCTGCGTAAGTTCGTTCACACATATCATGAACGCGGCCACCGACGTATTGAAAGAGAATCCTTCTATGTCCGAAGTCACTTTCTTTATAAGTTTGTGGAGAGAGCGCATGTTCTCTGCCGTTGGCTCTGCATCGTTCACAAGCAGTGTGTCGCCCTTGAAATACAGTCCCCAGAATTTCTTCAGGAAACGGTTCACACCGTCTATGCCGTTTGTATCCCACGGCTTACTTTGCTCAAGCGGACCGAGGAACATCTCGTACAGACGCAATGTGTCCGCACCATAGCGTTCAACTATGTCATCCGGATTGACAACATTGAACATCGACTTGGACATCTTCTCCACGGCCCAGCCGCACAGGTATTTGTCTTCGGCATTGAGCACGAATTCCGCGTCGGCATACTCCGGACGCCACGCACGGAATGCCTCTGTGTCCAGCACATCGTTGCTCACGATGTTCACATCCACATGTATCGGCGTAGTGTCATAAGCTTCGCGCATGTCGGCCGACACAAAAGTATTGGTGTTTTTAATTCTGTACACGAAATTGCTCCTGCCCTGAATCATTCCCTGGTTCACGAGCTTGCGGAAGGGTTCTTCCTCCACTACCGCACCAAGGTCATACAGGAACTTGTTCCAGAAACGGCTGTATATGAGATGGCCCGTGGCATGTTCGGTTCCTCCTATATAGAGATCCACATCGCGCCAGTATTCGTTGGCCTCTTTTCCCACGAGAGCCTCGTCGTTGTGCGGATCCATATATCGCAGATAATAGGCCGATGAACCTGCAAAACCCGGCATCGTGTTCAACTCCAGTCGGTATCCATCGGCCGTCTGCCAGTTTTCGGCACGGGCCAGTGGCGGCTCACCGTCAGGGCTCGGCTTGTAGCTGCTTATCTCCGGCAGGAGCAGCGGCAGTTGCGAGTCGTCCAGCATATAGGGTATACCGTCCTTATAATATACCGGGAAAGGCTCGCCCCAGTAGCGCTGACGACTGAATATGGCATCGCGCAGACGATAATTAACCTTCACGCGTCCTATTCCTTTTTCCTCTATATAGCGTTTGGCGGCAACTATTGCTTCTTTTACCTCCATGCCGTTCAGATTAAGATCCGGACCGCAGCTGTTTGTCACCTTGCCAGTCTTGGCGTCGAAACTCTGCTCCGACACATCCACTCCCTCTATCAGAGGAATGACGGGCAGATCGAAGTGCCGTGCGAAGGCATAGTCGCGGCTGTCATGAGCAGGCACAGCCATTATAGCACCCGTGCCGTAGCCGGCCAGCACGTAATCGCTCACATAGACAGGCACACGCTTTCCGTTGAGAGGATTTATAGCATATGCACCGGTAAACTCTCCGCTTACCTTTTTATCTATCATGCGCTCGCGCTCAGTCTTGCGCTTGGTGGCCTCAACATATGCCCTTACGGCCTCACGGCGCTCAGGTGTTGTCACCTTATCCACATACTCGCTCTCGGGAGCAAGTACCATGAATGTAACGCCGAACACAGTGTCAGCGCGCGTTGTGAATATATCGAGCACCACGTCGCTGTCGTCCACAGCAAAGTGCATTTCCGCACCCTCGCTGCGGCCAATCCAGTTGCGCTGCGTTTCTTTCAGCGAATCCGTCCAGTCCAGTCGCTCCAGTCCCTCAAGCAGGCGCCCTGCATATGCGCTCACACGCAGGCACCACTGATACATCACTTTCTGCTCAACGGGGAATCCGCCGCGTATGCTCAGTCCTTCGCTCACCTCGTCGTTGGCAAGTACTGTACCTAAAGCCGGACACCAGTTCACCATCGAATTACCGAGATAAGCGATTCGCCAGTTCATAAGCGCCTCGCTGCGCTGCTTCGCATCCATCGCCTTCCATTCCGCAGCCGTGAATTCCAAATCCCGGCTTCCTGCGGCATGCAGCCCTTCGGTGCCGTGAGCCTCCAGATGGGCCACAAGCTCGCTTATGGGTCTGGCAGCATCGGCGGCCGTATCGTAATAGCTATCGAACATCCGCTTGAAAGCCCACTGCGTCCACTTGTAGTATTTCGGGTCGCACGTGCGTAGCTCGCGGCTCCAGTCGTAGCTGAATCCAATCTTCTCCAGCTGCGACCTGTAGCGGTTTATATTGTCCACCGTTGTCTTCTCCGGATGCTGTCCGGTCTGTATGGCATACTGCTCGGCAGGCAGTCCGTACGCATCATATCCCATCGGGTGCAACACGTTGAAGCCGCGCAGACGCTTGTAGCGCGAATATATGTCGCTGGCTATATAGCCCAGAGGATGACCCACGTGCAGACCGGCACCCGACGGATAAGGAAACATATCCAGCACGTAGAACTTACGGCGACTGCTGTCATTATCCACCTTATATACTTTCTTCTCGCGCCAGTATTCTTGCAGGCGGGGTTCTATTTCCTGAGGATTGTAGAGCATTATATATCTTCTTTATAGTCTATTTTGAAAGTTCAAGCATTCTCTCTATGGGACGGCGTGCACGCTCGGCCACTTCCGCATCTATCTTTATCTCCGGAAGCTCATAGCGAAGAGTATTGTAAAGTTTCTCAAGCGTCACGAGCTTCATATAGGCGCAGTCGTTGCATCCGCACGTCGTATCGGTGGGCGGAGCAGCTATGAACACCTTCTCCGGGCAGCGGCGGCGCAGCTCGTGCAGTATGCCGCTTTCTGTTGCCACAATGAACTCCTTGGCGTCCGACTCCTCGGCATACTTCAGCAGCGCTGCCGTGGAGCCGACAGAGTCGGCAACGAGCGTAAGCGCACGCTTGCACTCGGGATGCACCAGAAGCTTGGCCGACGGATGCTCGCGCTTCAGCTCCATTATCCTTTCCAGCGAGAACTGCTCGTGCACATGACACGCCCCGTCCCACAGAACCATATTACGGCCCGTAAGGCTGTTTATATGGTTGCCGAGATTGCGGTCGGGACCGAACACAATCTTCTCGTCGGACGGCAGCGAATCTACCACCTTGCGCGCGTTGCCGCTTGTCACCACTATATCCGTAAGAGCTTTCACGCCTACCGAAGTGTTCACATAGCTTATCACCGTGTGATCGGGATGCGCCTTCACAAAACGCTCGAATTCCTCCGGAGGGCAACTGTCGGCAAGCGAACATCCGGCGTTCATGTCCGGAATCAGCACCTTCTTGTCGGGGCACAGCAGCTTGGCGGTCTCGCCCATGAAATGAACTCCGCACACCACTATTATCTCCGCATCGCGGATGGTTGCCGCATACTGGGCCATCGCCAGGGAATCACCCACGCTGTCCGCCACATCCTGCACCTCCGGGCGCTGATAATAATGAGCCAGAACCACGGCCCGCTTCTCCTTCTTCAGACGTCGTATCTCCTCAACCAGATCCACTCCGGCCGGAATCTCCGCATCCACGTAGCCCTTTTCAACAGTCATTATATAATCTGATAGAATTTTATTAAAAAATTAAATTTAAAAAGTAATAGTAAAAGCTGTCGATAACACCAATAACTTTATGCCTTTTTGCTTGCATATATGGGTTATTGAACTCCCACACCATGTTATCAATCATTATAAACAGTCTTAATCCATGTAGTATAGATATTTATGTACTTTTTCAACACTCTGTTTATAATCTGCAAAGTTAATAATTTTCGATGGAAATCCCCGTTAATAACGTTGAAAACTGCGTAGAAAACACTCCCTAAACTTTATCTCACAGAATTGCACACATTTCACAGCCTTTTTTATTAAGCAATTCCACCGGAAAATCCAAATACACTTATTGAAATCTATAAATTACTTTTCCACACTTTTCAACACACTTCTAAACATTATATTTTATAAAGGAAAGCAGCGATTCGTTTTGATAGCTAACAGAATGCAATTTACGGGAGCCCGCGGAGCGCGGCGGGCAATTTTCAGCCCATGTGTGAGGAGGCGAAGCCGACGAGCCATGGGTTGCGGGGTATAAATACCTGCGCAGCAAGCTCCGGCAGGATGCGCAGCTGCGCCTTTCCGGACGTTAGTCCGTGGGGCCGTCGGTGTGTGCCCGGACCAAGGTCCGCAGGCACGCGCTGTCGCTCCCTGCCGGAGCTCGGCGCGTGGGGGATGGTGGTGTCCTATCCCATGGCTCGTCGGCTTCGCCTCCTCACGCATGGGCTGAAAAATGCCCGCCACGCTCCGCGGGCTTCCGATTTTAGAGTTTATAGATAGGGGATAGGTAAGAGGGTTGAATCAATAATTGCGTAACAGTATGTTATGCGCAGATTTTTTTGACTTTTTCAACATCAAGTTGCTCAGTTTTATATTTTTTTGTAAATTCGCAGCGCAGACCGTTTCGCAGAAGCCCCGGTCTGGGGTTAAGCGGTGCGGGATGTAGTGAACATACATAAGAAAGCGTTTATCCGCGCTGATTCTTGACTTTCCGGAATTCTCGCAAAATTCATTTAGATGTCAAGGATTGTGCAACGGTAGATGCCCGTGGATATGTGATTATCTTGCATCCGGCTTGCTATTTCGTGAGAAATACAGCCCGGAGCATCAATTGCATATACAAGCGTGGGCTTCTGCGTTGCCGTCCGACATCTAAAGGGCAATGCGAGAAGCCTCGGAAAGTAGGACGGTAACAGATACAGATTCCTACGCTTTTTTCGTACAACAACAGATGCCAACGAGGGGATGACTGAGGCATAAATGTACAGAATGAAATTCGATCACAAAAAAATCGAAGAAAAGCTTCACACTTTTTGGAGAGAGAATACAGAGAGGATGCAATACTTTATATGTGGAAAGGAGGTCTTCCCTGAACGCATATCTTCTTGCTCTTTCCAACTTAGTGAAGTCGAATCCACAGAAGGCTACAACTTTGAAGTATCTACACTCAATCTTAGAGTGCAAATAGACTCTATGGAAGCCGCTTATAAGGCCGATTCCCTGATTAAGGTTATCCCAACGATGACGTTGGAGAACGGAATGCCAGAAGAAGAAGTAATGGGTATTCATAACAACCGAATTTTCCTTCGGAAATAAAACATCTCTCAAAACGTAAAATATCAAATGAACTCAATCATTCAAAAACTTTGGATGTTCATAGCGGCGCTATGCGCATCCCTCTCCGCTTCCGCCTACGACTTTGGGTCAGACGGGTTGTGTTACAACATTCTGTCGGAAGAAGACCGCACTGTTGAAATAACATATTACAGCATTAGTACGGATAATAAGTATCTTGTTTCCGGAGACATAAATATCCCCCGGAAGGTAATTAGCAACTCCAAGACGTATACCGTGACTTCTATCGGAATTTACGCGTTCCGCTACTGCAGCAGCCTGACCTCCGTGACCATTCCCAACTCCGTGACTTCTATCGGGAATTACGCGTTCCATCGCTGCAGTAGACTGACCTCCGTGACGATTCCAAACTCCGTGACTTCTATCGGAGAATCAGCATTCAATGGCTGTAGTAACCTGACTTCCGTGACGATTCCAAACTCTGTAACTTCTATCGGAAATTGGGCGTTCAGTGGCTGTAGCAGATTAGAGAACATAAATGTTGATCCTGAAAATGCCAAATATTCATCTATAGATGGAGTCCTCTATAACAAGGATGCGACAAGCCTTATAAGATGTCCGGAAGCAAAAAGCAATGTAACGATTCCCAGCTCCGTCACTTCTATCGGAGGGAGTGCGTTCAGCGGATGCAGCAGGTTGACTTCCTTGACGATTCCCAACTCCGTGACTGAGATCGGAGATGGCGCGTTCAATGACTGCAATAATTTAAAAACCATATATATGCAATGCGAAGTTCCCATTGAATGTAATCCTGGATTCAGTGATAATTCACTCAAAGAGACTATATTATATGTCCCGGTGGGCACGAAAGCGGAATATGAGAAAGTTGACCCGTGGAGAAATTTCTGGAATATCGAGGAGATAGATTTCAGTGGCATTGACGGAATTGTGGCCGATGAATATGGAACACCTAACATTTCTGTAAATAATGGTATACTGACAATTGACGGAATCGGTAGTCACGAAACCGTTACGGTCTATGACATGGAGGGCCGGATATTCTACAACGGCACATCGCATACCATAGACAAACTGACACCGGGCTTATACATTGTGAAAGCCGGAAGCAGGTCAATAAAAATCTCAATTTAAGCTGTCATGGATGAAAACAATTATCTGATCCAGTTTGAGTATAGAGGCGAAACGCACAGCATCCACAACCTGTCGCACTGCGATTTCTCCAAAGGAGATTTCAAAGACAAAGGGATGATGGCCGAAATCATCGAGGACTATATCCGAACTAACAATCTCCATAAGGATGGGGCTAAAGCAACAAATGCACGCCTATTTGGAAAAGGAGGAGAGCTAATCACCCGCGTTCCCGATTTTGGAACAGAATTCAGCATCTGACGATTCCACCCATACGCGACACCGGCAGGCCATAACAGGCAACAGTCCTTATGGCCTGCTTTTTTGATAACAAACGGCCGCCTCGGCGCCCGTACGGACGCAAGCTCCCCGAGCTTGCCGCTTTTGGGTGGCCGTATGCCCCGGGAACGCGGCTGCGCCGCTTATCCCGGGGTTAACCACAGACGCGTCCTCTTCGAGGGCTTGAGGGCGAGATTCTTGATGTATATAATTGATTACCTGGTATTTATTGGCGGACGCACGGGCCGTGCGTCCCTACAATTCGAGGGTTCCATATGGCGGGCTTCCTTTTTTAGAGTTTATAGTTTATAGGGGATAGGTAAGAGGGGGGCACGGAGGGTTCTTGAACGCAACAGTTACAAAATTTGGCGGGTAAGATAATAAAGTTTAATTTTACCATGCAAAACAACATTATCGTCATGGACATATCTATACAAGAGATTCCGGTCACTGCCGAAATCGGGCTTCTCGGCCACACATTCAGCGGGCTGGCCGAGGTGGAGAGTGCAGTCGAAGTCAGCGCCCGCATCCGCACGGGCGCGCTCGGCTACCGCGACATTGCCCGCCGCACTCCCGACCGGCCCATTCCCGACGTGCATGTAGCCCTGCTGTATGAGCCCTATCCCTGCTTTGACTCCTACGACTACGCAAGCGAGACACGCCGCTACTGCAACTATTTCCTGTCTTCCCGCCCGTTCACCAACGCCGATATCGAACGTCTGAGCAGGCTCAGAATGTCGTGCAACAACTGCCTGGTGACGGAAAATATTCCGGCCGGCGACACACCCGCCCTGTACTACCGCGGCGACGGTCCTGTCATGCTTCTGGCCCGGGTGCCGGATAGTGAGTACTAATATTCTTGCAGTTAAAAACATATAAAATAGGCCCCGAATTGTCATAATTATGGGGTTTTGTTTGCCATCTTGCACCGAATAAATTAATTTTGCACGTTGAAACCAACGTGAACGTATATACCGCACCGGATTAACCACCACATCGCCCGGAAAATGCTTAACGCCTTACGCCGCATATTGCTCATAGCCGTCGCCGCACTCGGCACGGCCTGCGCAGCATCCGCCCAGGAAGCGCCCTACCGATTTGACTTCGGCGGCTCGCTGGGCATGGACAGCTATCTGGGCGACGCATCGTCGTCGGTGTTCAGCCATCCGGGCTTTACGGCGGACGTGCAGATGCGCTATATCCCCAACGTGCGCATGGCTTTCCGCGGCATGCTCTCCATGCCGGGCCTCAGCGGCAACACAGCCGACATGGCCAACGTGCTGCCCGACGGCGAGCAGCTGGAATTCACCTCTACGGTCTACGCCCTGGACCTGCGCTACGAGTTCAACTTCCTGCCCTACGGCATAGGCGAGACCTACAAGCGTCTGCGCCGCTTCACGCCCTACCTGACGCTGGGCCTGGGCGTGAGCATGGCGTCGTCGGGCGGCAGCACGGCCGTAGCGCCGACGCTGCCGATGGGCATAGGAGTCAAGTACAAGCTGCGCAAGCGGTGGAACCTCTTCGCGGAGTTCACCATGACGAAGGCCTTCGGCGACAAGCTGGACGGCGACCGCCTGCACGACCTCAACCAGATAAAAACCGAATTTTACAAGAGCACCGACTGGTACTCGCGCCTGACCGTAGGCATCAGCTACGAGTTCGGCGAACGATGCGCCACCTGCCATTACGTTGACTGACATGGAATACATCGACTCACCCAACATACAGCTTGACATGTCGCGCCTGCCGCGCCACATCGCCATAATCATGGACGGCAACGGACGCTGGGCCCGCGCCCAGGGCCTCGAACGCTCGGCAGGACACGTCGAGGGGGTGAAGACCGTACGCCGCATCACGGAGGAGGCCTCGCGCCTGGGCATAGAATTTCTGACGCTCTACGCCTTCAGCACCGAGAACTGGAACCGCCCGCAGGAAGAGGTGGACGCCCTGATGCACCTTATCGCCACCGCAATCGAGCGCGAGACGCCCGACCTGATAAAGAACAATGTGCGCCTGCGCGTAATAGGCGACGCCTCGCGCATGCCCGAAGACACCCTGCGGCGCCTCCAGCGCTGCGAGGCCGACACATCCATGGGCCAGGGACTGACGCTGGTGCTCGCCATCAGCTACTCCTCGCGCTGGGAGATAACCGACGCCGCCCGCCGCATAGCCGCGGAGGCCGCCGCCGGCAGAATCAATCCCGACGAAATCACGGACAGC
>ERZ808024.680-NODE-680-length-13005-cov-10.760288_pt1 | contig 13005 bp, 21 predicted proteins | sample MGYA00380181_ERZ808024 | MGnify/ENA primary metagenome ERZ808024 (study PRJEB31490, sample SAMN06133413) | mouse gut metagenome | isolation source: Z2_1 | host: mice | place: China: Chengdu | collected 2015-05 ...
CCCTAGCCCCTATTCATTACTATAGCTGGGCTTAGTGGTGGTTATCTGACTAATTGCTAGCGTGATTTTATGAAGTAGTGAAATGTTGGAAAATGTGAGTGTAAAATCCTATATTGACGCCAAATACAGGATATTGGGTGTTTATCGATGAAGTATTGACGATAATTGACCAAGAAACCTATAACACCAGTGTTTTTATTGATTATTTATTGGTGAAAATTGGCATTTTTCTAGTAAAAACACTTGCTTTTATATACGTAATACCGTATAATGTAGATATAAGGTTAAGGAGGTGAGATGGTGCCACCGAGAAAAAGAAAAGAGCCGAAAATCATTTCAATAATCAAAACCATTAAGGACTTAGCCGAGTGGCTAGCATTCTTACTAGGACTAGCGCAAGGCTTAGAATGGTTGATAGAAACGATTAAACGACTCTTAAACTAATAACTTAAGCGGTAGGGGAAAACTTGGACGGCTCCCCTACTGTTTAAGAGTACCATAATCGGGAGCACTTAGGAAATGGAAAACTTTATGAAATTTATCAGAAAAACCAAGCCTATTTTATTTAAATTACTAATTGCCTTACTGGTGATCGATGGTATCTTATGGATCATTTTAAAACTACTAGGCAAGTAAGGAGATGACAGCATGGAGAAGAAAACAAGTGAAGCTCAAGCCAGAGCACGGGACAAGTGGAACGAAAAGAACAAAGCCAAGAAGAAAGTATATAGCTATCGATCATACACCCGCAAATTTATCAAAGAGATGGCGACGATCGATGACATTCAAGAAATCAAACAGCTACTTGCTGAGCGTGAGCAAGAATTGCAAGAATAACCAACTATAGGGATGCTCAAAGCGTCCTTTTTCTTTTTTAGAACCCCCCCACCCTAAAAAAAGAAACAAGTCCGACCACAAGGCGACCGGTGGAGTGGGGTCAACTTTCACAGATTATCCAAAAAATTCACGCGAGGGGGGGTATCAAAGTTGCATATATGCAATAACCACATATCTAACAGACTAAAATATATGCAATAACCACATATCTAACAGACTAAAAGCATTATATGCTTGTTTGATGCTTCTATAATTCCGCCTACAAACTTCTATAGTCCAAAACGTGGTATTATACTAAAATAGCGTTAAACGCCTTAGAACGCTTTTTATAGCGTGATAGAGTAATACCCCAAATTATAGAGTTTGTAACAGCTTGATACAGTTAGGAGCGTTGGACATGATGAGACTTGACCCACCAGATAACAGAGAAGTAGACTACAGCAAAACACGCAATAACGTTACTAACTGGTTTGATACAGAGTATAGCAAGTATCAGAGATTAGCAAACATCCCAGTTATTTCAAGTGTACGTTTATCATTAGCCCCCAAAGGAACAGCAAGCGCCAACAGCGTGGAAGATATGAACGTAAACAGAGCCAACGCCAAGCAAGTTTTAGAGTTCGTGGAAGCCGTGATCAACAGTCTAGGCGATTATAAACCTTTTTTAGAAGCACGATACATCAAGAAGTTACAAGCGTGGCAAATTGAAGAACGCTTAGGGTTCGGACATTCTCAAACACAAACTAGGATTAGAAAAGCCTGCGCCCTATTTGCTCAGACTATGGACAGCACAGCAGGCACACAGCTCACAGCCTACAAAGATTAGGAGTGGTCCCACTTGTTAAAATTTATTATCATTCTTGCGATCGTTACAGCGATCAACGTTTATTTAAAACGCCGTCATTGGTATTCTAGGTTTTACATCAAGCGCCTATCCAGCAGGCACGATCTGCAACGCCTTAGCTTGATGATCGATAAAAGATTAAAGGAGTTAGACGATGAAAGATAAGTCACCAGTTGAACAGTTACGGGACAAAGTAGCGGAGATCTTAACAGAGTTGCTAGACTTTATCGAGCCGTTTATCATGATCGCCGTTGTGTATGGACTGTATCAATGGTTGAAATACTTCCAGATATTTTAAAAGGGATGCACTAGCTTAGTTGCTGGCACATCCCTTTTTACGATTTATTCAACTGGCAATAATTCAAAAAACGGCTTTTTTCGCATTATTCTATAGTTTGCTTGAATAGCTATTTGATGAAATCGTTCCAGAATAAGCAAAAAGCCCCCTGCACGATCGCAAGGGACTTCTTAGCAAGTTCCACTTTTTGGAACTCATGTTAAACGTATTATATCACTTCTTAGGGATGCACGTTGTCCAATTGTGGGCGATCACATCCCAACGGTGCAAATAAAAACGCCTTGCACGATCGCAAGACGTCAAAGAACTGTTTTATAAACATTGGTAAATAATCGATTGAGAAACCCTAACAGTATTATAGCATACATCAGAAAATAAAAAATCTTCCTAGTGCCCGTAGACGATCTAGGAAGTGGCTAGCCTTGTTTGATTGTTTTCAGTATATCAGATACAGGCAAAATAAAAAAGCGCTGGAACTTCCAACGCTTGAAATCATACGCTATTCTAAACCATCTAGCCCGACACTTCCGGGGGTCTCTCTCAGGGTCTCCCCTAGGTCTCTTTTTATCCATTTTTAAACTACTTAATTTTTAAAAACCGCTAAAAACGGGCATTTAACAGCTTTAAATATCTATAAAAATCTAAAAAAGTTAAGTCAAGCTTTTTAGAAATGTTTTTTATATCCCTTTGATATCAGTGACTTTTAAAGTCTAGACACCTTTTAGGGTCTCTTTCAGGGTCTCCCTACCCCAAATATCTAACCAATTTATTGACTGTTTCCTTTTGATCTTTCCTAGTCAAGTGCATGTAAATATCAAGCGTTGTAGCAATATTGCTATGACCTAAACGAATCTGTATTTCTTTTGCACTAGCACCAGCCGAAAATAATAGCGTGGCGTGTGTGTGTCTGAAACCGTGGACAGTGACATTAGGCAAATTATCGCTTGCTTTGATGATCGCATTGCACCAGCCACGTACGCCCGCAGAAGTCAAGTGCTTGTTTTGCGGGTTGATAAATACAGCTTGCTCCTTATCCATAGCATTGATACCACGCTTTAACAAGTAACTAGCTTGCATTATCTGCCAACGTTTTAAGGTCTGCATCGTTTCGCTATCCATATCTAACAAGCGTTTACTCGAGGCAGTCTTTGGCGGTTGAATGATCGCATTACCATTCGGATCTAATGAGAGTGTCTTAGTAACGTTGATCGTGTTATCTGAAAAGCTGACATCATCCCAGGTCAAGGCTAAAAGTTCACCTATTCGCATACCGCTATAAGCTAACAGCCTAAACAATGTATAACGTTGTAGGCTCTTTTTTTCTGCAATCGCTAGGAACTGCTTTAATTCGTTGACGTCTAAGAAATTGCGATCTGAACGCTTAGGCTTTCGCCGTGGCTTGGTAACACGTTTAAAGTGGTTTTTGTCTGTAAGCTCCAATTTAATAGCATACTCTATCAATCTAGAAGCATATACCACAAGCATGTTAAACGTTGCTGGTCTAGCCTTATACCACTCATTTACAGCACGTTGACAGATCCCAAGTGTTAACTCGTCAACTTTATACGATCCGATCACTGGTAAGATCCTACTTGTAAAATGGTTTTTGATGATATAGATGCTTGACTGTTTGACAGTATAGCTATATTGCTCTATCCACAAATCATAAACATCCCTAACCGTCTTAATTTCCTTAGGTCTGAAATATCCACCACTTGAAACATCGTACTCTAACTTGACCAGTTCTTTTTTAGCCTCTGCCTTAGTCTTGAAACCTGCACGCTTGATATATTTCTTTTTGCCAGTCATCTCATCGATCCCAGCATATACACGGAAGCGGTAAAACTTCCCTTTGCTCGTTTGATACTCTGTAATTTTAGCCATGTTTATCAGTCCTTTATCTTTATTGCACGGGCTAGGTGGCTTAAAGTAATGCACGATAGGGCGGCTTTATCACTGGTATCTATTCGATTGTATATGTATGGGATCTATAACAAGTGCACTTTGAGGTGCAGTTGTTATTTATTACCCCCGCCCCCATTAATCAGAGCGGAAGAGCGCACACAATGGCGTTACCTTACGCCGGAAAGACATCCCAAAATATTTTTATAGGGGGGATGCACTGGCTCAGATCGTTCATGCTGTAAAAATGTTGGAAAATGTAGGAATTTTAGCTACCAGCCACAACCTAAAGTACTACAAAATACTACTTTCGACACAAGTGGCGAAAACCTGACATTTTTCAGAAACTACTACCCAACAAAACCCAACATTTTTAGGCGTGATATTGGCGTTTTAAGCTCATTTGTATTACTGGTAAGTAGCTATCATCTAAGCCAATGTTAGCAAGTAGAGCTACATAATTGACTTGTTCGGGTTCTAAGTCATTAGTACTTAGATATTGCGCTACTGTTTCATCAATCAAAAAGTTATTCGCTACTCGTTCAAGCTTTGAACCGTTTAACAATCTATCGAAACTATCTAAGCAATTATGATGCTCGCAAGCGTGCCCCAATTCGTGAAGTAATGCAATTGTCTGCCGTCCCTCTGATATAGCGCTATTAAGAGCGATAAAGTTAAACTCTGCAATATAACGCCCGTCATCGTCTAAGTTAGGATCGTAAGAAATTGATGTGCCTAACTCATTCAATAGATCTTTTATTTTTTGGTTGATATACAACACGACAGATCACCGCTTTTATCCCTTATTTTTTATATATGCTTCTATCATCCCTTTTATGATAGCCCTATCGTTATCAGTGATGGGCTTTCCTGAAGTTCCGACAGATTTATCTAATGCTTCGTTTATTTCCTCGTCTAACGTCTTAACGGGGCTATTAGTACGCCCAAGTAAGTAGTCAGTTGTAACGCCGAAATAGTCGGCTACCGCTTCTAATTTATCGCTAGGTGCTTTAATTTCCCACTTATTAACAGCACCATTACTAAAACCTAGTTGTTTTTCTAGTTCTCGTATTGAAATTTTTTTCTCATTAGCAAGGTCTTTAATTCGTTGATATATCGACATTTTAACCACCTTTAAAAAATAATTAAGAAAAATAAGCTACATTTTATTGACACGTAGAAAAATAAGCTATATAGTTTTAGTTGTAGATAATGATACACTATAAAGACGCATTTAACTATTAGCCACTAGTTAGTTGCTTTTTTCTCTATGTTTTTATTGTAGTCTATTTTTCTACAAAATACAATGATAAAGCTTTAAATTCTACGTAAGGAGCGATATAGATGATTTACGACAATATCAAGGCAGAAGCAAAAAAGAAAGGTTACACGATCCGACAAGTGGAACGTGCCTTATATATGGCTAACGGAACGCTTGGCAAATGGAAAGACAATGCACCAAGTAATAAATTATTGCGAGTAGCTGACTTCTTGCAAGTAGACCCAATGAAATTGCTGGGGCGTAAGTAGCCACACAAGCAAGTTAGCAAATAGAAAGGAGCGGACACCATGGAAGAACTAGTATTTTTACAATCGTTGAAAGATGAACCGTATACAACACCCGAAATCATTGCAAAACATACAGGAATTGAATACCGTAGCATTTCAGATCTGATCAGACGTAATAAAGCAGACTTAGAATACTTTGGAGTTTTGCGATTTGAAATCGTAAAACCTACCAGTAAAAAAGGTGGACGACCTAAAAAGATTTACCACTTGAACGAGCAACAAGCAACAACACTTATCACGTTTTTAGATAACATACCACAGGTTAAAGCTTTCAAAGTAGCCCTAGTCTCTGAGTTCTTTAAGATGAGAGACGAGCTAACCAAGCGAAAGATCAACCGTATTGAAGAAAAACCGTTACGAAAGACATTGACGGACGCAGTAAAAGAATGGGAGCACCGTACCGACTGGAGCTATAACCACATTTCAAACTTGCTATACAAAGCAGTTACAGGGATGAACGCCAAACAGCTTAAAAAAGCTAGAAACCCGCCACAAGAGGCGCCACAGATCGAGCAAGAAAGTTTATTCGATAACGTACCACAGACACCAGAAGAGAGAGACCTAACTTACTTGCTGAATAAAGTAACCGATGCACGAAATAGCCAAAGTATCGGCGAGTTAGCAAGTAAACTATTTAAGATCATGAAACTTATCCAAGTGATCGAAGATGATAAATAACACCCCGTAAATGGTCAACCCACATCCCAACACCCAAATAAAAATCAAAGGAGATCTAAATCATGACAGAAGAACAAGAGAAGCTATTAGATAGCTCAGTAGAACTAGGCAAGTTAGCAAATCAAGCTGACTTGTACGCTGATCTTTTAGACGCCTACATCATGGATCTAAGACGTGGCGAACCAACCGCACAAGCTTACTTGATTAAACTACTTCCAAAGCTAAGGGATGCTTTGAGTAGCCACAGTAAGGATCTATACAGATTATCGGACGCCACTTGTCCAGAAGATTAATAGGAGTGAGCACAATGCAATATACCAATGAAACAGAGATCAATAAATTAGATGAACTACAAATCAGAGCACGGACATTAAACGAGTTGCTAAAAGCATACGTATCAGAAAACGGCGAGATGAAACCAGCAGACAAGCTTTACTTAGTTACTACAGTACTGCCACTCATTACAGATAGCCTAGACTTTATTTGTGACGGTATGGCAGGCGTCAGCAACTCATTAGCTCAAAATCAACAGGAGGTGCACTAATGAAACGAAGACAACTAACATCAGACGAGCGGACTATCTTATCACTCTTAGGCTATGGAGCAGATAACACCCGCCCTACTGCTTATCTAGCAAAGATGACGGGGCTAAGTGATCGAGCAGTAAGAAAGGTCATTCGTGATCTAGTAATTGATCACGGTGTACCAATCGTAGGCGTACGAAACGGCGCAAAGACTGGCTACTATATCGCAACTGATCAAGACGAACTCATCAGAGCGACCGAACCACTCAAGAACGAGATCAAACAACTAGCCTTAAGAAACCGGGCGTTACTATTCGCACAGATCCGCACTGACTGGCTGGAATATCTAAGCAAAGGAGATCAAGACAATGGCTAAAGTAACGATCACACTAGACACCGAAGACATGCAACTAACGGAAGATTTTAAGAACTTGGGGCAATTGATGACAATGATCAAAACTGCTACTAACATCCCAACTGCTCCATACATGACTAAAAGCGAAGTGGCTAAGTTTATGAACCTTAAATCAGTGACACCAGTTGATAAATGGATAAAGAAAGGCTTGCCAGTAGTTAAGATCGAAGGGATGAACACGCTTATTAAGCGTCAGACTCTCATTGATTGGCTAGCGAGTCACGAAGTATCAGAAGCATAAACATAGACGATCTATAAAGCTTTAACGATAAATGAGCACTGGGCTAGGTGGCTTAAAGGTTAGCTTTATGGATCACAGAAGTTTTAGAGCTACGTTTTTTGTATGACACCAAAATCAGCAGAAAGGAATTGACGACATGAAGACATTTACCAAGAAAGAGCGATCGCAATTAAATACTTGTTTGGAACGAGTCATCGCAGGAGAGGACGGCATTTACATCCCTACTAGGATAATGAACGTTAGCAAGCTGACGTTTGAACAAAAACAGCTTTATGGCTTGTTATGTATGCAAGCTAGCACATCGGGAGTAGTGGCAAACGGGACTCACCTTGTTTATATCCTAAATAGGCTGACCGCTGACGTGATCAAGGATCTGGAACGTTTGAAGAAACTGGGATACATCGCCCCTATCGTTAAAAATACGGGCTTTTGTAAGTACGAAGTAACAGACTGGCACATCTTGAATAACGATGACGTTATCAAAGTAAAAAATCAAATGCTAAAAGGAGTGTACGCATAATGTTAGAACAAATCAAAAAAGACGCCTGCTACTTGTTTGAAGTAGAGCGATCAGATAAGGACGGCGTTAAATATGCTATGGCTATGTACTTATTGGCGATCGTACTATTAACGGCGATCTTTGGAGTTGCTGGGCTGGTGACGCCTTTTGTGGTCGAGTGGTTGAGAGCAAAGAAAAAGACCACCAGCGCCCCCGCCAGTGGTCAACCCACATCCCAATCACAACCAAACCGCAAAGATTAATCATGAAAGGAATTAACTAACATGTTACATGAAAACACAATCAAAAATCAAGACAAAATCACATCATTTGAACAATTAAAAGTAGGCTTGCGCAGTCTGATCGCAACAGATGACTTGGAACCGGAACAAGCACGCTTACTATTTAATGCTTATGGCAACAAGCTAAAGAATGACGATCCCGAATTATATAGCAAGCTTAGCGATATTGTCTTAGTTAACGCCGTTGTACACTCCCTTAAAAATAAGATCAAGCACGTACCGTTAGAAGCTTGTGAAGTTAAGATCGCTCTTAAGTATTTCAGTAAACACCTAAAAGCGCATGAGCCGGAACTATACAAACAACTAAAAGAGCTTAAGGAGGAACGCAAATGATTGCTAAAAACACCGCCTTAGAGCTTGTGAAACGTGGTTATAAGGTTTTTCCACTAGTTCCAAATACTAAGCGCCCTCTCAAAGATCAGAGCTATTTAACAGCTTCCAGCGATCCGCAGACCGTTGCGAAGTGGTTCGATGATCTGCCACAGGCTAACTTAGGCTTAGAGCTTGCAAGTAAAAGCTTGATCGTGGTGGACATCGACAATCACGCAGGCGCTGGCATTAGAGATACTATGCAAAAATTAGCAGATCAGGGATGTACGTTGCCAACTAATACGTATATCGAGCAAACGCCAAGCGGTGGCTTGCACTTCTTTTACACTGGCACAACTAAGAAGAAACGAGTTACAAATTTCATCCCTAACGTTGATCTATTGGCAGATTTTACAGTCATAGCGCCCAGCGTGATCAATGGTGATGCTTATAGGAGTATCAACGAGCGATACAATTACAACACTATTATAGAAGCCCCCAAATGGCTTTTAGAGGCGTTGGACGATAAAACAGCACAACAATACTCAAATAGCTTTAACCGTCCTATAAATGGCAAAAAATGGACAGGCAAGCGGTTAGATGAAATAGTCGCAGGCGTTGACAGTGGCGGACGTAATACATGGCTAACTAAACAAGTCGGGTGGCTGATAAGCACAGGCGCAGAGCTAGAGACAGTATACACGATCGCACAACAGATCAACCGTGACTATATCAGCCCACCGCTACCAGATAGCGAAGTCAACACGATCTTTAAAAGCGTAGTGAGAAAGGAAGCATCAAAATATGAACAACGTAGCAGATAAAGCGATGATGATCGAATTCATGGACCAATTTAAAGACAAATTGAAACAAGCTAATAACTTGGATCCTTGGTTATACGAGAATAACCGAGGCACTATAAAAATAGATCCCGTCAAGCTAGGTCAAACGATCTTAGAACGTGGCAACTATCTACAGATCAAGAAAAACAACGACTTGACTTTATACCGCTATAACGATCGCTTAGGCTTATGGCAAGTCGTGACTGCTAACGAGATCAGAAAAGAAGCAAGCGCCTTAGTACGTGATCATTGGAGCAATAAAGAAGTATCGGACGCCACTAAATACATCATGGATCTAGCCGACATCAAAGACGCTAGCGAAACGATCGACAACGTAGACCCGTACGCAGTTCATTTTAAAAATGGTGTCTATGACATCAGAACGGGCGAAATGAGACCAAACAGCCCGGACAATTATTTATTTTATGGTCGTGATTATGAAATCGACACCAGCAACGCCCCTACTCCCTTAACTGATAAATGGTTAGATGAAAGTGTAAAAGACGCCAAAACGTTCTTAATGGAATTCATTGGCTTTTGTTTTTATCGATCATACGAGCACTTACAGAAGTTTGCTATTTTACTATCGGAAGGCGGAGACGGTAAGAGCACTTTTTTCAATTGGCTAAGAGAGATGATCGGACCAGCTAACACAAGTACAGTCCGCCTAAATGATCTAACGAACCCTGAAAGACGGTTCACATTAGCGAGACTTTACGCCAAACTACTCAACTATTACGCAGATATTGGCAATAGTTTAATTATAGATCCATCCCTAATTAAAGGTATAACCGGGGATGATGCTATCGACGTTGAGAACAAAGGCGAACAAGCCCAAACTATTAAGCCGTTTGCTAAACAGATCTTTGGAGCTAACAGACTACCAAGCTTTAAAGATACATCGGCGGGCTTTGGTCGTCGTCCGTGTATCGTTCCTTTTTACTCGATCCCAGATTTTAGACAATGCTTTGACAAAAAGGCGTTATATGCAGAACAGCCTGCTTTTGTTTATAAATGCCTGCAAGCTTTTAGAGAAGTGCTACAACGTGGCTATTTTTCTGAAACTGAAGAAATGGAACGCTTGCGCTTGGAATGGATCGGAGAAAATGACATCGTGCAAGATTTTATAGACGAGTATTGCGAATTAGGAAAAGATTACGCAGTCAAGAAAGTATACTTGTATGACACTTACAAGAACTACTGCTACAACAACGGGTACAAGCCACTAAGTAGTCAAAAACTCAAGAAAGAGCTTAGACGTTTTAGCGTATTCGATACCACGAAACGCATCAACGGAGAACCCGCCAAAGCCTACATTGGCATCAAATTACGATCTATAACAAGTGATGAGCTAGCTATCATGCAACTAAAATAGCCGAGTGTAACCAAATCACCCCAAATGTAACCAGTGAGTAACCGCAATGTTAATATTTTAAAATTTTTTATCTTTTGACACTTATGTTATGTAACTAATGTAACTACTTTATATATATACGTATATAAATAAAATAAATAATAAATAAATATATAAAGAGAGAGTGAGCGGGGCAAAATTTTTGTTATTTTGTTTACACGCTTAGAGCGCCAAGGGATACAGAAGTTTTTGGGGCAGTTACGTTGAGTTACAGCAGGTTACACAATACCCACATCACTGATCACAGAAAGGAAGCCAAAAACAAAATGAATATCACAGATGCAATCACGATGAACGAAAGCCCACAAGTAAGATTATCCTATATCCTAGACGACATCGAGACACTAGACCGTTATGCTGATAGAGTCGTCAAGGCTAAAGCTAAGGTCAAACAGTTATTCGATGCACTGGACCAACTACCAATAAGCGAGAAGCCCGCAAGTATTGAGGGTATTTATAACTTGTATGATTTTAGAATGGAGTTGCTGACGCTTGGCGTTCCAATTCATGAAGTCTACAAGTTTGATATCAAGCCAGAACCAGAGTTAAACGTTACGATCATCGCAACTCATAAAGTTATGGAGATGATCTATAAGCATGATGAGCAAGCTCATAGGCTAAATACTATGCTAGAAACCTACAGAGCTCTTAGAAATGATCTAATCAAGGATCTTGCGTGCTTTATCGACGATCTAAAGAAACTCACTCCTAACGATCTCAAACGCCACCACCTAAACAATCAACAATTTTTAGACATCAAGAATATCAGTGAGCAACTAGCGAAAGATTTTAAATAGACATCCCAGAAAGGAAGTTCAAACATGAATGTAATACCCACAAACTTAAACGATCTCAAGGAAGACATCAGACACGCAAGCCCATCACGTTTACGATCGTATCAGATCCAACTAGAAGCCTATACCGCATTTATTTCAGTATATGACGGCGTGAAAGGATCGACGGAAGATAAGATCAACGCTGCTAATAAGATCATCAACGATCTATTTTTACTTGAGATGGACCAGCTAGGCTACTACTTTGATCGTGAGTGTGCAGAAACAGCCAAGACAGGGCTAGAGTTTGCCTTGAATGAAAAATATAACGGTAAATTCGCTAAGAAAGTAAAACTACTGCCGTCCGTCATGCTAGTAAGTCGCTATGGTTTTAGATCTATCATGAACCAACGCTTAGAAATGTTAGCAGACGGACACGACATTGACCCGTATACGATCTATTACATGAACCGCTTGCGTGGAAACATCACATTTAAAGGCTATCCAAGTCTTAAGGCGTTGCGTAATATGCTTAAGATCGAATGCTTGGCGGTGATCGAATACATCAAATCAGTAATAGCACCAATCAAATAAAACGCAAGGGATGCACTGGCTGACTGCTGGCATCCCTTTTAATTTATAGCGAAAAAGCCACGTCCCCACAAGTGGGCACGATCACCAAAAATGACCGTAACCACGGTTACACACCTCAAGGGAGTAGTTGTAAATACGATCTTACGACCGCCGAAAATACAAACGTGGTCCTATTTGAAATGTTGGAAATTGTTGGAATAAATTGCTCAGATTTGCTCAGGTCAAATGGTAGCAAATGGTAACATAAAACATTGGCAAATGTTGGCATAAATTGCTCGCAAATGCTCGCATAAAATGCTGACAAATGCTGACATCAAAACGTTATTAGCTACTGGCAATATGCTAGTTATTACGCCAAAAAGTGTGCGTACTTTTTGCGTTTTTGTGTGCACCCTTTTTGGGTTTTTGTATGCACACCTTTTTAAAGCAAAAAAACGTTATTCCAAAGCCTGTTAGAGCAACGGTAAAGGTACAAAAACCCTAAGAAAACCTAAGATAAAATGCTAAGAATTGCTAAGGTGGAATGCTGAAAAATGCTGAAATAAAATGTTGAGAATTGTTGAGGTCAAATGCTAACATTTGCTAACCTATTTTTTTGCCACAAGTGGCAACATCGTAGAAAGTATAGAGCTATAAAATTTCAGTTACACAACAAATAACGACCGTACCCGTAGATACGCTTGTTAGCCAGCGCCACGACTGGCGCTATAACCGGTTCACTTCCTGACGATCGGAGAAAATCGGAGGAAATAGCTACTTTTTCGATTACTGAAATAAGCTAATATAAGCGTCCTATCAGCGTTTTAACTTACTTGAATGTAAATACCCTATCCGACTGTTAGAATTGCAGAAAACTGCAGAAAACACGCTTTAAACAGCAATGACATCCCTAGCCCCTATTCATTACTATAGCTGGGCTTAGTGGTGGTTATCTGACTAATTGCTAGCGTGATTTTATGAAGTA
>ERZ808024.683-NODE-683-length-12924-cov-3.524325_pt1 | contig 12924 bp, 13 predicted proteins | sample MGYA00380181_ERZ808024 | MGnify/ENA primary metagenome ERZ808024 (study PRJEB31490, sample SAMN06133413) | mouse gut metagenome | isolation source: Z2_1 | host: mice | place: China: Chengdu | collected 2015-05 ...
GATTGATAGTGGATATTATGAACGATATATGTTATCCAAAGAAAAACTGTTACCTGAGCGGATAAAAGGATTGAAAGAAAATCCATTTTTGGATTCTTATGTGATAGAATTTCTGGATTTGCCATCTAACTTTAAGGAACCTGATCTAAGAAAAGGCCTGATCAAAAATATGAAGGATTTTATTCTGGAGGTTGGAAGGGACTTTACGTTTATTGATGAAGAATTCAGAGTCCAGGTTGGCGGTGAGGATTATAAAATCGATTTGCTGTTCTTTCATCGGGGATTACAGTGTCTTGTGGCGTTTGAATTGAAAATTGGGAAGTTTAAGCCAGAATATATATCGAAAATGGATTTTTATCTGGAAGCGCTTGATCGACAGAAGAAAAAGGAAAATGAGAATCCGAGTGTTGGAATGATATTATGTGCATCTAAAGATGATGAAGTGGTTGAGTATGCTATGAGCAGAACATTGTCTCCAATGATGGTTGCAGAATATCAACTCCAATTGCCGGATAAGAATATATTGCAAAAGAAATTGCAGGAATTGATCAATATGCCTTTATTAGAAGAGGATGAGTAAGTATTGGCATTTAGGAATGTGGTGTGAAGCTGATCTTTAATGTACCGCTTAAAGTGCCAGATGGAACTTTAAATGGCACTTTAAAAGATAAATATTGTCCGTGGCTGTAAATGCATTTATACAACATAGCTGAAGATTGCAGAGAAGACAAAAGACTTAAAGAGAACAATAAAGCGCCTTATGAGAGCAGTTGTTGGTAAAGATATGATAGAGTACGTTAACGGACTGAAAATGGGGAAACGGGTTGAACGCTAAAGATGTAGAGTCAGAAATCCAGCATTGGGATCTGGGAAGAGATGTAGATCAAACTGTGAGATTACAGATAGATTTGCTTTTGGACTATACTGTAAAATCAGTGAAAAACAAAGAAGAAAGACGAAACAGGCACTTGCTTGCGTTAAAGTACCTGCTTTGTTATGTAGAGAATTCCGGACTTCAGGATATTCTAAAAATGGATGTAGCTCAAGAAGCAGAATTTGCCTTTCTGTTAAGAAAGCAGATGGGTGAATCTAATGTAAACACCACAAAATTTATTGCATTCTGTAGAAAAACATTATTTCTGGAAGCGAAAGAGATTAACTGGGAAGCTAATGTCTGGTATGTGGAGAAATTAAATATCTCTCCTGAAAGATACAGCCTTAACAGCACAATAGACAGCTTCTCATTTTTAGATATTCGAAGGGAAGATAATCGAAAGATGCTCCAGGAGTATCTAAAATATCTTTTTGTAGTTACGAACCTGAATCTGGGTACGATACGCATAAAACAGACCTATATAAAAGGATTTCTTAAATATTTAGAGAAGCAGGAAAAAACAATAACTACGATAGATGCTAATTCAGTAAAAGAATATTTTGAGAAACTGAGTATACAGAGAACCAGCCCCCAAAGTTATAATAATAAAATTCAGGCAGTTACAATATTTCTTCAATATTTGCAGATGAAAGATTATGTAAATCATTTCGCAATACCTGTTTTCTTTTATAAAAAGAAAAGTTATCCGAAGAATCATGAGGTCAGAGATTTGGATAAGAAGCTGGATTTGTTTATGCTTCATCTTTCGGAGTTTCCTGAACAGCTGCGTATTATGAGTCTGATTCTACTGTATACAGGTATCAATAAAGGAAAGATATTTTTACTAAGAAATGTAGATTTTTATTATGAGAATGAGGATAGTTGGATGAAGGTTCCGGGTACGAACAGGAGTATTCCTATACCGGATATCCTGCACTTGCTTGTATTGAAGTATTCAGAAAAGAATCATATAGATATAGAGATGCTGCTTTTTTTGAATAGGGATAAAAAATATACAGCAAGAAGTTTTGAAGAGTTAATCACGAGACAATGCCTGAAGTCCGGCATATTGGATGGAGAATATGTATTCAAAGGGAACGGATACCAAAGGGAATTATGCAAAGCTCTTTACCGAAACGGTACTTCAATCCAGGCAATCCGGGAGTACATGGGCTATTCTACAGATGAAACCGTAAAGAACTATATCGGATGGGTTGATGAGAAAGTGGCTGAGAAGTCGGACGAATTTTTCAAGCAGGAAGAAAACAGTTTGGGAGGGATGTTATTGATGGCTAAGTACGATAAGATGAATGAAGCGAACCGGCAGGAAAGTGAGAAAAAGATGCAACTTGCCATTGCTGAGATTCGCAGAACCGCATCAGAGGGGAATACGATATCAGTATCTGACCTTTCCAGAAATACAGGGTTGTCGAAAGGATTCTTTTATAAGAATGAACAAGTGAGAAATATATTAAATGAAGAGAAAGAAAAACAGGATCAGGGAACACTTGCTCGGATAAAGAGAGAGGTGCGAGATAAAAGCCTGGAGAAACAGGTAGAGTTATATCAAAGGGAAATAAAGAGGCTGTTAGATGAAAATGAAAATCTGAAGAAAGAAAACCAAAAGTTGCTTCGAGCGTTGAATAAGCTGCAAAAGGAATCTTCAAAATGATCAGGGGATACTGTGTAGGAAGAGAAGAATAAGACGTGGAGAAGAATCGAGTTTTTACATACAAAATAGAAGAAAGTGTGTATAGCGTTAAAATATTGATAAATAAAGAAAAATCTACTATGATACAAGTTTTCATACCCTAACTGGTGGGGAGACTTGCCGATGCCCCTGTATTCTTTCCTGGAGGAATATGATTTCGGAGGCAAGACCGTGATTCCTTTTGTCACCCATGGGGGAAGCGGAGCGTCCCGAACCATTGACACCATCTCAGAGCTGGAGCCGGAAGCACAGATTTATGAGGATGCGCTGGTGATCTCCAGAAATGATGTGGCAGACAGCGCGAAAACAGTGACAGACTGGGCAAAGGGTCTGGCATTGCAGGAAAGATCGCAGGAAGCCTTGCTCCAGGAGACTGCGGTTTTGGAAACAGCAGCAGCTTCCGCAGAACTTCCCTTTCCTTTAGGGCAGAGGATCGAATCGGATTCCTTTACAGGGAATGCCTATATCGAGATGATGATCGCCAATGATGAAACCTACCATTTCCCTCAGACCAACCACCTCACCTTTGAGCCGGGAGCCAGAAGCAGCTGGCACAGCCATGGGGGAATGGTGCTTCTGATTACGGGAGGAAAAGGGTTCTATCAGGAAGAAGGGAAACCGGCCCAGATCTTAAGGCCAGGAGACGTGGTGGATATTGAGCCGGGAGTGAAACACTGGCATGGGGCAGCGCCGGACAGCTGGTTTTCCCAGATCGTGATTTTTGATTTCCATTATGTGCCGGAGGAGGGAGCGGCGCCTTTGGAGGAGCCGGTTACGGATGAACAGTATAACAATCTGGAGACTCAGGAATATACAGGACGCAGGGTGAAACCAGACGATATGCTTATGTTTCAGCGAGCAGAACAGGCGGCAGCATTTGACACGTTCAGCGGCCTGGCTTATGTGTCATCTTTAATCGGAGCGGATAATGCCGCGGGAGCGCCGGATCTTCATTATGTGGTTTTTGAACCTGGGGTGATTAATAACTGGCATACCCATGAGGGCGGCCAGATCCTTATTGCCACTGACGGAATCGGCTATCATCAGATGGAGGGGGAGCCTGTGCAGGTTCTCTATCCGGGGGATGTGGCCTTGTGCCCGCCGGGAGTGAAACACTGGCATGGCGGCAGCGCAGATGCCAGCTTTGGGCATATTGCGGTAAATACCAATCCGGAACTGGCAGGCCTTACATGGTTTGACCGGATTACGGAAGAGGAATATGCGGCGCTTCCTGCAGAAAAAGACGTGGAATCAGATGATTAAACTTTGAAAAGAAAAACCGATGGAAGAATAGGAAACCGAAAGAAGGTGTGATATGGTGTGGCAGGCATGGATGTTTGGTCTGACACTCTTGACATTGACAGGATGTGTTGGGGCCTATGGGGGAGATGATGCCGCAAAAGAGGCAAAAAGTGAGATTTCAGTAGAAATGACAGAGAAAACGGAAACAGAGGCAGGGAAACATATACCGGAAACAGAGAGAATGGAGGAAGGCGGGGAGTTGGGAGAGCGAGACAGCAGCTATGTAACGGAAGGTACGGAAAATTACCGTGATTTTGTGGTGGACAGCGTACTGCATTCCCATGAACTGGGCGATATCCATTACTGCGTTTTTATTCCTGACGGATATGACGGCGGCAAGGCATACAGCCTTTACATTACCCTTCCCGGCTATCAGGGGCTTTACTTTCAGGGATCTGCCAGAAAAACGATTGCGCTGACCGAGTATTTTCTGGAACACTACAATGTTCAAAGGGAACAGGTCTATATTAGCGGGTATTCCGGCGGCGGAGAAACCCTTTCCCTGGTGCTTGACAGGCGCCCGGAACTTTATACGGCAGCGCTGATGTGCAGCTCCCGGTGGGACGGAGGATACCAGACAATTGCAGGGGCCAAAACTCCGGTATACTTTGTGACCGGGGAATCGGACGAATATTATGGATCGGAACCATTTGACAGGGCATATAGGGAGATACGCAGTCTTTATGAAGCAGAAGGGCTTTCGGAAACAGAAATAGACCGTTTCGTGGTGCTGGATATAAAACCTGCGGATTACTTTACAGACAAAGGCATGAAAAATCAGCATGGCGGAGGCGCAGGACTGTTTAGCAGAGACAGCGATATCATGGGATGGCTCTTTGGCGAACATGAATCATAGGGCAGAGAGGAAGGTTAGAATCATGAGAAAGAGAAAACAAATACTTGCGGCGGCACTGGCCGGGGCCATGGCTTTTAGCCTGACGGCCTGCGGCAAAACCAATACTGCCGCAGGACAGACGGAAAGTATACAGCAGGCAGAAAGCAGAGGGCAGGCAGAACCTACAGAAGAAACTGCCGATGAAGCAAATACGGCTTCAGAAGAAAATGAAAACGGGGGGACTGTGGTGCAGACTACGGCTGGTCTGGTACAGGGAACCAATGAGGATGGTATCTCCCGGTATCTTGGTATTCCCTATGCCCAGGCGGAGGAACGATTTGTCCCTGCGGCGGAGGTGACAGCCTGGGAAGGGATACGTATAGCAGATTCCTATGGCCCCATCTCTCCCCAGGGAGCAATTTCCGGTCTGGGGCAGGCAGGAAATCAGGACGGCACAGACAATAACAGCCAGAATCTGAATATCTGGACGCCCGGTGTAAATGACGGAGAAAAACGCCCGGTCATGGTATGGCTTCACGGCGGCGGTTTTTCCACCGGTTCTGCCAATGAGGAGGGATATGACGGTGAAAATTTAAGCCGCAGCGGGGACGTGGTGGTGGTTTCGGTGAACCATCGGCTCAATGTGTTCGGCTACCTGGACCTGTCTGCTTATGGGGAGAAATATAAGGATTCCGCCAATGTAGGAATCCGGGATATCGTGGACTCCCTGGAATGGATTCAGGATAATATCGAGGCGTTTGGAGGTGATCCTGACAATGTAACCGTATTTGGACAGTCGGGCGGCGGCGCAAAGGTTCTGGCTCTGATGACTTCTCCCTATGCGGAAGGACTGTTCCATAAGGGGATTGTTCAGAGCGGCGCTACGGAGACCATGGGAGTTATTTTCAACAGCCAGGAGGCCAGTACAAGGCTGACCGAACATATCCTTAAAAGACTGGATATTACGGAGGATAATATTGAAGATATTCAGACGGTTCCCGTAGAGGAGTTGGAAACAGCGGCCATGGAGGCCCTCCAGGAAACAGGGGAAGAGCTGAAACTTCCGGCAGCCCTGGGCGGCGGCTATTCTATGGACTGGGAACCAGTGGTGGATGGAGATTTCCTTCCCACAAACCCGGTGACAGAGGATTCCTTTGCGGAGGCGGGAGCGGATATACCACTTTTAATCGGCAGCAATTTAAACGAATGGAGCGGTTTTTTTGAGACGGCTCCTATAGAGCCTACAAAAGAACTGGAGACGGCACTCCGCGAAGCGTACCCGGATAAGACGGAACTGACAGCGGAACAGGTAGATACCACAACCATTCGTCTGCCGCTTTTAAAGATTATGTCCCACAAGGCAGATCAGAAGGCGGCTCCGGTCTATGCTTATGTGTTTACCTACGGCAATTCCTACCATGGAGCCGAGATTCCTTATGTGTTTCAACGTGTAAGCGGCAGCGGGGAAGAGCAGGAGCTGGCAGAGCAGGTAAGCCAGGCATGGATAACCTTTGCCAGGACAGGGAGACCGGGGGCAGGCAAAATCCCGGAATGGGAGCCTTATACCAGAGAAAGCGGGGCAACCATGCTTTTGGATGTGGAGCCGGAACTTGTTTATCATCATGATCAGGAACTTCTCTCTATTTTGGTTCCGGATTATGAATATTAGAAAGTCTGTTCCGGGAGGCGGGAAATCTGACAGGAAAACATGTGACTGGCTTCCGCATAAGCATATTTTGATGAAAGGTTTTGTATAAGAGGAGGAAGATTGATGAAAGCAAATAAATGGATTGTAGCGATGACGGCAGGAGTAATGGCTATTGGTATCTTGTCTGGCTGTGGAAATTCGGACACGCCGTCTGACCAAAACAGAGAAACCCAGGGTGCTGCAGCGGTACAGGAAGAAAAGAGTACAAATGCGTCTGAGACAGGAGGAAATGGTGGCGAAACAGAAGGAGCCCTGGAAGAAACAGGTACAAGCATTGCCATTGAATCAGAGAGCGCAAAGAAGGATGCGCCCCAGGGAGGAAAAACACTGGTTGTCTATTATTCCGCAAGCGGACACACAGAAGATGTGGCGAATGTGATCGCTGATGAAATGGGAGCTGACTTATTTGAACTGGAGCCTGTAAATCCCTATACCAGTGACGATCTGAATTACACCAATGCTGACAGCCAGGTAAGCAGGGAGCATGAGAATGAGGAGCAGCGGAATGTGGAACTGGTATCTGTGGAAGTGGAAGACTGGGATGTATATGAAACCGTGTTTATCGGATATCCCATATGGTGGGGAATCGCCGCATGGCCGGTAGACAGTTTTGTGGAAACGAATGACTTTGACGGAAAAACCGTGATCCCGTTCTGTACTTCCGCCAGCTCCGGCTTTGGAGAAAGCGGAGAACTTCTGGAAGAAAAAGCGGGAGGCGGGGACTGGCTGGAGGGAATACGTTTTAGTTCCGGTGTATCAGAGGAAGATGTCAGAAACTGGGTGTCAGGACTTGGGCTGGAGCAGTAAGCCTGAAAAAACGGTAAAAGGAGCCGGGTCTCATTTGGGATTCCGGCTCGCATATGATTCATTATCTGGAGAGAATTCTACTTCAATGGAAGACAGTATCATTTGGGGGAAGGGGCTGTATAAGATCAATGGAGGAGTAGCATGTTGAAAAAGGAAATGGATGGATTGGAATACCAGAATTTAAAGATAAATCCTCTGGAGCAGACAGTATATTATTTTGGAGAAGAGATCCCTTTGACTAACCGTGAGTTTCAGCTCCTATATTTGCTCTTAAAATATCAGGGGCAGGTATTCTCTAAAAGACAGATCTATGAGCAGATCACAGAGGATGGGGAACAGGTGGATTATCATACGGTCGAGATAACTATTTCCAGGATACGAAAAAACTGGAGGCTTATTCTGGGAGAAAGGATTTTATTATTACCATTCGTGGGAGGGGATATAAATTTAGAAAATAGGGGAATGACAGTTGGAATATTGTCAGATTGTGGAGTTGGATAAAAGCAGCCGGGATTTTTAGGCTGCTTTTTTGGTAAAGAATATTTCAGAAATCTGTAAGGGAAAAAGAGTGCCTTGGAGAAGAAAGGGAGAAGGTGGAGAGAAGTTGGGGGATTAAAACTATATCAGGGGGAGTTATTCGTGCAGTCCGACCTGGAGCATGGTCTCTATCATGGCCTGAATTAACTGAAGCTGTTTTTCACTACACTTAGACAGCAATCTGGTAATGCTTTTTGCGGAGTCAGATTCTGTCTGGAAAATAATGTCATCTATGGAAACATTCAGGTATCTGCAAAGGGAGATCAGGACGGCAGCGCTGGGGATGGTCCTGATTTTACGGGGTATGAGAAGGAGCTTTTGAGGCTGATCCAGGCTGAAGATGAGGATTACCAGGTAGAGTCGGTCTCCTGGGATGGGGAGGCTTATGAGGACGAAAATGGAATCCGGTGCAGGAATGCAGTGGCAAAGGGGAGAAAGCTGGTGCGGGACTGTAGGGTGAGTTATGTGGGGAGTGCTGTGTTTCCGGAGGAAATGGGAGTGCGGTATGTGTCTGCTTATGTGAAGGAGGGAGGAAATGGGACTGGAACGGTTCAGTATACCATGAAGGCAGTTGGCGTGTATGTGCCGAAAAAGGGGAATGGCGCAGCGCTGGCGGCGGTGATCGGGGTTACCAGTGTGGGTGCCGGGGCTGGTGTGGCCGGATATGCCCATTATAGGAAAAAGAGGCGGATCGGTGCTGCCTGACAGGTGATTTGACATGAGGGAGGGAGCCGGGGAAAATGGGCTTTCTCCCTGTAAGAAAAGTTTAAAAAGTTTTTTGGAAATGCCCTTGAAATTTGAAACAGGGATTTTTTACAATGGGATTAGGAAACTAAGAGGAGGCTGTTGTGGCGGGATTCGGTGGTATGGGCAGGGGCTGCCAGAGAGGTATGGCTATTTTTATAGAGGAAAGGGGTAGTGTGGAATGAAGAACAGGTGAAATCGTGAGAGGATTAGAGGATATAAGAGTGGATATGGGCGGAAGAAAGGGCCGAAAGGGGCCAGAGCTCCGGTTTGTCCTTATTGTGGCAGAGTGTCGGTGCTACGGCCGGCGGAGTATGTGTATGGGGAGAATACCATTGTGGCGGGGAGCCTTTTGTATGTGTGCAGCGGCTATCCGGCCTGTGGGGCTTATGTGGGGGTCCATGAGGGGACGAAAAAGCCAAAGGGGACGCCGGCGGATTCGGAGCTTAGGAACAAGAGGATTCGCGCCCACAGAGCCATTGACCGGATTGTAACGGCAGGGTGTATGAGCAGGGACGGGGTGTATGTGTGGCTTTCGGGGCGGCTGAACCTTCCTTATGAGGAGACCCATATCGGGTGTTTTTCGGATTATCTGTGTGAGGAGACGATCAGGGAGTGTGAGAAGGTGATGGAGAACTGGAATGGGAACCGGAGAGGGAGGGCGGCGTGAAAGGGGAATCGTGAGAGAATTTAAGGGGGTTGAGGATTTGCCGATGAATGGCTGTGGTGCGGTTATATGGTGGGGGCATTTTACATTTTGACAGGGGAGGAAGATAAGGAATGAGGCTGGAACCGTCTGAGGAAATGATGTACAGGAGAATGGACTGGAAGGAGCGGCTGCTCCTTCTTTTTCCTTTATTGGGGATTTTGGCGTCTGTGGGGTTGTTGTTGATTGGGTCTGGGCGCTGGAGGATTTGGGGAGTGGTTGTTGTGGGGATAGCAGCTAGCGCTATGGCAGTGGTCTGGGTTGTGTATCGGGAGATTCAGAGGCGGATTATGCCGCTTGTGAACTGTTTTTTGGAGGTTCAGGGTGACTGTTTTGTGGCGGTGCAGTCGTTTCGAGATGGGGAGTATGAGTCATGCAGGATTTATTTTGAGGAGATTGAGGGGCTGATTGAGGGGAAGAGGGGGAAGGGATTTTATGTGCGGGTTTCTGGGGAGGGGAGGAGTGTGGTGCAGAGGAAAGAGAGGGGGAGAGTGATGTTTGTTAGTTCGGAGGGGTATGATAGGGGGAAGTTTTGGGTAGTGTATGAGAAGATAAGTGGAAGGGTGCCAGAAAAAATAGGCAGGGATGAGGACTAATTGATTTGTATATCATGGTGATTCCTGCATTTTTCTCTACATATCTAAAATGGTTGCAAATAGGATTCTTTTTTTGTAGAATATAGATAGAAAATACTATTAACTGGTAGTAAGAAATACAATTGAAAGGGACTATCATGAACAATTTTTTATATGCTATGAAAGAGTCCTTTGGAAGAATGCAAAAGGAAATTCATATAGTATTAAAAAAGTCAACTGTTACAGATAAAGACAAAAATGAATTGTTCTTATGTGTGGGAAACTGTTTGCATAGCATATTGGATTATGCTGAAAGAGTAGAAGTGGAGGAAGGAGAAAAGGGGCTGTTATCAGCTTTTAGATATGTAAATAATAGTTTGAAACATTCTAAAGAGGTTGTAGAAATAACAGAACAGCAGGGAGGGGTTTCATTTCCTATTTCTTTTCTTCTGACAATTCCTAGAAGAGAAGTGGTGTGGTCTGTTGTTGATAATGGAGATAAAGAGAATCAGAAGAAAAATTATAAAAAGTATCTTGCGGGAAAGAATGTAATTGAAACTTGCGAAAATATAATAAAAATTCTTGAGAAATATAATTTTTAGAGTTTAAAGTTTTTGTTACTGTCTAAATTTAGCATAATAGTGGACATATAATTGGGGAATGGTGTATGACAAAAGAAATTGAGACAATAGAGGAATTTATAAAGGAATCATTTGTATTGCAAGAAGAAATAGAGGATTATAATAAGGGGTGGGAGTCAACTCACCATAAGGCATTAGTTTTTAGAGGACAATCGAGTGAAGCATATGAGTTGCTCCCAGCTATTGGAAGGGGAAGGAAGTTTTCGTGTGATATTTCTATTTTAAATCAAGAACGCAATTTAATAGAAATGGCGAAATATAAATTACCACATATTTTCAGGTCAGATTTGCTTCCAATTGACTTATTATCATTACTACAGCATTATGGAATACCCACGAGACTATTAGATGTCACATCGAATCCGCTTGTTGCCTTATATTTTGCTTCTTTTGATGATAACATAGATGGGGAAGTATTTGCCTTTGAATATAACGATAGTGATAAGACTAATTACCCAGTTATCAATGCAATAGCAGAAACATATAAGTTTGCATTTACAACGTCCAATCCCCTTTCATTATTTTTTAGGGCAGTTATTAATCAACCTTATTTTAATGAGCAAAGGGGACAATTAGTTGATAGAAGCAATGAGTATGGAGGAGCTTGGATAAAGGAATGTTGCGAAAAACTGATTTTCGTAAATGCAATAGAGCAAATTGAGAGGCAGAAACTACAGCAAGGGTCTTATATACTTTTTCCGAACCAAATAACCGAATATGGGGATCAATGTCATTTAGATAAGGAAACGAGAAGCATAAGCAAGGAAATGAGGCGAGAACCAACGCCAAACCGTCTGCTCCTTTTTCCGGTTTCGAGATTAAGAATTCCTAAAACCCCTGACTTTTGCTAAAAACGAAACGAAAATATACAAACTCACTTCGCTCAGACAATGTATATTTTCGTTTCAACGCCAAATTCAAGGGTTTAAGGACTTCTAAATCTCTGCAAAATCAAAATATCACAGACGATTTTCCGTTATTTCTCTCCCCTCTTCCTTGGCTGATTTTCTCGTTTTCTTATCTAAATGACATTGGAAATTTGACATTTTTTATATTTTTCCGTTGAATTGTCTCGATAATATTGACAGAGATGAAAAAATATTGTTAAATATTAATATAAAAATAACGGAACAATGTTTCGGATAACGGAACAAATAGTGTAAAAGGATAGCTGTCAAAAAAGGAGGAAAAAATGAAAGCAATTGTGTATGAAGGAGCCAATCAAATTGCAGTGAAAGAGGTACTTATGCCGAAAGCACCAGAGGGCTGGGCATTGGTAAAGGTATCCCATGCAGGAATCTGTGGGACAGACTTAAATATTTATGCAGGAACGCATCCAAGGGCAGCAGCGCCGTTAGTGATCGGCCATGAATTTTCTGGGGAAATGGCAGAGGACGCTCCAGGGCTTATGAAAGGAACACGGGTAACGGTGTATCCTCTTTTAAGCTGTGGGATTTGTGAACCATGTAAGACCGGAAATACCCATGTATGCAATACGCTAGGACTTTTGGGAATTGACTGCGATGGAGGAATGGCAGAGTATGTGGCATGTCCCATAGACAAGATTGTGCCGTTGCCAGACGAGGTCTCCGATAAAGTTGCAGCATTTATAGAACCGATAGCCGTGACCGTTCATGCTCTTCGCGAGACTGGATTTGTATCAGGAGATAACGCGATTGTGCTGGGAGCAGGAACCATCGGGATTGCGACGGCGATTACTTTACGTAAGTTCGGGGCATCAGAGGTGATTATTTCTGAGACAGACAAGGCGCGGGCAGAGCTTGCAGAAAGTCTGGGATTTTGTGTGATCGATCCGACCGAGACGGATATGCATACTTTCGGAAAGGAGACATGCAAGGCGGGAGGATTTGACTGGGTGTATGACTGTGCAGGAGTCCAGGCGGTTGCGGATACACTTCTGGATTTGGTAAAAGTGAGAGGACATATTGTAATCATTGCTTCTTATAAAAAACCTGCGGCAATGCCACTGTTTCAGGGAATGGCAAAAGAAACCGATTTTCGTTTTTGTCGTGTATACCGGAAAAAGGATTTTGAGATTGCCGTTACCCTGGCAAAAGATCCGGATTATGAGAAGATTATTACCCATGTACTTCCGGCTGACGAGGCGCAAAAAGGCTTTGATTTGTTGTTTACCAAGGGTACTGGAGCTGTGAAGGTAATGTTCCAGTTTTAGGAAAGGGGAAAGAAAATGACAAATTTATTTGATTTGACCGGCAAGAAAGCGATTGTAACAGGAGGTACCAGAGGTCTAGGGCATGGAATGGCGGAAGGTTTGATGGAAGCCGGGGCGGAGGTTGTGATTTTTGGAAGCAATGAGAAGGTATATCAGGTGGCAGACGATTTTTGCCGGAAAGGATTTTTGTGTAAAGGGATTGCTGTAGATCTGGGAAATAAGGAGGAGCGCGCCAGGGCCTTTAAGGAGGCAGTAATGCTGCTTGGCGGATTGGATATTTTGGTGAACAG
>ERZ808024.689-NODE-689-length-12843-cov-43.074730_pt1 | contig 12843 bp, 14 predicted proteins | sample MGYA00380181_ERZ808024 | MGnify/ENA primary metagenome ERZ808024 (study PRJEB31490, sample SAMN06133413) | mouse gut metagenome | isolation source: Z2_1 | host: mice | place: China: Chengdu | collected 2015-05 ...
GTAGCGGGACCCGGGATTGAACCGGGGACCTCATGATTATGAATCATGCGCTCTAACCAGCTGAGCTATCCCGCCATCGTTTCTCGATTGCGGGTGCAAAGATATAGCTTTTATTTAAACTGCCAAAACTTTTGGACGTATTTTTCTGCTATTTGTTGTGTTGTCTGGATAACATCGATGGGCGGAAATTCATTCCTTCTTTTTTTCTTTTGTCGGTATTGTATAACATTATCAGCACTTTATACTGCTTTCGTCGAATGCCGCAGAATAAAAGTGATGATTTTTTTTTCTAATTAGAAAAAAGTATCTATCTTGGCTGGCACAATGAAAAACAGAATATACTATGGAAAGAAAAAAGATACATCTGGAATATCTCTTGAATGCAACCTCTAAGAGTATTCTTTGGACGGCTATAAGCACTCCCACCGGTTTGGAAGGGTGGTTTGCGGACAGGGTGCAGTCGGATGACAAGGCTGTCTCCTTCTTTTGGGGGAAAACGGAAAGCCGTGATGCCGAGATTGTCGCTGTGCGGGCATACTCTTTTATCCGTTTCCGCTGGCTCGATGACGAGAACCCGCGTGAGTATTTTGAATTGAAAATGACAAACAACGAACTGACCAATGATTTTGTGCTTGAGATAACCGACTTTACCAATGCGGACGAAGTCAATGATTTATGCGAATTATGGGAATCACAAGTAGATACTTTGCGCAGAACGTGTGGTTTTTAGTTAACTTTCAATTAAAAATTTCCCGTACTCCCTTTTTTGTGCTACTTTTGTGCGTTTATTGCATGATACAAGTAAAATGCTGCGCATAAAAAAGTTAGATATATTTATATTGAAGAGCTTTTGTATGCTCTTTATGGGCACTTTCTTCATCTGCCTGTTCATCTTCATATTGCAGTTCCTGTGGAAATATGTGGATGAGATGGTGGGGAAAGGATTGGAAATCAGTGTCCTTGCCCAGTTCTTCTTCTATTCTTCCTTAAAGTTGGTGCCGATTTCGTTGCCTTTGGCTATCTTGTTAGCGGCTCTTATCACCTTTGGAAATTTTGGTGAGCGTTTTGAATTGCTGGCAATGAAAGCGGCCGGCATTTCTTTGCTGAAGATTATGCGCCCGTTAATTGTGCTCATTACACTGATATGCTGTGTCTCTTTCTATTTCCAGAATGTGGTCGGACCGCAGGCTGAAGTCAAGCTTTGGACACTGCTGGTCTCGATGAAACAGAAATCACCGGAAGTGGACATTCCCGAGGGGGTGTTCTATGACGAAATAGATGGGTATAATTTATATGTAAAGCATAAGAACCGTAAGACGGGCGTGCTGTACGATGTGCTGATTTATAACTTTGAGAAGGGTTTCGAGAATGCCCAGATAATCAAGGCGGATTCGGGCAGGTTGGAGATGACGGCAGACAAGCAGCACCTCTATCTGCACCTTTATAGTGGCGAGCAGTTCGAAAACCTGAAATCGCAGAGTATGAACCAAAAGAATGTGCCTTACCGTCGGGAAACTTTCGTCGAGAAGCACGCGATTATAGAGTTCGATTCGGACTTCAACATGGTGGATGCCGGGTTCATGAATAATAAGTCCAACAGCAAGAACATGAGAATGCTGCAGGCGGGCATCGACTCCATGAAGGTGCAGAACGACAGTGTCGGGCGGGTATACTATGACGAGGCGATGGCCGGTACGTATAAGGTCACTGCCAACACGCTGACCAAGGCGGATACGGTGAAGATAGAGTCTGCCCGTTTGGGGAGTTACGATGTGGACAGCCTGTTCAATGTGGCCACTCTGATGCAAAAGCAGAAAATACTGTCTACGGCTGTCAGCCGTGCGGAAAACGCGACAAGCGATTGGAGCTTCAAGGGGTTCAGCATATCCCAGACGGAATCGAGCTTGAGATATCACATGACTGCGTGGCACGAAAAACTGACGCTTTCGTTGGCTTGCCTTATTTTCTTTTTTATCGGTGCGCCGCTGGGGGGCATTATTCGTAAAGGAGGATTGGGGATGCCGGTGATAGTGTCCGTGCTTATTTTCATTATCTATTACATCATTAATAATACCGGTTACAAGATGGCGCGCGACGGCAAGTGGATTGTATGGATGGGGATGTGGACCAGTACGGCTGTGCTGGCGCCGTTGGGTGCGTTCCTGACTTATAAGTCCAATAACGACTCGGTGGTGCTGAATGCCGATGCCTATGTCAACTGGTTTAAGAAGATAGCGGGCATCCGTAGCGTCCGTCATCTTTTCCGGAAGGAAGTGATTATCCACGACCCGGACTATGCACGCCTGCCGGAAGAACTTCTGCAACTGTCGGCCGATTGCCGTGCATATGCCGAAAAGAAGGCCTTGAAGCGGGCTCCCAATTATTTCAGGTTGTGGATGGACGATGCGCCGCACGATGAGGAAGTGGTGGCCATCAACGACCGGATGGAGGCCTTGATAGACGAAATGTCCAATACGAGGTCCATGCAGTTACTGGCACAGCTGAACAATTATCCTGTCATCGCCGTTCATGCTCATGTGCGTCCTTTCCGCAACTATTGGTTGAATAGGGTGTGCGGGGTGATAGTGCCCGTCGGTCTGTTTTTCTATTTCCGTATCTGGGCGTTCCGTATCCGGCTGAATAAGGATATGGAACGGATTATTTGTACGAACGAAGAGGTGCGGAATATCATCATGAAAAGTCAATCAGAATAAATAATAAAAATGAATATATGGAAAATGTAAAGTTGAATACGATAGAAGAGGCCATTGAGGAGTTCAAGGCCGGCAATTTCGTGATTGTAGTCGATGATGAAGATCGTGAGAACGAAGGCGATTTGATTATCGCTGCCGAGAAGATAACGCCGGAAAAGGTGAACTTCATGCTGAAACACGCGCGTGGGGTGTTGTGCGCCCCGATTACAGTGTCGCGTTGCAAGGAGCTGGACTTGCCGCATCAGGTGTCCGACAATACTTCTGTATTGGGGACTCCTTTCACGGTGACCATCGATAAGTTGGAAGGTTGTACGACCGGTGTCTCTGCCGCCGACCGTGCCGCGACAATCCGGGCATTGGCCGACCCGGCTTCCACTCCTGCCACGTTCGGCCGTCCCGGACACATCAACCCGCTGTATGCGCAGGAGAAAGGTGTGTTGCGCCGTGCCGGTCATACCGAAGCTACGATTGATATGTGCCGCTTGTCCGGTTTCTATCCGGCCGGTGCGCTTATGGAAATCATGAACGATGACGGTACGATGGCGCGTTTGCCCGAATTGCGTAAGATGGCGGATGAATACGGATTGAAACTGATTTCCATCCGCGACATGATTGCTTATCGCCTGAAGCAGGAGTCTATCGTGGAGAAGGGCGTTGAGGTGGATATGCCGACAGCATACGGGCACTTCCGTCTGATTCCTTTCCGCCAGAAGTCCAACGGGCTGGAGCACGTGGCTTTGTTCAAGGGGGATTGGGCACCCGATGAACCTGTGCTGGTGCGTGTGCATTCTTCCTGTGCCACGGGAGATATTTTCGGTTCTATGCGTTGCGATTGCGGCGAACAGTTGCATAAGGCGATGGAGATGATAGAGGAAGCCGGCAGGGGAGTGATTGTATACCTCAATCAGGAAGGCCGTGGGATAGGCCTGATGGAGAAAATGAGGGCGTATAAGCTTCAGGAAGACGGTATGGATACGGTAGATGCCAACCTTTGTCTCGGCCACCTGGCGGATGAACGCGATTATGGCGTGGGGGCTCAGATTCTTCGTGAACTGGGAGTGCATCAGATGCGCCTGCTTACGAATAACCCCGTAAAGCGCGTCGGCTTGGAGGCTTATGGTCTGGAGATAGTGGAGAATATCCCGATTGAGACCCGCCCGAACCAGTACAACGAGCGCTATCTGCGCACGAAAAAAGAACGTATGGGGCATACGCTTCATTTTAACAAGTAACTGTCTTTTTGTTTTATTATATCAAAGAAAAACGTTTATTTTGCAACCAAATTTGCATAACAACCATTAAATAGAAACAAGATGAACCAATTATCAGATCGTTTGAACAGCCTGTCGCCTTCAGCGACGCTGGCTATGTCTCAGAAAAGCGCAGAGCTGAAAGCTCAAGGCGTGGATGTTATAAACCTGAGTGTCGGAGAGCCTGATTTCAACACGCCCGACCACATTAAAGAGGCTGCAAAAAAGGCGATAGACGATAATTTCTCTCGCTATTCGCCCGTTCCGGGGTATCCGGCATTGCGCAATGCCATTGTGGAGAAACTGAAAAAAGAGAACGGTCTGGAATATACAGCTGCCCAAATCTCCTGCGCCAATGGAGCCAAGCAATCGGTTTGCAACGCAGTCCTGGTGTTGGTGAATCCGGGTGATGAGGTGATTGTGCCCGCACCCTATTGGGTCAGTTATCCGGAGATGGTGAAGCTGGCAGAAGGTAAGCCGGTGATTGTTACGGCAGGCATCGAACAGGATTTCAAGATTACGCCGGAACAGTTGGAGGCTGCCATTACGCCGAAGACCAAAGCCTTGATTCTCTGTTCTCCTTCAAACCCGACCGGTTCCGTATACAGCAAGGAAGAGCTTGCCGGATTAGTTGCCGTGCTGGCCAGACATCCCCAGGTGACTGTCATCGCGGACGAAATCTATGAACACATCAACTACATCGGCAAGCACCAGAGCATAGCGCAATTCCCTGAGATGAAGGAACGCACTGTGATTATAAACGGTGTTTCCAAGGCATACGCCATGACCGGCTGGCGCATCGGTTTCATTGCCGGACCGGAATGGATTGTAAAGGCTTGCAACAAATTGCAGGGACAGTACACCTCGGGTCCGTGCTCCGTTTCCCAAAAGGCTGCCGAAGCTGCCTATACAGGCACTCAGGCTCCGGTGGAGGAGATGCGTAAGGCATTTGAGCGCCGCCGCGACCTTATCGTGAAGCTGGCTAAAGAGGTGACGGGTTTTGAAGTGAACGTGCCGGAAGGTGCTTTCTACTTGTTCCCGAAGTGCAGCTCGTTCTTCGGCAAGTCTGTCGGCGACCGTAAGATTGAGAACTCGGATGACTTGGCCATGTATCTGCTGGAAGTGGCTCATGTGGCTTGTGTGGGCGGTACGTCTTTTGGCGCTCCCGAATGTATTCGTATGAGTTATGCGACCAGCGATGAGAATATCGTGGAGGCTATTCGTCGCATCAAGGACGCATTGTCGAAACTTGCATGATTGGTGCTGATGGCAGACACTCGCCTCGGATGTATGGGGAAAGCCGGTATGGTTTGAGGTGAGTGCGATGCCACTGTCTGAGATGGAAAAACAGAAAGGCTCGGTTTCATTGAAACCGAGCCTTTGTTGTCTTTAAAAGGGATTGCATTATTCTCCCGGATGGATTGCCTCAGAAGGACAAACATCTGCACAAGTGCCACATTCGGTACAAGCCTCGGGGTCGATAGAATACTTATCGCCTTCAGAGATAGCGCCTACCGGACACTCGTCGATACAAGTTCCGCAAGCAATACAATCTTCACTAATTACGTAAGCCATTTTCTTTAAATTTTAATATTAGTACTAATTGGTTCGGCAAAAATAGCTGTTTTATTCAATACTTGCTACCAATCTTGATTAAAAACTTTTAATTTGTATCTTGTCTAAATAAAGATGTGGGCAAACAATCATATAATCAAGGCAGTAAACACCGGCAGCACCAAGACGGGATGAAAAAGCGTCGGGGCGCGCACGGCTCCGCTATGAGTAAAGTTCCAGCCCGAATGTCTCTTTCAGGTGCAGAAGGGCGTCGTTTTTCTGCGCCATCATCTGAAACTTCTCGACACGGCCGTATGCGCGAGTTTTCTCGGCAGGGGCACTGATGCGTACGGTCATGGTCACTTTGCTGTTCTTCAGACGGGTGCGCAGGTACTCCTGTATGGAGGGAATCATCGAGGTGAACTCCTTTAAGATGATTTCGTTGTCCACGACGGCTTCAAAAGTCGTGGCGTTCAGCAGGGTGAGGTGCATGTTCTGCATACGTTTGGCAATGGCGACTTGCTCTTTGGGCATACGTCCGGCGTACTCTTGCCAATAGTAGTTGACGTCTCTTTCGTTGAATATGTAGTCTTCTTCCGTTCGGGGTGCCTGCGGGGCAACGGGCGTGCTTTTGTCCGCTTCCTCTGCTGCCGTTTTCGGTTGCCTGATGGATATGCCGAGTCCTGACATCTTCATTACCGGAACCTTCTTTTCTTCTTTGCCCTTCGCCAGCAGGATGGAGGTGGGGGTGGCGTGGGCGGACGTGTCGCTTGTGGGGACGGTGGCCTTGGCGACGGTAGCCGTGGGCGCTGCCTGCGGCTTGGCGGTGGCGGCTGCTTGCGGTTGGGGCGCAACGGGGGCGGCCTGCGGCTGTTGTACGGCGGCAGGCTGCGCGGATATGGGTTTTATGACTTGCTTAGGGCTACGCCCACCGGCAGTGTCGTCCTCCTCGGCGGTGATTTGGGCTACTTGAATCAGGGTCAGCTCCACCAACAGGCGTTTGTTCTTGCTGGCGCGGTAGTTCAGGTCGCAGTCGTTGCACAGCTTCATGGCGCGGTAGAGGAAAGGTAGCGGGCATTGCTGCGCCTGTGCCTGGTAGCGTTGCCGGATGCTGGCCCCCACTTCGAGCAGGGGCAGGGTAGCGGGGTCTTTGCTCACCAGCAGGTCGCGGAAGTGCGAGGAGAGTCCGGTGATGAAGTGGCTGCCGTCGAATCCTTTGTTCAGGATATCGTTCAATAACAGCAGGGCATCGCTGATTTTGTTCCCGAGAAAATGGTCGGTCAGCTTGAAGTAATACTCGTAATCCAGCACGTTCAGGTTCTCGATGACGCTTTGATACGTGATGTGCCCGCCGGTGAAACTCACCACCTGGTCGAAGATGGACAAGGCGTCGCGCATACCGCCGTCCGCCTTCAGTGCGATGACATTCAGCGCTTCCGGTTCGGCGCTGATGCCCTCCTTGGAAGCCACGTAGGCCAGGTGGACCACGGTGTCTTCCACGCTGATGCGGTTGAAGTCGTATATCTGGCAGCGCGACAGGATGGTCGGCAGTATCTTATGCTTCTCGGTGGTGGCAAGGATGAATATGGCATGGCGTGGCGGCTCTTCCAGCGTTTTCAGGAAGGCGTTGAAGGCGGACGCCGACAACATATGCACCTCGTCGATGATGTATACCTTGTATCTGCCTATCTGCGGCGGGATGCGCACCTGCTCCACCAGTTGGCGGATGTCGTCCACGGAGTTGTTGGACGCGGCGTCCAGTTCGTGGATGTTGTACGAGCGCTGTTCGTTGAAGGCGGTGCACGATTCGCACTGGTTGCAGGCTTCCCCTTCGGCGGTGGGGTTCATGCAGTTGATGGTCTTGGCGAAAATGCGTGCGCAGGTAGTCTTCCCCACGCCGCGCGGGCCGCAGAACAGGTAGGCGTGCGCCAGTTTGCCGGTGGCGATGGCGTTCTTTAAGGTGGTAGTCAGGGCGCGTTGGCCTACTACGGACTCGAAGGTCGAGGGGCGGTATTTCCGTGCCGATACGATGTAATTTTCCATATTCAGGGTTTCTTGTCACTTACTATAGCGGGCGAAGGCGGTGCGACCCGTCTCAGCTTTTGTGCAAATGTACGCAAAAAAAAGAAATATCTCAGTTATTCCTCTTATCTTTGTACGCAAAGAAACAATAACTGAATCACATGGATAAACTTGCTTCCCTTTGGTTGTTCGTCCGCAGGCGCAAATATCTGCTGACGGTCGTGCTGTTTGCCGTGCTGGTCGGCTTTCTCGACGAAAACAGCATCGTGCGTCGGCTGGGATACTATGGCGAGGAGATGCGCCTGCGCGAGGAAATAGAAAAATATCGCGCCGAGTACGAGGAGAATACCCGCCGTCTGAATGAGCTTGCGGTCGACTCCGGTGCCATCGAGCAGATAGCCCGCGAGAAGTATCTGATGAAGAAGCCCAACGAGGATATTTATGTATTCGAAGAAGATATAGAAGAATGAAACAACTCATACCCGCCCTGTTTGTCGTAGGAGCCGTGATGCTTCTTGTCGGCGCTGCCGTGTACGTCACCGGCTGGCAGCTTTCGCCCTATCTCTATACCATCGGCGCCACGTTCGTCGCCTTGGCGCAAATCAACTCTCCCTCGAAATACCATACTCCGGTCATCCGGCGCCTGCGCCGCCAGCAACTGTTCGGCGCATTGCTGCTGGTGCTCACCGGCGCCTTCATGTTCTTCACGCACGGCAATGAGTGGATTGTCTCGCTGACGATTGCGGCGGTTCTCGAGCTGTACACGTCGATACGCATTCCGCAGGAAGAGGAGAAGGAGCAGTAAGAGTCTCTCCCGATGCTATCGCTATGCTCCTGTCCAATGGCCGAAAACGAACCCCGCAACTGTTGCCATCGCGATGACGAGTGCCACATACACGATTGTCTTTTTCGTCCCCATCACCCCGCGGATGACGAGCATATTCGGGAGCGACAGCGACGGACCGGCGAGCAGCAGAGCCAACGCCGGGCCTTTCCCCATGCCCGAAGCCAGTAACCCTTGTATGATGGGCACCTCGGTCAGCGTTGCGAAATACATGAATGCGCCTGTAAACGAGGCGAAGAAGTTGGACAATAGCGAATTTCCGCCAACAGCCCGCTCTATCCAATAGCCGGGAACGATTCCGGCTATGGCCGTATCGCCATGCGTAGAGCCTAGCAGGAAACCGGCTGTTGCGACACCGATAGCCAATAGCGGCAATATCTGTTTGGCAAATCCCCATGCCGACAAGGCCCATTCTCTGTTCTCTTCCTCCCGATTGTCGAAAAGCAGGATGACGGAAAGGGAGGCGACCGCAACCGTCATCGCTACGAGCGGAACAAATCTTGCGTTGTCAATGAACAGATTGGCGAGGAGTGCGGAAACAGCTGTCATCACTGCACCGAGCACCACCTGTAGAACACGAAGTTTCAAGATTCTGACAAGCGACCAGCACAGCAGAAGCGATAAAACTCCGGTTATGTGCCATTTATAGGTAAAGATGCCATACCATGCTCCTGTATCAGTAGCCGCCGGTGCGCCCCAATTCGCAAATACGAGAATGAGAACCAGTGTAAAGAAATGGAACGAAGTCTGCCGCATCGGGCGCTTTTCGGGTGGTGGGACGATATTCATCTGTTCCTCTTTCTTGGCTTTCTCTTCTTTGCGGAACAGGAACGACATCGTCAACCCTATGATGACGGAAAAAAGTACAGCACCGATTATTCGTGCAATGCCCATTTCAAAACCCAGAATCCGCGCAGTCAGGATAATTGACAGAATGCTGATTGCCGGACCGGAATATAGAAAAGCCACAGCCGGACCCAATCCTGCCCCTCGCTTGTAAATGCTTGTGAATAGTGGCAGTATCGTACATGAACATACGGCAAGGATTCCACCGGAAATGGCTGCTACCGTGTAAGAGAGCCATTTCTTTGCATTAGCCCCAAAGTATTTAAGTACCGAACCTTGACTGACGAACACGGCAATAACTCCGGCAATGAAGAATGCTGGCAGCAGACACAGCACGACGTGCTCCTGCGCATACCATTTGGCAAGGTCAAGCGTTGCGGTGACGGCTGTCATAAACCGCTCGCTGTCAAGTGGCAGAAAGAACACTACCACAAAAATAGCGACAATCCAACACAGGATTCTCAACTCCTTTTTTATCTCCATACAAGACCGATTAAATACCTAACAACTGTTTCACCTCGCTTTCAGACGGAACGTGTCCTTTTATCTTAACAATGCCGTCCACTGCAACCGCAGGAGTAGCCATGATGCCATAGCTCATGATTTCGGCAATATCTTCGATTTTTGTCAGTCGCACATCAAGGTTGTTCTCACGAACTACTTTTTCTATGACTTGATAGGTTGATTTGCATTTGGCGCAGCCGGGTCCCAATACCTTGATTTCCTGTATTTCCCAATTCGGCTCAGAAATCTGCTTGCCACACGAACAAGACGTTTCCGGCTTTTCGGGTTCTTCCACTATCAAATTGCTGCCACATGAGCAAGAGCAAGGCTTCGGAGCGAACAGTGAAGCCCAAAATCCTTTTTTATTTGCTGTCTTGGTTTCCATATACTTTTAATGTTAAATTGTTTTCATTGTTATTTCCGCAAGCACTCAGTCCGGCGCAGATGGCTAAAGCCAAAATCAATTTGTTCATACTTTTTCTTTTATTTAGCTAAATGGGTGTTTGTATTTCGCAAAACAACGAACATTTGTCGCAAAAAAAATGTCACTACTCGCAACAATTTTCTTTTTTACACAAGCATTGCCCGAAGAACTCGGTAAAAAGCATGGATGCGATTTTCCAATTCTCACTGTTGATGCAATACTTCACCTTGGGTGTTTCTATTTCTCCCTGTATCAGTCCGGCGTCTTTCAGCTCTTTCAGATGCTGGGAAACGGTCGCCTTCGAAATAGGCAGTACCTCGTGTATATCTCCGAAAAAGCAACTGTCCTGCTTGATTAGAAATTCAAGAATTGCCATTCTTGCCGGGTGCCCCATTGCTTTGGCAAACCGGGCAAGTTGCTCCTGTTTGGTTGTGTATTCCTTGTTTCCCATTCTTATTCTTGTTTGATGTTCGCAAAGTTACGAACGTATATTGTGGTATCCAAACAAATAAAACGAAATTTTTGATGCCGTTACGGACGATTGATTCAGGTTGATTGTGTCTTCTCGGTTTCCGGTATCGCCAAACTCCCTGAAAACTACCCGTTTCCTTCCCGTTCACTACCTCCATTTTCCCTGATTATTAATCTTACCACATCCGTGTTCTTTTCTTACCACAGCTGTTGTAAGAAAAGAACACATCCGTTGTAAGAAAAGTACATAGCTGTTGTAAGAATAAAAATCCCCATTTTCCCGTCTAATTCACGCCCACCTTGCAGCTAATTCTCCCTGTCTTTCCGGTTAGCCTTCCCGCAGGCGTGTCAGAGGCATGGCGGCCGCCCCTTGCAATCCCTGCGCACGCCCTTTTTCCCCGACTCCGTACGCGCCCTTTCCCCGAAGCGTAACAGCGCGCAGCGCCCTTATCCGCGTAACGCCCTTACGCGCACGCGCGCATACGCATTTGCGTGCACGCATATATAATAATGTGTCCCCTCCGTGCCCGCGCACGCCCTTGCGGAAAAAATATGTTCTACAACACATTTGTCAATCAGCCACTTACAGAAAACTTTCAGAACCCGTATAAAAAAACTTCCGGATATATTTGTGTTGTAATGATAAAACCCCTACTTTTGCACCCGCTTTCGGAAACGGGGGCGGCGATGAATTGACATTCTGATAGCGAACGGGTCGAGAACGTATCCTTTTTCTTCCTTCCGGTGCCGGTTTCAACCAGAACCATCCCGGTGGAAAAGAAAAAAGAAAAAAAACTTCCGGAAAAATTTGGAAGATATGAGATAAAGTTCTTACCTTTGCACCCGCTTTCGAAAAGGAAGCAGCGATGTTTGACAATCCTTTCCTGGACGCCGGGTGCTGCAAGAAGAACCCCTTCTTTTCCTACAACCCTTCCTTTCGCAAGAGAGCTGAGGGGTGGTCGAAAAAGAACCGAGAAAAAACTTCCGAAAATATTTGGAAGATATTCGAAAAAGTTCTTACCTTTGCATCCGCTTTCCGAAAAGAAAAGCATCGACAAGATAAGCGATCTTTGAACAGATTTACATAAACAATACAAGTAGTACAAGAGCAGACGGCAAGGCTCGACGCCGCGCCGTCTGGGTAAAAATAAGAACCGTCAATACTTATATATATAGGTAATTGAGACTCTTTTAAATTCGAGCGTCCTGGACAGATGACAAAACCATCCGCAGGTTGCCGTAAGGTGGCAGGCGAATGGAAACGATACTTTTACAATGAAGAGTTTGATCCTGGCTCAGGATGAACGCTAGCTACAGGCTTAACACATGCAAGTCGAGGGGCATCAGGAAGAAAGCTTGCTTTCTTTGCTGGCGACCGGCGCACGGGTGAGTAACACGTATCCAACCTGCCCTTTACTCGGGGATAGCCTTTCGAAAGAAAGATTAATACCCGATAGCATAATGATTCCGCATGGTTTCATTATTAAAGGATTCCGGTAAAGGATGGGGATGCGTTCCATTAGGTTGTTGGTGAGGTAACGGCCCACCAAGCCTTCGATGGATAGGGGTTCTGAGAGGAAGGTCCCCCACATTGGAACTGAGACACGGTCCAAACTCCTACGGGAGGCAGCAGTGAGGAATATTGGTCAATGGGCGCTAGCCTGAACCAGCCAAGTAGCGTGAAGGATGAAGGCTCTATGGGTCGTAAACTTCTTTTATATAAGAATAAAGTGCAGTATGTATACTGTTTTGTATGTATTATATGAATAAGGATCGGCTAACTCCGTGCCAGCAGCCGCGGTAATACGGAGGATCCGAGCGTTATCCGGATTTATTGGGTTTAAAGGGAGCGTAGGTGGACTGGTAAGTCAGTTGTGAAAGTTTGCGGCTCAACCGTAAAATTGCAGTTGATACTGTCAGTCTTGAGTACAGTAGAGGTGGGCGGAATTCGTGGTGTAGCGGTGAAATGCTTAGATATCACGAAGAACTCCGATTGCGAAGGCAGCTCACTGGACTGCAACTGACACTGATGCTCGAAAGTGTGGGTATCAAACAGGATTAGATACCCTGGTAGTCCACACAGTAAACGATGAATACTCGCTGTTTGCGATATACAGTAAGCGGCCAAGCGAAAGCATTAAGTATTCCACCTGGGGAGTACGCCGGCAACGGTGAAACTCAAAGGAATTGACGGGGGCCCGCACAAGCGGAGGA
>ERZ808024.691-NODE-691-length-12825-cov-8.739802_pt1 | contig 12825 bp, 12 predicted proteins | sample MGYA00380181_ERZ808024 | MGnify/ENA primary metagenome ERZ808024 (study PRJEB31490, sample SAMN06133413) | mouse gut metagenome | isolation source: Z2_1 | host: mice | place: China: Chengdu | collected 2015-05 ...
CAAGCACTAAAATCAGGACGGATTTTGGGTGGCTCTCAAGCTTTAAATTGGTGGCTCCCAAGCATTAGAATAATCAGTAAGATTACGGTAGGCGGTATGGACATCTCTAAGATTGACCCGGAATCACTGATGTCCCTTTATTCCATCGTGTTCCAGGACGTGACGCTGTTTAACAACACGGTCATGGAGAATATCCGCCTGGGGCGAAAGGATGCGAGCGATGCGGAGGTGCTTGAGGCGGCGAGGCTTGCCAACGTGGATGAATTTGCGGAGAAGCTCCCGGATAAGTGGAATACGCTGATTGGGGAGAACGGCTGCGAGCTGTCAGGCGGAGAACGCCAGCGTATCTCAATAGCCAGGGCATTTCTGAAGGATGCCCCGATTATACTGCTGGATGAGGCAACGGCAAGCCTTGACGTGGAAAATGAGACTCTGATTCAAGAGTCGTTGTCAAGGCTGATTGAGAATAAGACGGTTATGATTATTGCCCACCGTATGCGTACCGTTGCCGGGGCGGATCAGATTGTCGTCCTTTCGGAAGGCACAGTGGCAGAGCAGGGCAGTTCCGATATGCTCCTGAAAAAGGATGGCATTTATGCCCGCATGGTGAAGCTCCAGACGCAGAGCCAGAATTGGGCGATGGAATGATAAAGATGTTGTTCCCTTGTATTTAAGAACAGGATAGAAATAAATCCAGGGAATGTAAAGGATAAATAAAGGTTTCTGACACAATTGATGTGGGCGGAAACCTTTATTGTTTTGGATTATGCGATTTGTCAAACTGCATAAAGGATAAAAGAACAGAAAAAACAGTTTTGTTTATTCGTATGAAATTCGGTGCGTACTCTTGACAATAGGGTTAGTTTCAACTATAATTTAGAAAGACACTCGTTCTGTATCAGGCGAGTAATTATTTTTAAACTATGGTTAGCTAAATCTAACTAAAAGGAGGTGCAGTCCTGAAAAAGAATAGTAAAAAACCTGAAGTCAGACGGCAGGAGCTCATAGATGTAGCGTCCCGTCTTTTTGCGGATAAAGGCTATGAGGCGGTGTCAGTCCGTGACATTCTGGATGTGGTGGGCGGTGCGCCGGGAATGTTCTATTACTATTTTAAGTCGAAGCAGGAAATATATATTGCTACAATGGAACAGTACATTTCAGAAAGACTGGAAAGAAAATGCGAGGTGATAGAAAACCCTCAGATTCCGTTTGAAGAGAAGCTGCAGGTATTCCGGAGCATGGTGGCGGAGGATATCCATGGATATATGGAACGGTTCGACCCAAAAGCAGATACCTCCATATCGGATTCCTCATATAAACTGTGGGATTTAGTGCATATGCTCGACCGCATGGTACAGCCTTATGCAAAGCTGATCCAGCAGGGGATTATGGAGGGCAGGATATCAAACCGCCTTGGCATTGCACAAGAGGATGCCGAAATGTATGCAACCTTTATTCTGTACGGCTGTTGGGGAACTGTCTATAACAGCAAATTTACAGAAAACGAAAAACAATACGAACTGAAAGATGTATTGGAAATTACGGACAAGATTTTTCATCAGTCTTAAAAACAAGTCTATATATGGCGTGAAACCAACGGGAATGCTCTACAAGGGCGTTCCCGTTGGGGCGTTTTAGGGGTGACAGAACGAACTCGGTCTGTAAAAGATGTGCCGCATCAGGACACATATCAAAAATGGAAAGTGAGGTTTTAAGAAAATGAAACAACAGGAAAAACCGAAGCAGGGTATTCCACGGCTGTTAGAAATTTCCGGAGAAAAAAATAGCACGTTCCTATGCAGCATAGCGCTGTCTATATTAGGAACGCTTGCACAGCTTATTCCGTTCCTGTCGGTCTACAAGGTGATGGCAGAGCTGCTTGCGTCTGCGGCAGCAGGAGCAAAGCCGGACTCCGTTCTTATGATACGATGGGCGCTGTATGGTCTTGTCGGACTGGCGATAGGCTATCTTATGGCGTATGTTGGCGGGATGCTGGCACATACTTTCGCTTACCGCGTAATCTGCGGTGTGCGCTTAAAGGTTGCGGAACATATCGGGAAGCTGCCGATGGGATATGTAACAAATAATTCCGTAGGAAAGATCAAGCAGATACTGGATGCAGATGTGGAACAGGTGGAAGCATTTCTGGCACACCAGCTTCCGGATTTTGTGAGTACTATGGTGATGCTGTTCGCTTTATTTATCATCATGTTCTCACAGAATGTATGGCTTGCCCTCGCCTGCCTAGTTCCAATCATTGTGGGTTTTGCCTGCCAGCTCGCTGTGATGATCCGAATTATGAAAAGCGGAGGGGTGAAGGAAAATTTTGATGCCCTGGAAAAAATCAGCGCATCTTCCATCCAGTATGTAAAGGGTATGCTGTCCATAAAGATTTTCGGACAGACAGTAAAATCTTTCCGTAAATTTTATGATGATATTATCAGCTATCGGGATTTCACAACAAAGATGACAGAAAAAATCCGTCCTGGATATGTCCTTTTCCGAATGTTTGTGTTATCAGTGGCAACTTTTATTGTTCCGGCTGGCCTGCTGATCTTTTTGAAATCCCCAGACAATGCGGCGTTTGCCTCGACATTCCTGTTCTTTTTGATTTTAGGGCCGGGAGCAGCGACTCCCACATTGAAATTAAGAAATTTCTCGGAGAGCATGAATGTGGTAAATGAAGGTGTCAGCCGTGTGGATGACTTGTTGAATGAAATAGAACTGGCAGAGCCGGAACATAGCAGGAGGCCCACGCAGCACAATGTTACATTTCGGGAGGTGACATTTTTCTACGAGAATGGCGGGAGAAAAATATTGGACGGAGTTTCTTTTACGGCAAGGCAGGGAGAGATTACTGCCCTGGTCGGACCGTCCGGTGCAGGGAAATCGACGATTGCGGAGCTGATACCACGTTTTTGGGATGTCAGTGGGGGCTGCATAGAAATCGGAGGAATCAATATCAAAGAAATGTCACAAAAAGACCTGATGGATCAGATGGCATTTGTGTTCCAGGAGAGTTTCCTTTTTGCGGATACTGTTTTTAACAATATCGCCATGGGAAAGCCGGGTGCATCCAGAGAACAGGTGGAGCAGGCTGCCAGGGCGGCACAGTGTCATGGGTTCATTATGGAACTGCCGGATGGTTACCAGACGAAAATCGGAGAAGGCGGCGTCTATCTGTCCGGCGGAGAGCAGCAGCGGGTTTCCATAGCGAGAGCCATTCTGAAAAATGCACCCATATTAATTCTGGACGAGGCGAGCGCTTATGCAGATGCGGAAAATGAGCATGAGATGCAGCTTGCTTTAGCAGAACTGATCCAAAATAAGACAGTGATCATGATTGCACACCGTCTGACTACCATCTGCAATGCTGACCAGATCCTGGTGATAGAGCAGGGACGGATTGTACAAAACGGGACACACGAAGAATTATTAAAGCAAAATGGCACCTATGCGGATATGTGGAGGGCAGGGCAGGACAGTGCAGCATGGATCATTAAGAATGGGGATTCTAAGGAAAAAGAGGATGCTGTGCGGCAAAATCAGAGAAAGGAGGCCTATGCACAATGAAACAGCTTTTTTATTCCATTACCTGTAATGAGCCTAAACGCCTGGTAAAGCCCGTGATATGGAACGCTCTGGCCAATCTGGCCAATCTTCTGCCATTTTTGTGCCTGGCATATATCATCAGCCGGATTTATGATTATTTTGTGACAGGAGAACTAAGCCATGATTCGTTATGGATTTCGTGGGGCTGTATGGCAGTCTGCTTTATCATTACATGGCTGTTGGAAAACATAGCCTGCAGGCTGACCTATCGGGATGGTTTTTTTGCCTCCGCAGATGGGCGTGTAAAGCTGGCAGAGCATATCCGGAAACTTCCCCTCGGCTTCCTGATGGGCCGGGATACCGGGGAACTTGGCAATACCATGATGAATGATTTTTCACGCACGGAAACAGCCATGACGCATATTCTCCCACAGGTAATAAGCGGAGGTTTAGTAGCATTGATTGCTTCCGCGGCTATGTTTGCGGCAGACTGGCGCATGGGGCTGGCCATGTTTGCGGGGTTTCCGATTTCCCTTCTGATCATGCTCGGTATGCGGGGGATGGAGCGGAATCTGGAGAGCCGGCTTTCAAAAGCAAGGATAGAACAGGCGGATAAACTGCAGGAGTATCTTTATGGTATGCGGATTATCAAGTCCTATAATATGCAGGGTGAGAATTTCGGAAAACTGAAAAAGGCGTGTGCGGATTACAGGGATGCCTGTATTAAGGTTGAAAGTGGCATAGGGCCGTTAAATCTTGTTTCGGCCGCTTTCCTGCGTTCCGGACTTTCACTGATGACTGTTGTGGGAGTGTTTCTTATATCAGATGGGAAATTGGAAATTCCAGATTTTGCATTATTTTTGCTTGTAGGCACCCGCGTCTTTGATCCGCTTGCGGTTGCGATTATGAATTATTCTGAACTGATTATGTGCGGCATGGCCGGAGAGAGAATCTGCAGGCTGCTCCATGAGCCTGAAATGCCAGGAGAAAAAGAAGCACCAAAGGAACATGGAATCTGTTTTGACCATGTATCGTTTGGATACGGTGACAAAGAAGTGCTGCATGACATCAATGCCAAAATGCAGTCGGGAACGATGACAGCTTTGGTGGGGCCTTCGGGTTCAGGAAAAAGCACCATGCTCCGTCTGATTGCCCGGTTTTACGATCCGTCATCCGGAAAGGTGATGTTTGGAGGAATGGATGAAAAAGAAGCGGAGCCGGAAAAGCTGATGAAGAATATTTCCATGGTGTTTCAGGATGTGTATCTGTTCCAGGATACGGTGGCAAATAATATCCGCTATGGAAAAGAGGATGCCACACAGGAGGAAATAGAGATGTCCGCAAAACTGGCAAACTGTTATGACTTTATCATGCAGTTACCGGAAGGCTTTGACACTATGATAGGGGAAGGCGGTTCCACCCTTTCTGGTGGTGAAAAACAGAGAATTTCCATTGCGAGGGCAATGCTGAAAGGCGCGCCGGTGGTTCTGCTTGACGAGGCGACATCCTCCCTTGATCCGGAGAATGAAGCCCAGATACAGCAGGCAATCAGCAGGCTGGTGCAGGGGCGGACGGTAATTGTCATTGCCCACCGTTTGAAAACGATTGCCTCGGCAGACAGGATTCTGGTTTTAGACCAGGGGCGGATTGTCGAGGAGGGTAACCATAAACAGCTTCTTGACCTGAATGGGCTGTATGCAAAACTATGGAATTTGCAGATGTCTACAGAAGGTTGGAAAATAAACTAGAAATGAAAAGGAGGATTTTCCCTATGGAAAACCAAAGAAGGACTAAATCATCAAGAGGCGCTATTGCCGCCGGGGTATTTGTTGCCCTGTATCTTGTCACCTATGTAATCGTTGGCGCTATCTGTATGCCGGTTGCAGTATTGTTCTTACTGATGCCGGAAGTCGTAGCCCTGCTCGCCGCACCTACATATCATATGATGCTTTCAAAATCTCCGTCAGGCATCCCGATTTTTATTGCGGCTGTGATTCCGAGCCTCATTTTGATTGCCACCGGGCATAATCCGATTGCGCCTGTTGTCAGTATTCCGGCAGCGGTTCTTGCAATAATTATTGCAAGAAAAGGTCAGTACAAAAGTTTCAAATGGAATGCTGTCAGCCATGCTGTTTTCTCATGGAATCTGTTTGGGGGCTTTATTCCAATCTGGATTATGAGAGAATACTTTTTCCAGAGTACGCTTGAAGGCGGCATGAGCCAGGAGTTTTGCGATACTGTCCGTGCATGGACGCCATGGTGGGTGTTGCCTGTTATGCTTGTGGCAACTGTGCTTTGCTCTTTGTTAGGTTCCCTATTTACAAAAAATGTATTGAAAAAGCATTTGGCCAAAGCGGGAGTGCTATGAGACGGTCAGAAGATTCCATTTATCAGTTAAGGACACAGACAGGGGGATTGATGTTTGACCCACGCACAAAAATCCTGCTCCTGGTTGAATTAAATATGATCCTTTTTATGGGACGGTCGTTGGTTTATGAAATCTGTGTGCTTTTGTTTTGTGCCTTCATTCTTTTGATTGGAGGCCAGAACAGGAGTGCATGGAAATTTACTTTTGTTTTCGCTGTTTTTGTGGCTTTACAGTATGTAACCGGACCCTATACAGATGGATTTTTCTTTTCTCTGGTCTATTTTGTTACGGTAGTGGTAAGGAAATTCCTGCCGTGCATTATGCTGGGAAGGTGGATTCTTGCGACCACGGATGTGAGTGCTTTTGTTGCGGCCATGTGGAAAATAGGGATGCCGAAAGATGCGGTTGTTACAACATCGGTTGTTTTCCGGTGTTTTCCAACAATCAGGGAAGAATGGGGAATGATCCAGACTGCCATGAAAATGCGGGGCATTGAATTCAGCCTGAAACACATGGTTACAATGCCAGTTAAGACAATGGAGCATCTGTTTGTGCCTTTGTTCATTTCTGTCTTGAACATCAGCGATGAACTGGCGGCTGCAGCACTATGCCGTGGCTTGGATAATCCCGGAAAACATACCTGTATGTTCCGGATTCATTTTCGCTTGTATGATATCCTGCTTATGATGTTCTCCAGCCTATGGCTGATAGCCATGTGTGTGCTTAGGATAAGGGGGTACAGCCTGTGATAAAAATAGAAAATGTATCCTTTGCTTATGAGAGGGCAGAAAGCCAAAGCCTTACAAATTTCAGCCTGTCTGTCCGCACGGGGGAGTGTGTCCTGCTGTGTGGGAAAAGCGGTTGTGGAAAGACGACAGTGACACGGTTGCTGAATGGAATGATTCCGGATTTTTATCAAGGAGAGATTAGTGGGGAGATCAGGGTAAACGGTATCGATCCGATAAGCTGCTCTATGTATGAGCTTTCCAAATGCGTAGGGACTGTTTTTCAGAACCCACGCACACAGTTCTACACGGTCAACACTACCAGTGAGATTGCATTTGGATGCGAAAATCATGGAATGGAGCCAGAGAAAATTCGGAAGCGTGTCATGAGGACAGCGGATGAACTGAATATGGCAGAACTGCTGAACCGAAATATATTCCAGTTATCAGGCGGGGAAAAGCAGAAAATTGCCTTTGCCGGTATTTATGCGCTGAATCCGGACATCTATGTGCTGGATGAGCCGTCTTCTAATCTGGACTGCTTTGCAATACGGGAATTGAGGGCAATATTGGAACATTTGAAAAGGAGGGGCAAGACAATTATTCTTGCAGAACATCGGACGTGGTATTTGAAAGACCTGGTGGACCGGGCGTTATATATGGAGCAAGGGAAAAGCGTAAGGGAGTATTCGATGGCGGAGATTGCAGCGTTATCCTTGCAAGAGCGGTTGGAGACCGGAATCCGCCCTGTCTTTCTTTCCGAATTTCCACTGCCGGAAAAGGAATGTGTTTTGCCCACGCAGAAAGTCATTATGCAGGATGTTTGCTTTTCATATAAAAAACAGGCTGCATTGGAAGTTTTGGAAGCGATGTTTCCGTCAGGGCGCATTACAGCAGTGGTGGGTAGGAACGGAGCCGGAAAATCGACATTTGTTTCCGTGCTTTGCGGGATATTAAAAAATAAAAAGGGAAGTATATCCCTGAATGGAGAGAAGCTGTCCTGTAAAACCAGGCTTTCCATGAGCTATATGGTCATGCAGGAGGTAAATCATCAGCTTTTTACGGACAGCGTGGAAGAAGAAGTGACGCTTGGAGTCGGGGAATTCTCCGAAGGGAGGCTGGAAGAGGCGCTTTCGCAGATGGACATATTGGAATTAAAAGACCGCCATCCGATGACACTATCTGGTGGGCAGAAACAGCGTGTGGCTGTGGCGGCTGCTATGTTTTGTGGAAAGAGAATCCTGATTTTTGACGAACCGACCAGCGGATTGGATTTTGCCCATATGATACAGACGGCAGAACTGTTGAAAAAGATAAAATCGCAGGATGTATTTATTTTTGTGATAACACATGATTATGAATTCATTTTATCTGCCTGCGATGATGTGATACATATAGACAGTGGAAAGATTAGTGGGCAATATAAACTCGATAAGGCGGGGATTGAATCCTTAAAAATGTTTTTTGGATTCAATTTTAAGGAGTGAATTTTGTACCGAATATTTTCAGTAAGATGGAATGAGGGAGGTGGGAGCATCGTGCGCATAGTAGTGTTTGAAATACATGACCGTGATTCCGATATCTTCGATAAAATCATGGAGATAGTGGAATCCCACCCTGACATCGAATGCCTGCGAGTAAAGGGTGAGCCGATGCTGTCACTTCCGGGACTGGAGATTTACCCTGGGCGGAGAAAGATTTACCGTGACCGCAGGGAGATCAACCTCACCACAAAGGAGTATGACCTTTTGTGCCTGCTTGCGGCAAACAGGGGGCAGGTGCTTACATACGACCAGATATACCGGAAGGTCTGGGGAGAGGATGCCTACGGGGATGAGAGCAACGCCATCGGATGCCATATCCGCCATCTGCGGGAAAAGCTGTACGAGGCAGAGCCGGATGCGCCGTTTACCATTCGGTGCGTGAGGGAAGTCGGGTATTGCTTCGAAATTAGTTCTGAATAAATGTTATACGGCGGTTTGGTTTTCCAAGCCGTCTTATTTTGTGCTTTTTCAGCATAAAAACAGATTTTTGGCAATGCCTTTCTATAGCGTGTACACCCCTCAGAGGCAAAGTTAAAAAGTATGGGGGCAAAATTAAAAAGTATAAGGCAAAATTAAAAGGTTTGGGGCAAAGTTACATTGTATCAAAGACGGCTATTAGATAGAGGAAGGAGAAGCTGGCACAGGAGAGGGAACGGCTGCTCCGGGAGAGGGAGAAGTGCGGGAAAGCCGGCCGGGGAACGGCGGAGGCACGGCTTAGGAAGTGGCTGTCGGCCGGAAAGCTGGACAGGCAGATGGCGGAGTGTTTTGTGGAAGAGGTACGGGTTTTCAAGGGCAGGAGGCTGGAAGCGTCCCTTCTGGGGCGCGGGGAGATTCTGCGCAGGATGGAGGGATAGGATGGGCATGGAAAATATAGTGGCGCTGTATATCCGGATTTCTCTGGAAGATGACGATATACAGGACGGGAAGGAAGAGAGCGACAGCGTGACGAACCAGAGGGCGCTTTTGAGGAAGTATATTTCCGGGCATGAGGACTTTGCAGGGGCTTCTGTGAAGGAGTTCCTGGATGACGGGTATACGGGCAGGAACCTGGACCGTCCGGGCTTTCAGGAGCTGATTGGGCAGTGCCGGACCGGGAAGGTGGGGTGCATCGTGGTGAAGGACCTGTCACGGCTTGGGAGGAACTATGTGGAGGTGGGGAACCTGCTGGAGCAGGTATTCCCCTTCCTGGGGGTAAGGGTGGTCTCCGTGAACGACGGGTACGACAGCGCCATGCTGGACGGGCAGACGGGCGGCATTGACGTGGCGTTTAAGAATCTGGTGTACAGCCTTTACAGCAGGGATTTGTCCCATAAGGTGAAGAGCGCGGTGGAGACCAGGATGAAGCGCGGGGAGTATATCGGACCTTATGGGTTTTTCGGGTATCGGAAGGACCCGGAGGATATCCACAGGCTGGTGGTTGACGAAGAGGCGGCGGTGATTGTGCGGCGTATCTTCCGGATGGTCGGTGAGGGGATGCGCCGGAATGAGATTGTAAAGATACTGAATGAAGAGGGCGTGCCCACACCGGCGGTCTATAAGCAGAGGAAGGGCTGTACACGGGACTGGTTCCCGGAGGGGAAGAAGGGTGGCTGGAATACGTCCATGGTGGCAAAGATTATCCGGGACGAGCGGTATGCGGGGCATATGGTGTCCGGGAAGAAGGCTTATGAGAGTTTTGATTCCAGGAGGCAGGTGGGTGTGGACAGGTCGGACTGGATCGTGGTCAGGGATACCCATGAGGGGATCGTGACCCAGGAGGAATTTGACCGGGCCAATGCCAACATGCGGAGCGTGGTGCAGGGGAAGAAAAGGGAGTCTGCCAATAAGGGGAATTATTCGGTCATTGTCTGCCCGCACTGCGGGCTGACGCTCCGGCCGGGGACGCAGAAGGAGAGTATCCTGTACTGTCCTACGGGGCGGATGCACCGGGACAGCCCCTGCAGCCGGGTGAGGATGAAGAGGGTGCTTGCGGAGGATACGCTGGTGCGTCTGGTGAGGAAGCAGGCGGAGCTTCTTCTGGAGGCAGAGAGGGCGCTGAAAGGGCGGCAGGGCATGAAGGAGCCGGGAGCGGACGCAGAGAGCTTGAGGGCGGAGATGCGCAGGCTGGACGGGGAGAAGATTTCCGGGTATGAGGATTATAAGGCGGGGAAGTTGTCAAGGGAGCGTTTTGTGGAGAGAAAGAGGGCGCTGGATGCCAGGAGGCAGGAGCTGTCTGCGGCGGTGTTGGAGGCGGAAGCGCGGGAGATCGTGGAGGAAGCCGGGCAGAGGGAGTACCGGGAGGCTTTCCGGATTCGGGAGTATCTGCATCTGGAGGGGTATGATAAGCGGGTGATGGCTTCTTTGATTGAGAGCGCAAAGGTGATGGGTGAGGACAGGCTGGAAGTGGTCTGGAAATTCGGGGACGTTTATGAAAAGATTTTAGGTGAAATGCAGTGAAGATATGGTATAATTAGGGTGCCTGCCGGACGGCAGGCATCCAGAGAGGATGATTGCATGATTTACATAACGGGAGATACCCATGGGGAGTTTGGGCGGATTGAGGCTTTCTGCAGGCGGTTCGGGACTTGTAAGGAAGATGTGATGATTATTCTTGGGGATGCCGGGATTAATTATAGCGGGGGAATCCGGGATATGAGGAAGAAGGAATTTCTGGAATCCCTGCCAATTACGGTATTTGCGATTCATGGGAACCATGAGCAGAGGCCGCAGACCATTGAAGGATATCAGGAGAAGATGTGGCATGGCGGTGTGGTGTACTGGGAAGAAGAGTATCCGAGCCTGCTGTTTGCGAAGGACGGGGAAGTGTTTGATCTGGACGGGAAGCAGGCCATTGTCATGGGCGGGGCCTATAGTATTGATAAGATGGTACGGCTTATGTATGGGTACGGGTGGTGGCCGGATGAGCAGCCTTCAGAAGAGACTAAGCGGTATGTGGAGAGTCGGCTGGACAGGCTGGGATGGAGGGTGGATGTGGTGTTGAGCCATACTGCGCCGTTGAAGTATGAGCCGGTGGAGGTGTTCATGGCCGGGGTTGACCAGAGTAAGGTGGACAAGTCTACGGAGGAATGGCTGGACAGGATTGAGGATAGATTGGATTATGGGAAGTGGTATTGCGGGCATTATCATACGGAGAAGAAGATTGATAGGGTGGAGATAATGTTTGAGAATTTTGGGGTGATTGGTGGAAATGCAAACGATAACGTTTTTTGAGAGGATGGTAGTATGGAGAAAATAGTATCGAAAATAGCGGCATTGGGAGTACCGGGATTAGTGCTTTTAATTGCTATTTCGGCAACAGGATTGACAGGAGCGGCGGCAATAACTTCTGCGCTTGCAGCATTAGGTCCGTTTGGTATGCTGGGAGGAATTGCTACGTTAGGAGTTATAGGGTTAGCATCGCAAGGGATAGTGGAATTTGGTTTTGATTCCATTTTTACGGCAGTTGTTAAAGAACTTTATAAAAAAGGTGAGAGTGAAGAGTCAATTTTAGAAAAAATAAAAAGGTATCCTGTATCGAAGGCACTTAAAAGAAAGTTAAGAGAAGAATTAGATAAGATTTCGTAAATATGGTAAGGTAGGAAATTAAAAAGATGAAAAAATTTTTGTCCCATGCTTGACATCAGCTGACGGAAATAAGAGAATTGGGATTTACGCCATGTTGGTATTTTTAGAACTGAATGGGATGGAGATAGAATGTAGTGATGAAGAGCTGGTTGATTTAGGATTGGAAATTGCTGCAGGTCAATATAAGGATGATGATATTGTACTTTGGATTGTAAGACATAACAAATGATAAACAAAATATGAGGCACTGTGTTGACCAATTTCTGCAGGCAAAAAGGGTGGAGATTTATTTCTGATTACAGTTTTGCACACAGTGGATTACCCTGACATCAATCCCGTTGTCTCCGCGCATGTGGAAAGTATCGTGTTGCTTTCAAAACTTAAATCAAATAAGTTGAAGCATATTAATGTGGAATTAGAGATGGATGAATCTGATCTGACGGTTGCGGAGAGCAAAGCTACTTATGCAGATATTAAGGATTATGTATTGAAACATAGCGGATTAAAGGTAAGTAATCTCTATATTGCACAGATAAAGCAGAAATATGGAATTATTGAGAGGGCAAATTATAACCTGCCAAAATCGGAAAATTTCAAACAGTCGAAATGTCCGCCAGAGAAAGAAATGGCGATAAGGAAGGCGTCGGAGCATTTTGGGATGATTTGATGAATTTTAGAAATGATAGGACAGTTTTTCATTGATTTACGATTTAGAGTGTTAACGTCAGTTTCTTGGCAATGAACTAAAAAAATGGCAGGCAAATAACATCTGAATCCTGAGAATGATCAAAATTTTTATTTTTTATGGGCAATCCTTTTTAAGACTTCTGTAGAAGAACTTCAAAATAATAGGCAGGAAGAATTTGAGAGAGTATCTAGAATTTTTTCTGTTATTCAAAAAGCACCTACTGATTATACAACAGAAAAATTTTTAAATGAATTACAGTAAGTTTGTGATAGATTATTCTATTTTATGAATATGAGAAGGAAAGCTATATTTAATTTCCAAGCGCAAGGTTAAATCCACCGCCTTTTAGGCGGTCAAGCTTTAGCGGCATTTCCTTTCAGTAGC
>ERZ808024.692-NODE-692-length-12821-cov-5.255022_pt1 | contig 12821 bp, 13 predicted proteins | sample MGYA00380181_ERZ808024 | MGnify/ENA primary metagenome ERZ808024 (study PRJEB31490, sample SAMN06133413) | mouse gut metagenome | isolation source: Z2_1 | host: mice | place: China: Chengdu | collected 2015-05 ...
CGCGATCAGATAGCCCTGCGGGTGACCGAAGCAGGTGCGGATGATGAGGAGGAATTACAGCAGGAGGAGTAATGCTGAATCAGGAAACCGCAAAGGCAGCACGAACCGATTCAGGTTATATCCTTCGCGCACCGAGACGAATGCGGGTTGCTGATGCCGTTACTCAGTATATGCGGGTGCCCAGGGGGGCAGGGAACTCAGTCCCGTGGGATCCGCTGGTGGCACCGTATGTTATTGAGCCGATGAACTGCCTGGCCTCGCGTGAATACGACGCAGTGATATTTGTTGGCCCGGCACGAACCGGCAAGACTATCGGCCTGATTGACGGCTGGGTGATTTACAATGTGATTTGCGATCCTGCTGATATGCTGATCATTCAGATGACGGAGGAAAAAGCCCGCGAACACTCCAAAAAACGACTCGCCAGAACGTTTCGCGTCAGCCCGGAAGTGGTCAGTCGCCTGAGTCCGAACAAAAATGACAACAACGTTTATGACAGAACATTCCTTGCTGGTAACTACCTGAAAATCGGCTGGCCGTCAGTCAATATCATGTCCTCATCAGATTATAAATGCGTCGCGCTGACGGATTATGACCGTTTTCCGGAAGATATTGATGGCGAGGGGGATGCCTTCTCTCTTGCCTCAAAACGTACCACCACATTTATGTCCAGTGGTATGACGCTGGTGGAGAGTTCCCCCGGCAGGGATGTGAAGGATGTGAAATGGCGACGGACTTCACCGCATGAGGCTCCACCAACCACGGGGATCCTGTCGCTCTATAACCGTGGTGATCGCCGTCGCTGGTACTGGCCCTGTCCACACTGTGGTGAGTATTTTCAGCCCTGCGGCGATGTGGTTGCTGGTTTCCGTGATATTGCCGATCCCGTGCTGGCAAGTGAGGCGGCTTATATTCAGTGTCCTTCCTGTTCAGGACGGATTATGCCTGAACAAAAACGTGAGCTGAACGGACGTGGGGTCTGGTTGCGGGATGGTGAATCCATCAATGCGGATGGCAGTCGTTATGGTGATCCCCGACGCTCACGTATTGCGTCATTCTGGATGGAGGGTCCGGCAGCTGCTTACCAGACACTCTCGCAACTCGTTTACAAACTGCTTACTGCAGAACAGGAATACGAGACAACCGGAAGTGAAGAAACACTCAAGACGGTTATCAATACCGACTGGGGATTACCTTATCTTCCCCGCGCCAGCATGGAGCAACGAAAAAGTGAACTGCTTGAGCAGCGGGCAGAGCCAGTTCCTTCCCGCAGTGTTCCGGATGGCGTTAATTTCCTTGTGGCGACAGTGGATGTGCAGGCGGGACGTCATCGCCGTTTTGTGGTTCAGGTAACGGGCTATGGCAGCCGTGGCGAACGCTGGATTATTGATCGTTACAACATCACGCAGTCATTGCGCGGTGACAGCGACGGGGAGAGCCAGCGAATTGATCCGGCCAGCTATCCGGAAGACTGGGATGTCCTGCTGACGGATGTTTTTCATAAAAGCTGGCCGCTGGCCTCCGATCCTTCTCAACAAATGCGACTGATGGCAATGGCGGTGGACTCCGGCGGTGAAGACGGGGTCACTGATAATGCCTATAAATTCTGGCGTCGTTGCCGTCGTGATGGCCTTGGTAAACGTATTTACCTGTTTAAGGGCGACAGCATCCGGCGCGCAAAACTGATCACCCGTACATTCCCTGATAACACCGGACGAACGGGCCGACGGGCGCAGGCCGCAGGTGATGTGCCGCTCTGGCTTCTTCAGACGGATGCCCTGAAAGACCGGGTGAATAACGCGTTATGGCGTGACTCTCCAGGTCCCGGCTATGTGCATTTCCCTGACTGGCTGGGGAGCTGGTTTTACGACGAACTGACGTATGAAGAGCGGAGCAGTGACGGGAAATGGAGTAAGCCGGGTCGCGGTGCCAACGAAGCTTTTGACCTGATGGTGTATGCCGAGGCTCTGGTCATTCTGCATGGATACGAAAAGATCCGCTGGCCGGATGCACCGGAGTGGGCGAGCCGGGAAACCTGGCTGGAGTGTGTCCCGGACAGTACCGAACCGTCATCCTCACCGGAACCGGTATCCACGCCTGTTAAAAAACAAAAACGGAAGAAAACAGTAACTGACGATGTTAACCCCTGGCTGACTTCCGGAGGATGGTTATGAACCAGAATGATATCGAAGCCATGATTCAGCGTTATACGGAAGCTGAAATGGCGGTGCTGGACGGAAAATCCGTCACCTTTAATGGTCAGCAGATGACCATGGAAAACTTATCTGAGATCCGGCAGGGACGGCAGGAGTGGGAGCGCCGCCTTGCGGCTCTGATTACACGACGACGGGGGCATCCCGGGTACCGGCTGGCGAGGTTCTGATGGCAATTCTTGATGATGTGATTGGCGTTTTTTCACCAGGATGGAAAGCGGCAAGGCTGCGTTCCCGTGCGGTGATCCAGGCTTATGAGGCCGTAAAAACGACGCGGACACACAAAGCCCGACGGGAGAACCGAACTGCCGACCAGTTAAGCCAGTACGGGGCCGTGTCGTTACGTGAGCAGGCCCGTTACCTTGATAACAACCACGATCTGGTTATTGGTGTATTTGACAAGCTGGAAGAACGGGTGGTGGGGAAAAACGGGATTATTGTCGAGCCACATCCGGTATTACGCAATGGGGCCATTGCCCGTGATCTGGCAGCGGAGATACGCACCCGATGGAGTGAATGGTCTGTCAGTCCGGAAGTCACCGGGCAGTTTACCCGTCCGATGCTGGAACGTCTGATGCTTCGTACCTGGCTGCGCGATGGTGAGGTGTTTGCCCAGATGGTTTCCGGGCGCATAAACAGCCTGACGCCTTCTGCCGGTGTTCATTTCTGGCTGGAGGCGCTCGAGCCGGACTTTATTCCCATGACCAGTGATGAGAGCAACAGGCTGAATCAGGGCGTGTTTGTTGATGACTGGGGGCGTCCCGAAAAATATCTGGTGTATAAAAGCCGTCCCGTATCCGGACGGCAGATGGAAACCAAAGAAGTGGATGCAGAGCGAATGCTGCATCTTAAATTTGTTCGCCGTCTGCACCAGATGCGCGGGACGTCTTTATTGTCCGGTGTGCTGATCCGCCTCAGTGCTCTGAAAGAGTATGAAGATTCTGAGCTGACTGCAGCAAGGATCGCCGCTGCTCTGGGGATGTACATCCGGAAAGGCGACGGGCAGAGCTATGAAGCGGATGGTAATGGCAGCAAGGATAAGGAACGCGAGCTTACCATTCAGCCAGGCATTATTTACGACGATCTGAAACCCGGCGAAGAAATCGGAATGGTGAAGTCGGATCGCCCCAATCCTAACCTTGAAACTTTTCGTAATGGTCAGTTGCGTGCCGTGGCGGCGGGCAGTCGTCTGAGTTTTTCCAGTACAGCGCGCAACTATAACGGCACTTACAGCGCCCAGCGTCAGGAGCTGGTTGAATCCACTGATGGCTACCTGATCCTGCAGGACTGGTTTATTGGTGCCGTCACCCGTCCGATGTATCGTGCCTGGCTGAAACAGGCTGTGGCATCCGGTGTTATCAGGCTACCCCGCGATCTTGACCGTTCTTCACTGTATACCGCGGTGTATTCCGGACCGGTGATGCCGTGGATTGACCCTGTTAAGGAGGCTGAGGCCTGGAAAATTCAGATTCGTGGTGGAGCGGCGACAGAATCAGACTGGGTACGTGCTGGTGGTCGTAATCCGGATGATGTCAAACGTCGGCGCAAGGCCGAAATTGATGAAAACCGCAAGCTGGATCTGGTATTTGATACCGATCCGGCCAGTGATAAAGGAGGCAGCAGTGCCGCAACGAAACGACAGGAGCCGCAGCACACCGACGACCAGTCCGAAGAATAATTCCTGGTTCAGGATGCAGGCTGGTCACCAGAGTGACGCGGATATTTATATTTATGACGAGATTGGTTTCTGGGGTGTTACAGCGAAGCAGTTTATCAGTGATCTGAATGCACTGGGCGATATCACCCACATTAATCTCCATATTAATTCACCGGGTGGCGATGTCTTTGAAGGCATCGCCATTTTTAATGCGCTGAAAACACATGGTGCGTCCATTACCGTTTATGTCGACGGTGTGGCGGCGTCAATGGCGTCGGTCATTGCGATGGTGGGAAACCCGGTCATTATGCCGGAAAACACCTTCATGATGATTCATAAACCATTTGGCTTTACGGGCGGTGATGCGGAGGACATGCGCACCTATGCCGACCTGCTCGATAAAGTTGAGGCGGTTCTGTTACCCGCTTATGCACAGAAAACCGGGAAAACCACCGATGAAATTGCTGCCATGCTGGCGGATGAGACCTGGATGTCCGGTGCCGAATGTCTGGCACATGGATTTGCTGATCAGGTAACGCCAGCCGTTAAGGCAATGGCATGTATTCAGTCAAAACGTACAGAGGAATTTAAAAAGATGCCGGAATCCATTCGAAACATGATTACTCCGCCACGCAACAGTGCTCCACGCGTACAGGATGATGAACCTGCAGCCTCCCGGACGCCAGTGCAGGCAGCAGCACCCGTGGTGGATGAAAACAGTATCCGTGCGCAGGTACTGGCAGAGCAAAAAGCGCGTGTAAACGGTATTAATGATCTGTTTGCCATGTTTGGCGGGCGTTATCAGACGCTGCAGGCTCAGTGTCTTGCCGATCCTGAATGTTCGCTGGAGCAGGCCCGCGAAAAGCTGTTGAACGAGATGGGGCGCGAGTCCACGCCATCCAATAAAAATACCCCGGCTCATATTTATGCCGGTAACGGTAATTTTGTGGGGGACGGGATCCGCCAGGCGCTGATGGCGCGTGCCGGATTTGAAAAAACCGAACGTGATAATGTCTACAACGGGATGACCCTGCGTGAATATGCCCGTATGTCACTGACTGAACGGGGTATTGGGGTTTCCGGTTATAACCCGATGCAGATGGTCGGTGCGGCGTTCACACACAGTACGTCTGACTTCGGTAATATTCTGCTGGATGTTGCGAACAAAGCCATTCTGCAGGGCTGGGAAGATGCCCCTGAAACCTATGAACAGTGGACGCGGAAAGGTCAGTTGTCTGATTTTAAAATTGCCCATCGTGTGGGTATGGGGGGCTTCAGTGCTCTGCGTCAGGTGCGTGAAGGGGCGGAATATAAATACGTCACCACCGGAGATAAACAGGCCACTATTGCACTGGCGACCTATGGCGAGCTGTTCAGTATCACCCGTCAGGCCATTATCAATGATGATCTGAATATGCTGACCGATGTCCCGATGAAACTGGGCCGTGCGGCGAAATCCACTATTGCCGATCTGGTTTATGCCATTCTGACGTCTAACCCGAAAATCTCCACAGATAATGTAAGTCTGTTCGATAAAGCGAAACATGCAAACGTACTGGAGAGCGCTGCAATGGACGTGGCATCGCTGGATAAAGCCCGCCAGTTGATGCGCGTTCAGAAAGAGGGGGAGCGTCATCTGAATATTCGTCCTGCGTTCGTACTGGTACCGACGGCGATGGAGTCTGTTGCTAACCAGGTCATTCGCTCCTCAAGTGTCAAGGGGGCTGACATTAACGCCGGTATTATTAACCCGGTGAAAGATTTTGCGACCGTTATTGCAGAGCCTCGTCTTGATGATAACAGCCAGACCACCTTCTACCTGGCTGCGTCAAAAGGCTCCGATACGATTGAAGTGGCTTATCTCAACGGTGTGGATACGCCATATATTGATCAGATGGAGGGCTTCAGTGTGGATGGCGTGACAACGAAAGTGCGTATTGACGCCGGTGTCGCGCCAGTTGATCACCGCGGTCTGGTGAAATGTACGGCGTAAACGTCGCAGACAACAACTCTGATGGCCCGTAAGGGCTTTTTTTGTACCTGAAATCAGCCCCTGAACGGGGCTGTGCGGAGACAGTTATGGCAAAGAATTTTGTAGAAGAAGGAAAAACGGTGGCGATTGTTGCCAGTGCAGCCATCAGCAGCGGAGATCTGGTGCAGGTGGGCGATGTTTTTGCGGTGGCGCTGACCGATATTCCACAGGGTGAAACAGGCGACGGCATGACCGAAGGTGTGTTTATGCTGCCTAAGCTGAAAACGGATGACATGAAAACGGGTAAGAAGGTTTATCTGAAGTCCGGAAAAGTTCAGCTGACTAACAGCGGCTCTGATCCGCTGGTCGGGGTTGTCTGGGCAGATGCCGGAACCAGTGCAGAAGAAGTGCCGGTAAAACTCAATGTCTGATCCCTTTTCCCGGCTGGCAGCGCGTATGGATGCTATCACGGTCAGAAAGATGGGAAAGACAGCCTCGATTAATGATGTCGATATGACTGTGATCCCGGGAGAAACACTGGCAGAGCTGAATGCTCTGTCCGGACCTGCGGTCTCTCTGGTGGTGTTTTCTTCGGGATACCGCCCACGGCGCGGGGATCGCGTTGTTTATGACGGACAACAATGGACGGTCACACGGCATGAACGCTTTAACGGTAAGCCAATGATCTTTATTGAGTAAAGAGGTGTGGGATGAAGGGGCTTGAGAATGCCATCCGCAATCTGAACAGCCTTGATACCCGTATGGTGCCACAGGCCAGCGCATGGGCGATAAACCGTGTGGCACAGAAAGCGGTCTCGGTCGCCACCCGGCAGGTTGCCGGGAATACCGTTGCGGGAGATAACCAGGTGAAAGGGATCCCCCTGAAACTGGTACGTCAGCGTGTCCGGGTGTTTAAAGCCAGTCCGTCAGGAAAAATGACGGCCAGGATCCGCGTTAACCGGGGCAATCTGCCCGCCATTAAGCTGGGGACAGCCCGGGTCAGACTGGCCCGGCGTGGTGGAAAACTGCAGTACCGTGGCAGTGTGCTGAAGGTGGGTAAATATCTTTTCCGGGATGCGTTTATTCAGCAACTGGCGAATGGTCGCTGGCATGTGATGCGGCGTATTGATGGCAAAAATCGTTACCCCATTGATGTGGTGAAAGTCCCGCTGTCCGGACCGCTGACACAGGCATTTGAAGATGCCCGCGACCGCATTATTGCTGCGGAAATGCCGAAACAGCTGGGGTATGCACTGAAACAACAACTGAGGTTATGGCTGACCCGATGAACCGACATACACAAATCCGCCAGGCCGTACTGGCACGCCTTCGGGAACAGTGTGGAGACAGCGCCACGTTTTTTGACGGGCTTCCGGCATTTATTGATGCGCAGGAACTGCCTGCCGTGGCGGTGTGGCTGAGTGATGCTCAGTACACCGGAAAAATGACGGATGAAGATGACTGGCAGGCTGTTCTGCATATTGCTGTCTTCATCCGGGCACAGGCACCGGATTCAGAGCTGGATATGTGGATGGAGAGCACCATTTTCCCGGCCCTGAATGATATACCGGCACTTTCCGGACTCATCGACACCCTGATCCCTCTCGGTTTTAACTATCAACGTGATAATGAGATGGCCACCTGGGCGATGGCGGAAATCACGTACCAGATCACGTACACGAATTAAAGGAGGTGGCAATGACCACACCAAATCCACTGGCAAAAACGAAAGGTGCGGGAACGACGTTCTGGATGTACACCGGCAAGGGCGATGCGTTTGCGAACCCTTTATCGGACACTGACTGGCTGCGTCTTGCGATGGTGAAGGATCTGCAACCTGGCGAAATGACCGCTGATGCAGAAGATGACACTTATCTCGATGATGAAGATGCAGACTGGAAAACGACAACCCAGGGGCAGAAATCCGTCGGTGATACTTCGGCGACGCTGGCCTGGCGTCCGGGTGACAGCGGGCAGAAAAAACTGGTTCAGTTGTTCGACTCCGGTGAAGTCTGCGCGTTTCGTATCAAATATCCCAACGGCACTGTTGATGTTTTCCGTGGCTGGCTGAGCTCACTGGGTAAAACCATTGCCTCAAAAGACGTGATGACCCGCACAGTGAAAATCAGCGGTGTGGGGCGTCCGTATCTGGCAGAGGAAGGCACTGAAACAGTGAGCGTTACCGGGCTGACGGTGGCACCGGCATCTGCCAGTGTAAAAGTGGGAGCAACCACCACGCTGACCTTTACAGTAAAACCTGACGGAGCCAGTGACAAAGCGATCAGTGTGCATTCGACAGATCCACAGACTGCCACGGTGACCCTGAACGGGCTTGTGGCCACGGTGAAAGGCGTGAAGCAGGGCAGTGTCAGCATTGTGGGCATGACTTCTGACGGCGATTTTGTGGCAGTGGCTGCGGTGGCTGTCAGCGCCGCAGGTTAACAGGACGATACTCATCATTTGCCCCGGTTATCCGGGGCTTTTTTGCAGGTGGAGAACATGATGTTTCTGAAACAGGGCACGTTTAATTATGAAAAGCAGTCCGTGGTGCTCAGTGAGCTGTCCGGGCTGCAGAGAATTGAATATCTGGCGTTTGTTCAGCAGCGAACGGCAAAGTTTGATGCCGAAGAGGGAGAACTGCCGGAGGCTGAACGACAGATTGCTTTTCTGCGGATGGGGATGGATATCAATGCCTGGCTGGTTTCCCGCTCACTGTGGAATGCGGAACAGTCTCAGGATGTTGAGACGCTTTGCGCATCCGTTATTACAACATGGTCGTATGATGCCCTGGGAGCGGGGGCGGAGATGGTTCTGTCGCTGAGCGGTATGGGAGCCATTGAGAATGCCGGGGATTTGGAGCATGAGGTGCTGACGCCGGAAAAGTCCTGACGCGGGAAATGCAGTTTGTCATGCGGCTTGCCCGGGAGTTCCGGCGGGCAGACTGGCGGCGGATGCTGTCGGAAATGTCGGCCACTGAGCTTGGTGAGTGGGGCGATTATTTCCGGATGCAGAGCTTCAGTGATGTGTGGATGGATGCGCAGTTTGCCTCGCTGAAGGCATTGATCGTGAGAATGGTGTCCGGTAGCAGTGATGCTGCGGTGGCTGATTTCAGCCTTTTACCGGAAGAGAACGGGATACCGGAGCGAACGGACGAAGAACTGATGCATCTTGGGGAAGGTATTTCCGGAGGTGTGCGTTATGGACCAGATAGCCAACCTGGTCATTGATTTGGGGATTGATGCGGCAGAGTTTAAAAATGAAATTCCCCGTATCAAAAACCTTCTGAATGGTGCAGCCAGCGATGCAGAACGGTCTTCTGCCCGTATGCAGCGTTTTATGGAGCGTCAGACTCAGGCCGCCCGGCAGACAACGCAGGCAGCTTCTTCGGCTGCAACAGCCGCATCCGTCCATGCGCAGACGGTGGAGAAGAACGCACAGGCTCATGAACGCATGGCCCGCGAGGTGGAGAAAACCCGCCAGCGCATGGAGGCACTGAGCCAGAAAATGCGCGAGGAACAGGCGCAGGCCATGGCTCTGGCGGAGGCTCAGGATAAAGCGGCTGCTGCGTTTTATCGTCAGATTGACAGTGTGAAACAGGCCAGTGCGGGGCTGCAGGAATTACAGCGTATTCAGCAGCAGATCCGACAGGCCAGAAACAGTGGCGGGATTGGTCAGCAGGATTATCTGGCGCTGATTTCTGAGGTTACTGCGAAAACTCGTGTTCTTACACAGGCTGAGGAAGAGGCTACCCGACAGAAAGTGGCGTTTATCCGTCAGCTTAAAGAGCAGGCAACCCGCCAGAATCTTTCTTCTTCTGAGTTGCTTCGTGCTAAGGCTGCCCAGCTGGGGGTAAGCAGTGCTGCAGAAGTGTATATCCGCAAAATGGAGCAGGCAGGAAAAGCCACGCATTCGCTGGGTCTGAAAAGTGCAGCGGCCCGCCAGGAGATAGGCGTTCTGATAGGTGAACTGGCTCGCGGCAATTTAGGTGCGCTGAGGGGATCCGGGATAACGCTGGCTAACCGTGCCGGATGGATAGACACACTGATGTCACCGAAAGGCATGATGCTGGGCGGGGTTATTGGCGGTATTGCCGCGGCCGTCTATGGTCTGGGTAAAGCCTGGTATGATGGTCAGAAGGAGGGGGAAGAATTTAACCGCCAGTTGTCGCTGACGGGGCATTATGCCGGAGTCACTGCCGGGCAGCTGTGGACGCTCAGTCGTGCTATTTCCGGGAATGGTATCACGCAACATGCTGCAGCCGGTGCGCTGGCTCAGGTGGTGGGGAGTGGTGCATTTCGTGGAAACGATATCGGTATGGTGGCGAGAGCTGCCGCACAGATGGAGCGATCGGTTGGCCAGTCGGTCAGCGATACCATAAATCAGTTTAAGCGGCTGAAGGATGATCCTGTAAATGCCGCGAAGGCTCTGGACAATGAGCTGCATTTTCTTACTGCCACTCAGCTTGAGCAGATACGCGTCCTTGGGGAACAGGGGCGGTCCAGTGATGCGGCACGGATAGCCATGTCTGCACTGGCAGAGGAAACCGGTCGGCGTACTGCGGATATTGATAATAACCTCAATGCGCTGGGCAGTACGCTGAAGTATCTGTCTGATTTATGGAGTCGTTTCTGGGATGCGGCCATGAATATTGGTCGTGAAGACTCGCTGGATGAACAGATTTCCGCTTTACAGGAGAAAGTGTCGCGGGCGAAAAGACTCCCCTGGACGGCATCATCTTCTCAGGTTGAATACGATCAGCAGCGTCTTAACGAGCTTCAGGAGAAAAAACGCCAGAAGGATTTGCAGGATGCAAAAGAGCAGGCAGAGCAGAATTATCAGGAGCAACAGAAACGCCGTAATGCTGAAAATGCTGCACTGAACCGGATGAATGAAACGGAAGCAGCACGACATCAGCGTGAAATTGCGCGTATTAATTCCATGCAGTACGCCGATCAGGCTGTCAGGGATGCGGCGATACAACGTGAAAATGAACGTTACGAGAAAGCCCTGGCATCCGGTAAGAAAAAAACACGCGAACCCCGTAATGATGAGGCCACCCGGTTATTGCTGCAGTACAGTCAGCAACAGGCACAGGTGGAAGGACAGATTGCTGCTGCCAGACAGTCAGCAGGCATTGCCACGGAAAGGATGACAGAAGCGCATAAACAGCTTCTGGCTCTGCAGCAGCGCATCAGCGACCTGGACGGGAAAAAACTGACGGCAGATGAAAAGAGTGTGCTGGCCCGTAAAGATGAACTGATTCAGGCACTGACGCTGCTGGATGTAAAACAGCAGGAGCTTCAGAAACAGACGGCACTCAACGAGCTGAAGAAAAAAACAATTCAGCTGACCAGTCAACTGGCTGAAGAAGAGCGCGCTCAGCGTCAGCAACATGACCTGGATATCGCCACGGTGGGTATGGGTGATCAGCAGCGGCAGCGATATCAGGTACAACTGAGTCTTCGCCAGAAATACCAGCAACAGCTGGAGCAGTTGAGGCGGGATAGTGAGCAGAAAGGAACATATAACACGGATGACTACAGAAAGGCCGAGCAGGCGCTGACGGAGAGCCTGAACCGACAACTGAATGAGAATCGCCGTTACTGGCAACAGCTTGAAGTTGTGCAGGGTAACTGGAAAAACGGAGTCCTGCGTGCATTTCAGAATTTTACCGTGGATGCAGATAATACGGCAGGAACAGCAGAACAGGTGTTCTCGTCAGCCTTCAGCAACATGGGAAATGGCCTGGCAACTTTTGTCACTACCGGCAAACTCAATTTCAAATCCTTCACCTCTTCTGTGCTGTCAGATATGGCGAAAATCCTGGCGCAGGCAACCATGATGAAATCGATAAAAGGGATTGGCAGTGTACTGGGATTTGATCTCAGCAGCCTTTCCCTGAATGCCAATGGGGGGATTTATCAGTCTGCTGATTTGAGTCGTTACAGTGGCACGGTGGTTAACCGTCCGACGTTTTTTGCTTTTGCAAAAGGCGCGGGTGTGATGGGGGAAGCGGGACCTGAAGCCATTCTGCCACTGCGTCGTGGTGCTGACGGTAAGCTGGGGGTTGTGGCGGATATTGGTGGTTCAGGTATGGCGATGTTTGCCCCGCAGTACAACATCGAGATCAATAACGATGGCACGAACGGGCAGATAGGTCCGGCTGCCCTGAAGGTGGTTTATGACCTCGGGAAAAAAGCGGCAGCGGACTTTATGCAACAGCAGGCCCGTGATGGTGGTCGGTTAAGTGGAGCATATCGGTAATGGAGACGTTTCACTGGAAAGTGCGCCCGGATATGAATGTGGTATCAGAGCCGAAAGTGGTGACAGTGAAGCTGGGCGATGGTTATGAACAGCGTCGTGCGGCGGGACTGAATAACCAGTTGTCGATTTACAGCGTGACGATACGTGTTCGTAAATGTGAACACCCATCTTTAAAAGCCTTTCTGGAACGGCACGGTGGCGTCCGCGCATTTCAGTGGACGCCACCTTATGACTGGAAGCCGATCAGGGTGGTTTGTCGTAAATGGTCGGCAAGCGTGGGGGCGCTGTGGGTAACCATAACGGCAGATTTTGAACAGGTCGTGGCATAGGAGGCCCTGATGCAGGATATTTCACAGGAAACACATCATGAGACGACACGCCTCACTCAGTCAGCCCAGGTGGTGCTCTGGGAAATCGATCTGACAGTGGTCGGTGGTGAACGTTATTTTTTCTGTAATGAGCAGAACGATAAAGGTGAGCCGGTCACCTGGCAGGGGCGACAGTATCAGGCGTATCCCATTCAGGGGACGGGATTTGAACTGAACGGCAAAGGCAGTGCTGCCCGTCCGACACTGACGGTTTCTAACCTGCACGGCATGGTCACCGGGATGGCGGAAGACCTGCAGAGTCTGGTCGGAGGAACGGTGGTCCGGCGTAAGGTTTACGCCCGTTTTCTGGATGCGGTGAACTTCGTCAACGGAAACAGTGACGCCGA
>ERZ808024.694-NODE-694-length-12805-cov-8.852137_pt1 | contig 12805 bp, 18 predicted proteins | sample MGYA00380181_ERZ808024 | MGnify/ENA primary metagenome ERZ808024 (study PRJEB31490, sample SAMN06133413) | mouse gut metagenome | isolation source: Z2_1 | host: mice | place: China: Chengdu | collected 2015-05 ...
GCGTCTTGAGGCGCGGCCAAGTAGGGCGGGCTTATAGCCCGCGTCCCTAGCCACCCGTTTTACGGGTGGGGGCGACTAACAAGGTTATAGTAAATGGTGTAGCATGAGATAGCCCTTGACTTAACTAATCTAATTTGTTAAAATATAAATCTGATTAAGTATGTGGGAGGTGCTATTTTGCCTAAAACAAAAATAGATAAAGAATTGGTTATCAAAGAAGCTGCATATATAGCGAATAAAATGGGCATAGAAAATCTTTCGTTGAAAACACTCGCAGCACAATTAGGTGTTAAGTCACCATCACTTTATAATCATGTTGATGGACTTGATGACCTAAAACAGCAGATTATGCTTTATGGGTGGAAGGAAATGGAAGATAGAATTATCCAAGCTGTAATAGGACTTACTGGATATGATGCAATTAGAGCTATGTGCCATGCTTTTCATAAGTATGCAACAGAAAACCAAGGAGTTTTCAGTGCTATGCTTTGGTACAACCAATTTGAAAATGAACAGACCAGAGAGGTAACTTCAAAGATGTTTTCGGTATTCTTCAAAATAACTAAATCACTGAATATTTCGCAAGATAATTGCTCTCACTTAGTTAGAATGTTTAGAGGGTTTTTAGAGGGATTTGCATTACTTGAAAATCATCGTGCCTTTGGGAATGTACAGTCAATAGAAGATAGTTTTAATTTGTCAATAGATATTTTGATTGAAGGGATGAAAAAATTAGAGGAGAAATGGTAGCATAATGGCATATCAGCAAAAAATATGAAAAGAAAAATTAAAAAAGCTATTTGCGTAATGATATTATTTGCTTATGTCATCACATTTGGAAATAATACGGCTTTGGCAAACACAAATGTAAAATATGATAATATTGACAACCAATTAAAGAGGGAACTGGATGAATTACATATCCCGGGAATGGCAGTTGCCATTGTAGATTCAAAAGAAGTTCTGCTTGCTGAAACTTATGGAAATTGTAAAAGCATAGATACACCTTTTATTATAGGGTCTGTAAGCAAATCATTTACTGCGTTAGCCATTATGCGGCTTGTGGAAGAAGATAAAATTGATTTAGACGAAAAAATTTCGGCTTATATTGCCCCCTCAGCTTATTTTATAAATGAATCAGATGGAAATAAAATCACGGTAAGACAGCTTTTGAACCAGACAGGCGGCTTAGGCACATATCAGCGTTTTGGCAATGCAAAAATAACAGAGAGTTACGGTCAGCACCAATATGCAAATATCAATTATGGCTTGTTGGGTGAGATTATAGAAGCAGTCAGTGGAGTTAGTTATTCTGAGTATATGAATAAAAAAATTTTTCTGCCGCTACATATGGAACACACAGCGGCGACACTTGAACAAAGTAAAGAAAATGGATTAATCAGAGGGTATCGAAATTATTTTGGGTTTCCGATTGCAGGGGAGCCAGACTATCCCGATGAACATTCGTGGTCTACCGTTCCAGCAGGTTATTTGAGTTCCAGCGTATCAGATATGGCAAAGTATTTGCAGATGTATCTAAACGGGGGAATGGGGATTATCAGTCAAGACAGCTTAAACACTATGTTTTATGAGAATGTATATGTAGATGATAATACGCCCTATTATTACGGAATGGGATGGACTTTGACAGAAGAATATACAGAGCCTGTATTGGGGCATTCTGGATTGGTTGAGAATTATATTTCAAATATGTTGTTGCTACCAGAAAGCGGATTAGGAATCGTCATTCTTATTAATATGAATGACTATCTGGTTACCAATCAGTTAGCAGATATTATAAGCAAAAATGTGATATTTGCTATTTTGGGTAAAGAGCAATATAAAATATCTGGCAATCCATATATTGTAAGGCATTTGTTGCTGAATGTGGCATATTTTGCGTTATTAACAACAGCAGTATATCCAATAGCAACAATAAAAAAATGGAAGAAAAAGAAACGGACAAAACCGTTGACCGCTTTTGATATTATAAGACATGGTATATTACCGCTACTTTTACTTTGCTTGCCCGAAATGACTGGTGTTCCAATATGGGTGATATGGTATTTTGTAAAAGACGTATGTGTTGTTTTGTTGGTAAGTTCAAGTTTGCTTTTTTCAGTAGGATTATACAAGATATTTTATAGGATACATTGGAGGATGAAAATGGAAAAATTTGAATGGATACGTTGTCCCGTATGTGGAAATAAAACTCGAAACAGGATAAAAGAAGATACAGAACTGAAGAATTTCCCCCTTTACTGCCCGAAATGTAAACATGAAAGTTTGATAGAAGTAAAGGATTTGCAAATAACCGTTATCAAGTAATTGGATACTAAGTGAAGCTGAAGAATAAATCAAAAACAGAAAGGTTAGAAAATGATATGGAAAGTAATATTCTTGAATTTGAATGTGTAGGGTTAAATGATGGTGGAAAATTCCCTATTGAGAATACAGGCAGAGGGCAAGATATTTCACCAGAATTTATCATTCGGAATCTAAATACAAATGCAGTTACTTTGATGATTACGCTTGAGGACTTGAGCCATCCGATAAAAGGATTTACGCATTGGATTATTTGGAATATTCCTGCAACAGATAAAATTATAAAAGCAATTCCGTCAGGGAAATCAATATCTTCATTACAAGGTGCGATACAAGGAATTGGGTATGGCTTTCATTGTTATGCAGGACCGAAACCGCCTAAAGGAAAATCTCACAAGTATTGCTTTACTGTTTATGTATTAGATTGTAAACTTGATTTGTCCCCCTTTTCTTTCAAACGAAAAGTTTTGAGTAAGGCTAATCGCCATATTATTCAGAAAGGAAGAATTTATGGGTATTTTGAATAAATAAGCATGGAATACGTTGATAAAAGAGCCAGACGCAAAGACGCAGATGACCGTGTTATAATAGGGACAAGTTAGAGGAACCCAGTAAAATCAAGGGGTTGCACTAACTTGTCCCCTTATTTTTTTGCCCTTAAATGGGCAAACGGAATCACCGCATTTCTGGTCTCCGTCTGGGAGCCGTACATATATTGCTGGCCAGCAGTATGAAAGTCTGATAGCGATTAAAGCAACCATACCATCCGCTGATGATGGATTTGAAGGTCCGAAGTCCTTATAAATGCTGACGGGTTGCAACGGGGCGTTGTAATGATGGTTGACAGGTTTCGGCCGGGTTTAATGTGAACCGGGCGCCATGGGAGGGTTAAACCTGTGTTTCTGTACCATGGGTATAAATGAGATTTAACTACGGAAAGCCGGGGAACTTACAGCGCCCATATTGTTGTGATGATTTTTATAGATTAGCTTATCGTTTCGTTCGGAAACAAATATTTCTTTTTTACAGGGAAAGGCACGGGCCGGTGCGCCTGGGAGCGGTTCCTGTAAAATTCCATAGGGAAGTTCAGTAGCATAGAATCAGTGGCAGGTCCGGTCTGGGGCCGTTGAAAGGATAGGGAGCAGATGAAGAAGGATGTCAGAAAATTTAAGGTATATGAGCAGAGCGGGCATAATTATAAGCCGACGCCTACGATCACATTAAAGGGGCTTTGGCTGGAAGAGCTGGGCTTTGGGGCAGGGACGCTCCTGACGGTCCGGTGTGAGGAAAGGAAGCTGGTCATTGAGCCGAGGGAGTCGGTGGATTACATTGATGTGTTTGAGGAACAGCAGTTAAGCATGGTGGCAGAGAGGAAAGTGAGGTTTTGATATATGGGAAAGATTTATATGATCGGTTCACAAAAAGGGGGTACGGCGAAGACGACAACTACGTTCAATCTGGCGTACTGCCTGCAGAAGATGGGGAAGAGGGTTCTGGCTGTGGATTTTGACAGCCAGGCGAATCTGACAACGTGCTTCGGTGTGGAAGATACGGGAGTGCTGGATGATACTATCGGGCATCTGATGATGGCGCAGATTGAGGATATGAAGCTGCCGTCCCCGAAGAAGTACATACGGACGAAGGACGGGGTGGACTTCATCCCATCGTCTATTTATCTGTCGGTGGTGGATGCGAAGCTGCGGCTGGAGATGGGGGCGGAGAAGATGCTGTCCGGGATTCTGGAGCCGCTGCGGGAGAAGTATGATTATATTTTGATTGATACCTGTCCGTCCCTTGGGACTTTGACAATCAATGCCCTGGCTGCTTCGGATGAAGTGATTATCACGGTGAACCCCCAGCTTCTGGCTATGATGGGGATGCAGGACTTTCTGCGGACGGTGGTGAAGATCAGGAAGCGGATCAATCCGGGGCTGGGGATTGCGGGCATCCTGATGACCATGTGCGAGTCCAGGACGAAGCTGTGCAGGGTTCTGACGGAGGAAGTGACAGAGAGCTTCCAGGAGCAGATACGGGTGTTTGAGACGAGGATTCCCAGTACGGTGAAGGTGGGGGAGAGCATTTATTACAGCCTGCCGGTGGCGGAGTACAGCCCGAAGGCGAGCGCGGGGATGGCTTATAGAAAGTTTGCAAAGGAGTTGGTTTCGTATGAAGGCTAATGGGACGAAGAGGAAGATTTTTAATGACGCTGTAGATCTTCTGGCAGGGGCGGAAGAGGTTTCCGCTCCGGAGAACGGAATCAGGATGCTGCCCATTGACAGTATCCGCCCGTTCCGGAAGCATCCTTTCCGGCTGTATGAGGGGGAGCGTCTGGAGGATATGGTGGAGAGCATTAGGGAGTATGGCGTTCTGAATCCGGTGATCGTGTGGCAGGAGGGGGACGGGTATGAGATGCTGGCCGGGCATAACCGGCAGATGGCGGGGAAGCTGGCCGGGCTGGCGGAGATTCCGGCTATCGTGAAGACGGATCTGACGGAAGAGGAAGCCTATGTCTATGTGATCGAGACTAATGTGATACAGAGGGGCTTTGCGGAGCTTCTGCCGTCCGAGAAGGCGGCGGTGCTGGCGGAGCGGTATGAGAAGGTCAGCAGCCAGGGGAGACGGAATGACATTCTGGAAGAGATCGCCAGGCTGAACGGGCAGGACACGGCGGGGACTTGTGGACATGATGTCCACAAGTTGAAGAGCCGGGATGCCATTGGGGAAGAGTATGGGATGACCGGGAGGAATATTGCCAGGTATATGCGTGTGCAGCAGTTGGAGGAACCTTTGAAGGAGCGTCTGGATGAGGGGACGCTGCCTCTGGTGGCGGCGGTGGATCTGTCTTATCTGTCGGGGAAGGAGCAGAAGGTGGTGTCCGGGCTGGCAGAGAAGGGGAAGATTAAGCTGGATGCGAAGACGGCGAAGTGTGTCAGGGGCATGGCCGGGAGTTTGACAGAGAAGAAGGTGCTGGAAACGCTTGACGGCGGGAGAGGGAAGAAGGATTCTGCCGGAAAGCCTATCAAGCTGCCGGCGGATGTGTATGAGAGGTATTTTGCCGGTGTGAAACCTGCGGACGTAGCAGGGATTGTGGAGGAAGCGCTGGCGGCATGGTTCGGGAAGGGAGGGGATGCAGATGTTCCGGACGGAAGAGATAGAGAAGCTGGATAAGTCCTATTTTAATATTATCTTGGCGGAGAACTATGATGTGACGATCCAGTCTAAGAATACGGGGCATATCTGGTATATCCATAATCCGGAGTATCCGGGGGAAGGGGAGTGCATTATTTTCCATAAGCACAGGGCTTCCCAGCCGTATCATCAGCATGGGAGGGCAAGGAGTCTGGGGCAGGCGGTAAGGAGTATTAAGGGGCATGATGTGTTCCAGATGAACGGCAGGAGACGTTCGTAATATATGGCATGAAGAGGAAATCGTGAGAGCTCTGGCATATTGATATATGTCAGAGTTTTCTTATGTATATATTGTGGATGCAAATATGACAATGGATTTTTAATGAGTTCTTAGAAAGCCCGTTCCATTAGATGGGAATATGCTGTATAATAGAGTTTGTTATGAAAGGCAATCAATCAGGGAGGCGGAAAATGATCTGTAAAATAAGAAAATGGGTCCTGGCAGATGCGGCAGATCTGGCGGCGGCTCTTTCCAATAGAAAAGTGCAGGATAATCTTAGAGATGGGCTGCCGTATCCTTATACGGAACAAGACGGGGTGGACTTTATTTCTGCCATGTTGTCTGCGGATGAAAATGAAACATTTGCTTTTGCCATAACTGCAGATGGACGTGTGGTGGGGAGCATCGGTGTTTTCCGTCAGGGGAATATCCACAGGCAGACAGCCGAGCTGGGATATTATATCGCGGAAGGATACTGGGGGAAAGGGGTCATGACGGAGGCTGTAAAACAGGTCTGCGAATATGTTTTTGAGAAAAGTGATATTCTCCGCATTTATGCAGAGCCATTTGCGTATAATACGGCATCCTGTCGTGTGGTGGAAAAGGCAGGTTTTCAGTATGAGGGGACGTTAAGAAATAATGCGGTAAAAAACGGGAAAGTGATCGATATGAAAATGTATTCCCTGCTAAAAGAGGAAATATGAATTTTAGGATTTGGATTGGGCATTGTGGAGAATAGAATGGAGAAAAAAGTGTTAATATGGGAACCATGGTTCTTCATGACTTTTGGGCTGTTTCATCTGCACAGGATATGGGGATTGATAGACAGAGATTCTTATGCCGGGTTTTGGGTGGGCATATTGGAAAGTAAAGGGCTGTTTTATTTTACGTTGATGGGAGTATTGGCAGGATTGAGTGTTTTAGGAATCTTTACTTTTACGAAATGCCGGGGTAACAACTATTGGTGGAGATGGATATATCTGTTTGGCGGCGCTTATGTGCTATTTGATCTATATGCGATTGCGGCTGGATTGGAATTTTGGAATAAACTTTTGTTGTGGATGTTTGATGTAGATTCAATTTATTGGAATGCGGTATGGTCATTCTTTGTATTGCTTGGTGGGTTTAGCTTTCTATTAGGAATGAAACTATTGGAGCAGAGAAAGGGATGAGCCTGGCTATATGGAGGCGGTTTTATGGAAAAAGTAATTTTATATATTCATGGAAAAAATGGGAGTTATATGGAAGTTGAACAGTACAGGAAAAATTGTATGGGCTTTGATATGATCGGGATAGACTACCAGGATGATGTCCCGTGGGTTGTGCAGGATCAGATTCGGGCGGCATACGATAAAGCCTGTGAAAAATACAACCATATTTATATCATTGCGAATAGTATAGGAGCTTACTTTGCAATGTACACATTACAGACTTGTGATATTGAGAAGGCTTTCTTTATATCGCCTGTACTTGATATGGAAAGACTTATACTGGATATGATGGGGTGGGCGGATGTATCGGAGAAGGAACTGTGCGAAAAGGAGGAAATTATTACTGATTTTGGAGAAAAGCTGTCATGGGCATATTTATGTTTTGTCAGGGCTAATCCAATAACATGGAATATTCCTACGGAGATCTTATATGCAGGAAATGATACTCTTATATCCCGTCAGACAGTGGATATGTTTGTCAGTAGTCATCATGCGGCTCTTACTGTGATGGAAAATGGGGAACATTGGTTTCATACAGATGAACAGATTGCCTTTTTAGATAGCTGGATGAAAAGGGTAATATGTTAAAATGATAGAAATTGGACGGAAAGAGGCAGCCAGATGAGGAATGCAGATTTTTGTATGGAGTTGAAGCAGGCGGAATGTCCGGTGAAGGTGGCGGAGATTGTGGAGAAGGCAATAAGGGCCGTCTATCCCCATTATTATCCTTCCGGGGCAGTACAGTTTTTTCTGGATCTGCATAACGAACAGAGGATAAGGGAAGCGGTTGCCAGGGAAGATATTTACTTCGCGGCGGTGCAGGGAGAGATTGTGGGAACCGGGAGTATCCGGGGGAATGAGATCTGCAGGCTGTTTATTTTACCGGAATATCAGGCAAAAGGTTACGGAAGCAGGCTGATGGATCTCCTGGAGGATATGGTTTTCCAGCAGTATCAGGCGGTACATATTGATGCGTCTTTCCCGGCGGAAAGCATGTATTTGAAACGGGGATACCGGATAAAAACCTATGAGAAGATTAAGACAGGGGGCGGGGATTATCTCTGTTACCATACAATGGAAAAGGTGGCAGGTGGAAAGGGATAAAGATTTTCAGGAGGAAACAGATGGATAAATGGTTTACGGTTGACAGGATAGATGAGGATACTTACATCATCAGCGAATACCGGCATTGGGAGGAAACACATTGTTATCTGCTGAATGGTTCCGGGCGCAGTCTGTTGATTGATACGGGGCTTGGAATCTGTAATATTTATGACGAGGTGGTGAAGCTGACAGACCAGCCGGTTACGGCTGTTGCTACACATATCCATTGGGATCATATCGGAGGGCATAAATATTTTCCGGATTTCTATGCCCATGAAGAGGAATTGGGGTGGCTGTCGGGCGGGTTCCCTTTGTCTATGGAAACGGTCAGGGGCATGGTAGTTGACCGTTGTGAACTGCCGGAAGGTTATGATGTGGGCAGCTATGAGATGTTCCAGGGGAGGCCGTCCGTAGTCCTGCGCGGCGGGGAAGAGATTGACATTGGCGGGAGGATGATAAAAGTGTTTCATACGCCGGGACATTCACCGGGGCATATGTGCTTTTGGGAACCGGAGCGTGGATATCTTTTTACAGGGGATCTGATCTACAAGGATACTTTGTTTGCGTATTATCCATCTACAGATCCGGGAGCTTATCTTTCCTCACTGGAAAAGATGGCACTTCTTCCTATGGAAAGGGTATTCCCGGCGCACCATTCCCTGGATATCCAGCCGGAGATTACCGGCCGTATGAGGGATGCTTTCCGGGGATTGAAGGAGAGCGGGAAACTGCGTCATGGGAGCGGGACTTTTGATTACGGAGACTGGGCGGTCTGGCTGTGATGGGGGTGTTTATGAGGGATGAAGGCAGGATGGAGTCAAAAGATATTATTCTGGGAAAGGCAAAATATGAGGATTGGAGATCGATATACCGGAATGTCTGGTCAAGGCCGGAAACAGCAGAATATATGGTATGGAAAGTGACGGCTGATGAGGATGGGGCCAGGGAGAGGATACAGAGGACGATTGCGTGGCAGGAGACCCATGATGCGTGGCTGGTCTATGAGAGGGGCAGCGGGCAGGCCATTGGTTTTGCCGGAGTGGAGGAATCAGAGCCGCGTATTTTTCATGAGACTGGTATTGCCCTGGGGCCGGAGTATGTGGGAAGGGGATATGGAAAACAGATATTGCGTTTATTGATGGAATACTGTATTTCTTTAGACGGGCAGGAATTTTATTATTCTACACGGGCAGGGAATCTTGCTTCAAGGGCACTGGCCTTATCTTGTGGATTGACTTATCAGCATTCGGAGCGGAGGACAGACCAGCGCAGTGGGAAAACTTATGAATTGGAGATTTATAAAAAGAATCTGGAAAGTATAGGGGTGGGATATGAAGCCGGATGAGATATTGAAGTATTGCCTGGAGAATCTGGGGGGCAGTGTCCTTGTGGAGAGTTGGGGAGAAAAGGGGATTTTTTATAATCCCGGACATGTGCTGAAAAGGGGCGTGTACATATTGACGGTCAAGGAGAAGGACGGGGATAATGATAAGGGCTCAAGGCTGGACAGACCGGGGGTTTACCGGGTGAACCTGGGTGTCCGTAAGGATACGTTTGTGAAGCTGTTCGGGGCTGTGCCAAAACGTCCGGGGGCAGGCGGGGTTGTGGAAATGGATTATGATTTTTCCGCGGCTGACTGTTTTTTGCCGCATCCGGTCTATGCGTGGATGGGGTGGATGTGTGTGCTGAACCCATCGGAAGAGACTTTTGAAGATTTAAAGCCATACATCCGGGAAGCCTATGAATACGCAAAAGAGAAATTTGCCAAAAGAAAATGAAATGTGAGGGGAAACAAAAAGGAGGAGCTGGGATGAATACTTATCAGGTGATAGACGAGAAAAATTGGGAGAGAGCCATGCATTGTATGGTTTTCAGGGAAAGCGTGGAGCCTGCTTTCTGTGTGACATTTGAGGTTGATATTACAAATTTCCGGCGGAAAGTAAAGGCGCAGAATCTTTCTTTTACGCTTGCGTTTGTGTATGCGGTATGTAAATGTGCGAATGAGATTGAGGCGTTCCGGTATCGTTTCCTGGACGGGAGGGTGGTTCTTTTTGACCATATTGATACTGCGTTTACTTATCTGGATTAGGATACGGGGCTGTTCAAAGTGGTTAATGTTCCGCTTCGGGGCAACATTCAGGAATATGTGGAGACAGCGGGAAAGACGGCCAGGGAGCAGAAGGAATATTTTACCGGCCCTCTTGGACTTGATGTGTTCCAGTGTTCGCCTATGCCCTGGATTACCTATACGCATATCTCACATACCAATTCCGGGAAAAAGGATAATGCTACGCCTTTGTTTGACTGGGGGAAGTATTATGAGAAGGACGGTAAGATTGTCATGCCCGTATCTGTTCAGGCTCATCATTCTTTTGTGGATGGGATACACATTGGGCAGTTTGCGGATATGCTCCAGAAATATTTGGAATCATTTTAGGAGCGGAAGCGGGATTATATCATAGAATCCAAGACAGGATTTTATTATCAAAATTCTATTATAAATTTATAAAAAGGGCTGAAAATGCTGATGAGGCATTTTTCGGTTCTTTTTTCATGGGATTCTTTTGCGTTTGAGAGAGTATTTGCGGAAGTGATTGACATGGAGGTAAATTCTTTGTATAATAGTTATTGACTTAAAGTCAACAACTATTGAAGGAGGCGGAGGGAAATTGGCAAGGCCAGTGAAAAAACAGCCGGAACAATGGAAGAAAGAGATTTTGGATGCGGCAAAGGAGCTGTTTTTATCAAAGGGTTATGAGGAAACTGCCATTACGGATATTATGGAGCTGGCAGGCGGCGCAAAGGGGATGTTTTACCGTTTTTTCCAGAGCAAGGAAGAGGTCATGCACGCTTTGGGGGATCAGATGTTTTTGGAAAATAATCCTTTTGAGGCAGTCAGGGGGCGTTCTGATTTGAACGGGATGCAGAAGATTCGGGAAGTGCTTGCTTTTGACAGGGCTGACGGAGAGCGGGAGGAGATCAATATACAGGCAATCCCTATCCTGAAAGACCCGCGCATTCTGGCGGCCGCGGTGGAGGCGAACCGGAGGGTGCTGACTCCTTTATGGCTTGAACTGATTGAGGAAGGGCGGCGTGACGGTTCTATCCGGACGGAGTATGCAAAGGAGCTTTCCGAACTGCTTCCCCTTGTTAATTTCTGGCTGATGCCGTCCGTGTTTCCGGCTGATGCGGAAGAGATCCGGCATAAGTGCCGGTTTGTCGCGGAGGTTCTTTCGGCAATGGGGCTTCCGATCATAGAGGATGAGATGGTTGGACGGACAGAGCGGATACTGGGAGGCTATGGGGAAGAAAGGAAGGAGTAGCGTATGGGGCAGAAACTGTTTACGAGAAATTTTACGCTCCTTGTACTGGGGCAGGCAAGTTCTTTGTTTGGAAATTATATATTACGTTTGGCGCTGTCTATGTATGTTCTGGAAGTGACCGGTTCGGCGGCTGTGTTTGCGGGCATTTTATCCATTGCGACAATTCCCACGATTCTTTTATCGCCTGTGGGCGGTATTCTGGCTGACCGGGCAGACAGGAGGAACATCATGGTGGCGCTGGATGCGTTGACGGGGATGTCTGTCTTATGCGCGGCAGTTTTCTTGTCCGGGTGGAATGCCATTGTGGTGATCGGCGTGCTGCTGGTAGTGCTCTCTGTCCTTGGGGCATTTGAGACGCCTACGGTGCAGGCTTGTATCCCGCAGATGCTGTCAGGTGATAACCTTATTAAGGGAAATGCGGTTGTAAACCAGGTGGCGTCCATTTCTTATCTAATCGCGCCTTTGCTGGGCGGTATTCTGTATGCGGCAGTGGGTTTGAAGCCGGTGATGTACGCAAGTGTCGTATGCTTTTTAATAACGGCGTTGTTTGAATGTTTTATTAAATTGAGCCGTCAGACCAGGGATTTCAAGGGGAATATTTTGTCCATGGTAAAAGATGATTTTTCTGACAGTATCCGGTTTATTACAAAGGAGAGGCCGGATATCATGAAGACGCTGCTTCTGACAGCATTCTCACGCTTTTTTGTCATGGGGGTTACATTGGTCGGGCTGCCTTTTCTTGTGCGGACCGTGCTGGGACTGGACGCAAAGTTTTATGGCGGGGCGGAGAGCGCGCTGGCGGTGGCAACTATTATGGGAAGTATTGCCGCAGGGCTTCTTACGGGGAAGTTAAGATCCGGCAGATTATCGTATGTGCTTGTGGCAATCGGTGTCTGTATCATTCCGGCAGGGGTTGTATTCCTTTTCCCTTCCGGCGCATTGATCAGATATGCCGTGATTGTTGCTGGTTTCTGTGGCATGCAGGCCGCAATCAGTATCTTTTCTATTTTTGCGGTATCCATGATTCAGCAGAATACGCCGGATGGGCTGATTGGGAAGATTATGGCTTATACAGCCGCTGTTACGATGTGCGCCCAGCCGGTTGGACAGATGGTATATGGATTTTTGTTTGACAGGTTCCAGGGAAAAGTGTATCTTGTATTGATCCCTTCGGGTATCATGGTATGTGTAATCGGGCTGCTTGCCACAAGTTTTTTCGAGAAACTGGATGAAAAGTAAGGTGGTGTAATAAACTGATAAAGGGTATAATAGGATTACGTTAATAACACGGCCAGATAAAGGTATCATGGTTTGATCTGGATACGGATTTGATCAGGAATAATGCGTAAATATATGCTGATTATTCTAATGCTTGGGAGCCACCAATTTAAAGCTTGAGAGCCACCCAAAATCCGTCCTGATTTTAGTGCTTG
>ERZ808024.696-NODE-696-length-12725-cov-3.295778_pt1 | contig 12725 bp, 7 predicted proteins | sample MGYA00380181_ERZ808024 | MGnify/ENA primary metagenome ERZ808024 (study PRJEB31490, sample SAMN06133413) | mouse gut metagenome | isolation source: Z2_1 | host: mice | place: China: Chengdu | collected 2015-05 ...
CGCCGCCACCCCGGAAGCCGGCAAGAACCTGCTGGACTCCTTCTACTTCAACACCAAGCGCTACGATCTGGCCCGCGTCGGCCGCTACAAGATCAACCGCAAGCTCGGCCTGGAGATGGACTACAACGACCGCAGCCTGAGCCGCGAGGACATCATCGCCACGATCAAGTACCTCGTCTCGCTGCACGCGGGCGCGGCCACGTTCCCGGGCAAGCGCGACGGCGAAGACGTCGAGCTGCGCGTGGACGTGGACGACATCGACCACTTCGGCAACCGCCGCATCCGCCAGGTGGGCGAGCTGATCCAGAACCAGCTGCGCACCGGCCTGAGCCGCATGGAGCGCGTGGTGCGCGAGCGCATGACGACGCAGGACGCCGAGGCGATCACGCCGCAGTCGCTGATCAACATCCGCCCGGTCAACGCGACGATCAAGGAGTTCTTCGGCACCTCGCAGCTTTCGCAGTTCATGGACCAGAACAACCCGCTCGCGGGCGTGACCAACAAGCGCCGCCTGTCCGCGCTGGGCCCCGGCGGCCTGTCGCGCGACCGCGCGTCGATGGAAGTGCGCGACGTGCACCCCTCGCACTTCGGCCGCATGTGCCCGATCGAATCCCCTGAAGGCCCGAACATCGGCCTGATCGGCTCGCTCGCCACCTTCGGCCGCATCAACCCCTTCGGCTTCATCGAGACGCCGTACCGCAAGGTCGTCAACGGCCACGTGACCGACGAGGTCGTGTACATGACCGCGGACCGCGAGGTCGAGCACGTGATCGCCCAGGCCAACCAGAAGCTCGACGAGAACGGCAACTTCGTGGAGAAGGAAGCGCTTGTGCGTGACGCCGCCGGCGAGGCGGAGGACGTGCCGGTCGAGATGGTCGACTTCATGGACGTCTCCCCGCGCCAGATGGTCTCCGTCGGCGCCTCGCTCATCCCGTTCCTCGAGCACGACGAGGGCCACCGAGCGCTGATGGGCACCAACATGCAGCGTCAGGCCGTGCCGCTCATCAAGTCGGAGCGCCCGCTCGTGGGCACCGGCGCCGAATGGAGCGCCGCGGTGGACTCCGGCGACGTGATCCTGGCCGAGAAGCCGGGCGTTGTGACCTACGTCTCCGCCGACATCATCCGCGTGATGAACGACGACGGCACGACGAGCTCCTACAAGCTCGCCAAGTTCCAGCGTTCGAACCAGACGACGTGCTACAACCAGGTGCCGCTCATCCACGACGGCGAACGCGTGGAGGAGGGCACGGTGCTCGCCGACGGCCCGGCCACCGAAAAGGGCGAGATGGCCCTCGGCAAGAACCTGCTCGTCGCGTTCATGCCGTGGAACGGCTACAACTACGAAGACGCCGTGATCATCTCGCAGCGCCTCGTGCAGGACGACACGCTCTCCTCGATCCACATCGAGGAATACGAGATCGACGCCCGCGAAACCAAGCTGGGCGCCGAGGAGATCACGCGCGACCTGCCGAACGTGGGCGAGGACGCGGTGGCGAACCTCGACGAGCGCGGCATCATCCGCATCGGTGCCGAAGTCGAAGCCGGCGACATCCTCGTGGGCAAGGTCACGCCGAAGGGCGAGACCGAGCTGACGCCGGAAGAGCGCCTGCTGCGCGCGATCTTCGGCGAGAAGAGCCGCGAAGTGCGCGACACCTCGCTGCGCGTGCCGCACGGCGAGACCGGCACCGTGATCGCCGTCAAGGAGATCACGCGCGAAGACGCCGAAGAGGACGGCGACGAGCTGCCGAACGGCGTGAACCAGATGATCCGCGTCTACATCGCCCAGCACCGCAAGATCACGCAGGGCGACAAGCTCTCGGGCCGCCACGGCAACAAGGGCGTCATCTCGCGCATCCTGCCGGAAGAGGACATGCCGTTCCTGGCGGACGGCACGCCGGTCGACATCATGCTCAACCCGTTGGGCGTGCCGTCGCGAATGAACCTGGGCCAGGTGCTCGAACTGCACCTCGGCTGGGTCGCGCACTCCGGCTGGGACATCTCGCTCGACCCCGACCTCGAGGCGGAGTGGAAGAAGTACGTGCCGAAGGGCGCCGAGAAGGGCGAGCCGGGCACCCCGGTGGCCACCCCGGTGTTCGACGGCGTGCGCCAGGAGACCCTCAAGGGCCTGCTGTCCACGACGCTCACGGACCGCGACGGCAACAAGCTCGTCGGTGACAACGGCAAGGCGCAGCTGTTCGACGGCCGCACCGGCGAACCGTTCCCGAAGCCGATCTCGGTGGGCTACATGTACATGCTCAAGCTGCACCACCTGGTCGACGACAAGATCCACGCGCGTTCCACCGGCCCGTACTCGATGATCACGCAGCAGCCGCTGGGCGGCAAGGCCCAGTTCGGCGGCCAGCGCTTCGGCGAGATGGAGGTGTGGGCGCTCGAGGCCTACGGCGCCGCCTACACGCTGCACGAGATGATGACGACCAAGTCCGACGACGTGGACGGCCGCGTGCGCGTCTACGGCGCGATCGTGAAGGGCGACAACCTGCCTCCGGCGGGCATCCCCGAGTCCTTCAAGGTGATGCTCAAGGAACTGCAGTCCCTCTCGCTCAATGTCGAGGTGCTCAACGCCGAAGGCGTGGCAATCGACATGAAGGCAGAGGACGACGATCCGGTCTCCTCCTCCAATGACCTGGGCTTCAACATCGGCGCCCGCCCGGACGCCGCCGCGAAGGCCGACCAAGTCGTTGATGAACCTGAATACAAGTGATTCACACGTCATTCAAGAGAACACAAGAACCTACAAAGACAGGAACAGTAAGTGCTGGACGTCAACGCATTTGACAAACTGAAAATCGGTCTGGCTACCGCCGACGATATTCGCGGATGGAGCTACGGCGAGGTCAAGAAGCCGGAGACCATCAACTACCGCACCCTCAAGCCGGAAAAGGACGGTCTGTTCGGCGAGCAGATCTTCGGACCGACCCGCGACTGGGAGTGCGCGTGCGGTAAGTACAAGCGCGTGCGCTTCAAGGGCATCGTGTGCGAACGCTGCGGCGTGGAGGTCACCCGCAGCCGTGTGCGCCGTGAGCGCATGGGCCACATCGAGCTCGCCGCCCCGGTGACCCACATCTGGTTCTTCAAGGGTGTGCCGAGCCGCCTCGGCTACCTGCTCGGCATCGCGCCGAAGGAACTCGAGAAGGTCATTTACTTCGCGTCGTACATGGTCACGAAGGTCGACGACGAGGCCCGCCACCAGGACCTGCCGGACCTGCAGGACGAGTTCGACACCGAGGTGAAGAACCTCGAGCGCCGCCGCGACAACGAGATCGAGGAGCGCGCCAAGAAGGTGGAGGCCGACCTGGCCGAACTCGAAGCCGAAGGCGAGGTCAAGCAGAGCGCGAAGACCAAGCTGCGCAACGGCGCCGAGCGCGACATGGCGGCGATACGCCAGCGCTACGACGACCAGATCGCACGCCTGGGCGCCGTGTTCGACAAGTTCAAGAACCTCAAGCCCGGCGACATGGAAAACGACGTGGACCTGTGGCGTGAGATGGAGGACCGCTACGGCGACTACTTCGAAGGCAGCATGGGCGCCGAGGCGATCAAGAAGCGCCTGCAGGACTTCGACCTCGAAGCCGCGGCCAAGGAGCTGCGCGAGGAGATCGAGACCGGCACGGGCCAGCGCAAGGCCCGCGCGCTCAAGCGCCTCAAGGTCGTGAACGCGTTCCTGACCACCGACAACAAGCCAGAGGCCATGGTGCTCGACGTGATCCCGGTCATCCCGCCGGACCTGCGCCCGATGGTGCAGCTCGACGGCGGCCGTTTCGCGACCTCCGACCTCAACGACCTGTACCGCCGCGTGATCAACCGCAACAACCGCCTCAAGCGCCTCATCGAGCTTGGCGCGCCCGAGATCATGCTCAACAACGAAAAGCGCATGCTGCAGGAGGCCGTCGACTCGCTGTTCGACAACGGCCGCCGCGGCCGCCCGGTGACCGGCGCCTCGAACCGCCCGCTCAAGTCGCTTTCCGACATGCTCAAGGGCAAGCAGGGCCGTTTCCGCCAGAACCTGCTCGGCAAGCGCGTGGACTACTCGGGCCGTTCCGTGATCGTCGTCGGCCCGTCGCTGCGCATGCACCAGTGCGGCCTGCCGAAGCCGATGGCGCTCGAGCTGTTCAAGCCGTTCGTGATCAAGCGCCTCGTGGACCTCAACTACGCGCAGAACATGAAGAGCGCCAAGCGCCTTGTGGACCGCGGCGACGCCGAGGTCTGGGGCGTGCTCGAAGAGGTCATCTCGGAGCACCCGGTGCTGCTCAACCGTGCGCCTACGCTGCACCGTCTGGGCATCCAGGCCTTCGAGCCGATCCTCGTGGAAGGCAAGGCGATCCACCTGCCGCCGCTCGCCTGCGCCGCGTTCAACGCGGACTTCGACGGCGACCAGATGGCCGTGCACCTGCCGCTGAGCGCCGAGGCGCAGGCGGAGGCGCGTTCGCTCATGATGGCGTCCGACAACATCCTCAAGCCGGCCGACGGCCACACCGTGACGATGCCTTCGCAGGACATGATCCTGGGCCTGTACTACCTGAGCACCGTCGTGGACGGCGCCAAGGGACAGGGCCGCGTGTTCTCGTCGCTCGACGAGGCGCAGATGGCGCTCGACAAGCACGAGATCGACATGCAGGCCAAGGTGCTCATCCGCCTGCCCGAGGACTTCGTGCTGCCGAAGGATTGGGAGCCGGGCGAGCTCACGGTCGTCGACCCCGAGCCGGGCAGCCCCGACGTGGTCAAGGAGGAGCGCTTCACCGACGGTTCGGTGCTGTTCGCCACCTCGATGGGCCGCATCCTGTTCAACGAGACGCTGCCGGTGGACTACCCGTTCATCAACGAGCAGGCGCCGAAGGGCAAGCTTTCCAAGATCGTCGACGACATCGCGACCCGCTACTCGACGCAGCAGGTGGCCGCGACGCTCGACGCCCTCAAGGACCTGGGCTTCACCCGCGCGCCGTGGTCCGGCGTGACGATGGCGTTCTCCGACATCGTCGCCCCGCCGGAGCGCGCCGAGATCATCAAGGGCTACGAGGATGAGGCCGCCAAGGTCAACAGCCAGTACGACCTTGGTCTGCTCACGGAGGAGGAGCGCCGCCAGGAACTGATCAACCTGTGGACCGAGTGCACCGACAAGGTGGCCGAGGCCATGCGTGAGAACTTCCACGACGACAACAACGTGAACATCATGGTGCAGTCAGGTGCACGAGGCAACTGGATGCAGATCCGCCAGATCGCGGGCATGCGAGGCCTCGTGGCGAACCCGAAGGGCGAGATCATCCCCCGACCGGTCAAGTCGAACTACCGCGAAGGCCTGTCCGTGCTCGAGTACTTCATCTCGCAGCACGGCGCGCGCAAGGGCCTGGCCGATACGGCACTGCGTACGGCTGAGTCGGGTTACCTGACCCGCCGTCTGGTGGACGTTTCCCAGGAAGTCATCGTGCGCGAAGAGGACTGCGGCACCAAGCGCGGCCTGACGATGAAGGTGGCCGAGCGTGATGACGCCGGCAACCTCGTGCTCGTCAAGGCGGCCGACGGCGGCCCGTACTCGCGTCTGCTCGCGGCCGACGTGATCGACCCGGCCGACGGCCAGACCGTGCTCTACCACGCGGGTGACGCGCTGTCGATGGACGTGCTCAACGACCTTGTGGCGCACGGCGTCGAAGAGGTCAAGGGCCGCTCCGTGCTCACGTGCGAATCGAAGCGCGGCGTGTGCGCGAAGTGCTACGGCTGGTCGCTCGCCACGAACAAGCTCGTGGACGTCGGCGAGGCCGTCGGCATCGTCGCGGCACAGTCGATCGGCGAGCCCGGTACGCAGCTGACGCTCCGTTCGTTCCACTCCGGCGGCGTCGCTTCGGCGTCCGATATCACGCAGGGTCTGCCGCGTGTCACCGAGTTGTTCGAGGCGCGTACGCCGAAGGGCGAGGCGCCGATCGCCGAGTTCGCCGGCACGATCAAGGTCGAGGACACCGAGCGTGGCCGTCAGGTGATCCTGACGCCGGATGACGGTGCGGAAGAGCCGATCACGTACGGCGTGACGCGCCGTGCACCGATGCTCGTGAAGGACGGCGAGCATGTGGAGGCCGGCACGCAGCTCATCGAGGGTTCTGTGGACCCGAAGAAGATCCTGCGCATCCTCGGCCCGAACGCCGCCCAGCAGAACATCGTCGAAGAGGTGCACAACGTGTACCGCTCGCAGGGTGTGGACATCCACGACAAGCACATCGAGGTCATCGTGCACCAGATGCTGCGCCGCATCACCGTGATCGACTCCGGCGACACGAGCCTGCTCCCGGGCGAGCTCGTGGACCGCAGCCGCTTCCTTGAGGCGAACCGTGCCGCGGTGGCGGAGGGTGGCCGTCCGGCCGCCGGCCGTCCGGAGCTCATGGGCATCACCAAGGCATCGCTCGCCACGGATTCGTGGCTGTCCGCGGCCTCGTTCCAGGAGACGACGCGCGTGCTCACCGAAGCCGCCCTGAGCGAGAAGGAAGACGACCTCAAGGGCCTCAAGGAGAACGTCATCATCGGCAAGCTCATCCCGGCCGGCACCGGCCTGGCACGCTACCGCAACGCGGTCGTGGAGCCCGACAAGGCGATCCGCGAGACGATCTACCCGAACTTCGGCCTCGGCGATGACGCGCTGGGCGCGGACTTCTCCGACTCCGACCTGAGCGATGTCGACTTCTCGAACATCGATTTCGGCGACCTGAAGCTCGGCGACGACTTCAACCCGGACGACTTCCTGAACGACGACGGCGGCCAGGCCGATCTCGGCTCCGACTTCGGTGACGACTTCAACGTCTGATCCGGCACGGTCCGACTGACATGAACAGCGGGCGCGCGCACCGGCGGCGGTGCGCGCGCCCGCTGTTCGCATATGCCGTGCCGTTCCACCGCCGCGTTCATAACGTGAGGCGGCGGCTGGGCGAAGCGCGCGGCGTGTGGTAAGAATGCAGGTATGCAGAAGTTACCTTATCCTCCCGCGCCTGAACCGGGCTGGTACGCCGACGACGAAGCCGCCGGCCAGATCCTCGGCGCCATCGACGACTTCCAAACTGACCACTCCCAGGCCCGGGCGGCCGCGCCCGAACCACTTCAGACGGCCGGCACGCACGCGGTCGAGCTCGACGACGATTCGTTCATCCCGCAGGGCGCCGACCTCGAATACACCGCGGCGGCCGACGCACAGGGCAGCGAGGAATGGGACGGCACGGTCCTTTCCACGGCGTTCATGAAGCAGCCGCACGCGAACTACCGCATGATCAACGAGATCACCGGGCAGACGATCCTCGTGGACATGGGCGTGCTGATGGGCCGCCGTCCCTCGCAGGACATCCCGGCGGGCGCGAAATCGGTGCGCCTGATTGACCCCACGCGCACGGTCTCGCGCAACCACGCGGCGATCAGCTTCGACGAGGACGGTTCGATGTGGCTCGAGGACTTCGGGTCGCTCAACGGCACCGCGATCTACGCGGGAGACACCGAGACGCCCGTGCTCAAAGGCGCGCCCGTGCAGCTGCACGCCCCCGCGCGCATCCGCATCGGCGACCAGATCTTCGATTTCGAACAGGCCTAGGCGCAATCGTTCCTGATATACGTGAGGCCCATGCACACTGTGCATGGGCCTCACGCGTTGTATGGCGTCACTGGCGGTGCGAGAGGACCTCGTTGACGGCCGGGTTGCCCAACATGCCGAGCCATGCCCGCAGTTCGGGGTAGAGGGAGGGGTTGCCGGCGAGCGCCACATGCAGTTCGGGTGCATACTGCGCGATCTGCTGCATGACGGCCGGGTCGTTGGTGGTGGCCGCTTGCTGCGCCGTGAACCCGTATGCGTTCGCGGCGGCCGGCTGGGTCTGCGCGCCGGTGGCCGCCTGCTGCTGCGCCGGGTCGTACGACTGTTTGGCCGGCTGCTGCGGCTCATAGGCCTGCGGGGAGCTTTGCGCGGCGTCGTGCGCCATGGCCTGCACATCGGCGGAGGTGACGAACGACGGCAGCACCGATTCGTCGGGCAGGCTGTTGAACTGCTCATCGAGCATCTTCACGCCCGAATACCCTTGCGGTTCGAACGATGCCGGTGTCTGCGCCACCTCGGCGACCTCGGCCGCCACAGCCGGTTCCGGCTGCGCGGCTTCCTCACGGTCCTCGATGGGGCCGAGCGGCGACTCATAGCCCTGCTGCGCCACCATGCGCCGCGCGCGCTCGTCGCCGAACTGCGCGATCCAGCGTTTCAGACCCGGGTAGGCGCGGGGGTGCGCCGCCACGTTGGCGCCGAACTCCGGGTTCTCGTAGGCCACTTTGGCCAGCATCACGGGGTCCGCCTGCGGGTCCTGCACGATTGCAACCGCCTCGTCGTAACTCACCATGCTTGTTGTTCCTCTCTGTGTTCTCTGCTGAGCTGGGGCATCTGCAGATGCCCCAGCCCCCATCACGCGGCGGTGTGCGCCGCCACGCATTCAGGTCCAATTGTCGTGCGCCGGTTCAGGTCTGCACCGGGGCGTCATCGAGCCCATGCACGTCGCCGAGGTCCTCGTCGTCCTCCCCACGCGCGCCCAGCGCGGCGCGGTCGGCCGGCATGTCCACGACCACCACAGTCACATTATCACTGCCGCCCGCGTCGAGCGAAGCTTGCACGAGCGCACGGGCCGCGCCCGCCGCGTCGTTGTGCGCGGCGGCGATAGAGGCAATCGTAGCGTCTTCGAGCTCGCCATGGCACCCGTCGGAACACATAATGAACCGTCCGTGCGCCGGCGCCACGAACACGTCGGCGTGGGTGCCGTGCGGTGCGCCGATGCAGCGCGTGATGACGTTGCGCGCGATCCGGCGCCCGGCCTCGGCTTCGCCCATGCCGGCGTCGATCGCCTCCTGCCTGCTCGAATGGTCATGCGTGAGCTGTGTGAACGTGCGCGCGTCCCACGCCATGACCGCTGAATCCGCGCGTTCCATATGGTAGGTGCGTGAATCGCCGATGTTGACGACGTAGCATGGGGTGGCCCAGCCGCCGCGCGCCGCCTGCCACTCGCCGGTGAGCGTGCTGTCGTCGAGTGCGGCGCCCGGCTGTGTGGCATCCCAATCGTCGATGACCAATCCAGGCATATGCGCGTCCGGCTGCGCGCCGTGCGGGGCCGCGCCGGCGCCCCACTGCGGCAGCACGATGCCGCTGATCGTGGTGCCGGCGATGCCGCCGAGCTCCACGCCGAGCGCGCGGGCCCGGCGTTGCGCGCGCTGCACGGCCGCGTCGATGGCGGCGCGCGTGCGTTCGCCGGCCGCCGCCAGACGTGCGAATTCCTCGACGGCGATGGCGCTCGCGCGTTCGCCGCCCGTCTCGCCGCCCATGCCATCGCACACCACATACACGCCGCGCTCGGCAAGGAACGCGTCCTGGTTCGTGGCGCGCCGCATGCCGATATCGGTGAGCGCGCCCACCGCAATCACCTCGTTCATCGCTGCTCCTTGCCTCGTGTGCCTGATTGGCGGCTGTGCCACAGGCCGCGCAACGACAGCCGCGTGCACCAGCGGCGCCAACGCGGCAGCGCGGCGAGCATGCTGCCACGCAGGGCGTCGATGCGCTTCCAGTACGCCTCGGCCGCGCGCTCATCCGCCGGCACGCCCGAGAACGCCACATAATCCGCCTCGCGCACCGCTTCGTTGAGCGGCGCGGGGTCGAGATGCAGTTCGTCGGCGATCTGCTGGGACTGTTCGCGCCGCGTGCCGTGCACCTGCACGCCGCTTTGCCGGGCGAGCGTGGCGGTGGCGCGCCAACCGGCCGCGATGCGCGCGCCGGGGCGCCCATGCCGGCGCAGCCAAGCGAGCTGCGCCGCCTTGACGGCCAGGATCAACGCGCACACGAGCAGCACGGTCCACACGGGCGACCCGTAGACGGCCACGGCGCGCGCCACCTGCGCGACGCGCACCCAACGCTCGTCGCGCGGCGTCTCCTCGGCCTCGTCGCCGTCGAGCGACGACTGGCCGGTCGTGTTCTGCTCGTCGCGCAACGGGTCGGTCAGCGGCACCGGCGGCTGCCGGACGAGCGACTGCGGATTGGGGGGCGTCAGGTTCTGGTTGTCGTCGGGCGTCTTCGTCTCTTTTGGTGTGGGGTAGAACGGCACCCAGCCATGGCCGACGAGGTTGATCTCGACCCACGCCGTCACATCGTTGCCGGTGAAGTCGATCGTCGTGGTGCCGCCCGCGGTCTGTGTGCGCTCGTCGGAGATCTCGCCGTCGCCGTCTTTGGGCAGGAACCCGAGCACCACGCGGCTGCTCAGGCCCAGTTCGCGCGCCATCAGGGCCATCGCCGAAGCGTACTGTTCGCTGTCGCCGACCATCGCCGTGCCCGCGAGCAGGCGCGTGAGGCGGAAATTGCCGTGCCCGGGCAGCGACGGGTAGTCCGAGGCGAGGCCATGCGAGAACCAGCCGCGGTCCTTGAGCGTCTCGGCGAGCGCCTGCGCCGCCTCGCCGCCGTTCGACCGGCCGCCGGCAATCGCCGTGGCGAGCTCGCCCACCGACTGCGGCACGTCCTGCGCCTGCGGCTCCTGCTCCACAGGCTCCTGCTCCATCTGATCGTTCATGGTGGTATCGGGCATTCTGATCACTACCTATCTGTTTGTGTTATTGTAATATCTATTCCTGTTCAAAGGTTTCCGCCAAAAGCTTTCCGAGCGTCTGTGAAAAATATTCAAGGTGCGGAATAATCTTAGCGTAATCCATACGCACCGGCCCGATCACACCGATCGCTCCCGAGTTCTGTTCCCCGATCTTGTAGTGTGTCACCACAACCGAGGTGTCAGCCAACTCGCTTTTTGAGTTCTCCTTGCCGATGCTGATGAATACCGCGTCGTCGCGCGAGGCGAGCACTCCGAGCAGATCGCTGCGGCTGTTCATCGTCAAAAGCAGTTCGCGAGCAATGTCGCCAAACTCCTTGTAGCCAAGCAGGTTCGCGCCCCCCGACGTATAAAACTGCCCTTCGCTGATCTCGCGGCAAAGCTCGTAAATCGTGGCGAGCACCGGAACAAACGGTGCGGAATATTCTCCGAGCGTGACGGCGATCGAGTTGACATAATACTGCGAAATCTCACTGACCGGCTTACCGACGAGGCGGCCGTTGGCAAACTGGTTTAAAAAACCGACCAGTTCGTTCGTCAGCCTGAAGTCGACGCGGCAGACTTTATTTTTGATCACGCCGTTTGTCGCGATAACGAGCACAACCACAGTCCGCGCGCCCGCAGGTACGATTTCAATGCGCTTGACCTGGACCGTGCGCGGCGTGATCGTAGTGGATACGGTCGCGCAGTTCGTATAATCAGCCAGCGCCTCGGCCGCGTCCTCAAGCAATTTGTCGGGATCGGGGTCGCGCACATTAAACAGAGCGTCGATCTCGCGGCGTTCTTCATCTGAAAGAGGTTCGCATCGCATGAGCTGGTCAACATAAATGCGGTATCCCAGATGCGACGGCACGCGCCCCGCGGACGTGTGCGGCTGTTCGAGCAGGCCCATTTCAAAGAGTGCCGCCATATCGTTGCGGATCGTAGCTGAGGAAACCTGCAGTCCGAGTTTTTCAGTCAGCATCTTCGAGCTGACAGGCTCACCAGTTTCAATATATGTCTCAACAATGGCCGTCAGGATTTTTAATTTCCTGATATCGAGCTTCAACGATCTCACCCCGCTTGCTTTAGCACTCATCCTTTTTGATTGCTAACAACACTAATGTACCACATTTTCCAGAGATGTCAAGTGAATTCACGAAATGTTTACAGTTTTTTGTCACTCAAATACAGAGATTGCTAATATCTGTCATTTTGTACAATCACAAAAAATTTTATTATACATATTGACATTCTTCGGAAAATGTAGTTTAATAAAGATGTAAAAAGAGGAAACTAAACAGACACTTCATAAGGAGGTCATCATTATGATTATCAAAAACGTCATGCTCCATTCGGCCGAAGATCTTCGCCAGTTTATGTATCAGGCTATGCAGTCGTCCGAAGATATCGGCGTGCACACAGCAGATGGTAAAATCGCGGATGCCAAATCGATTTTGGGCCTGATGGCGCTCGATTATACGAAGCCTGTCAAGGTTGTCACTGAGGATTCTACTTTTATCAAGCATATCAGCCAGTGGATTGTCAATGACCCGGAATAATCAAACGAACAGCGGGGCGTCGGAATTCCGACGCCCTATTCATATTTCAGACACATTCTCGACATGATTCGTACATATTTCTCCGGTAAAATAATACTGAATATAATAAGGATGTGTCTGCCCTTCGGCTGACCAAAGAAAAGGAGGACCAACCATGAAGCGTGTCCTTTCATTGATACTTGCCTGTATTTTGCTGGCGGGCTGCATCTCGGCGGTGGTGCTCGCGGAGGGTGCGGCCGATCCGGTTCTCGACACCGGCGTCGTTGTCACCGTTTCAGTTACAGGCAGCGGTGAAATCAAACTGAGCGAGAGGGATGACTCGTCTAAATTTTATCCGGTTGTCAATGGCCAGGCGGCTGTCCCCGCAAATACCGCAATCAAAATCGAAGCTGTTCCCGGCGAGGGCCAGCGGCTTTTGAGCCTTGCCGCAAAGGGCATCGCATTGACACCGCCGTATACAGTATCTTTCCAGTCTGCGGACATGGACAAAACCATTGCCGCCGTCTTTGAACCGATGCAGTATTCTGTTACATATACTGCTCCCACCGGCGGTACGCTGTCCGTCACGCACAGCGGCCAGCCCGTC
>ERZ808024.698-NODE-698-length-12684-cov-3.615690_pt1 | contig 12684 bp, 12 predicted proteins | sample MGYA00380181_ERZ808024 | MGnify/ENA primary metagenome ERZ808024 (study PRJEB31490, sample SAMN06133413) | mouse gut metagenome | isolation source: Z2_1 | host: mice | place: China: Chengdu | collected 2015-05 ...
CGCAGCGGATATGTATTATAGGACACTGGCGGACAGGGTGAGATTTTTCAAAGAGAGCAAGGAGGGAATCGAGATTATGTGTAAGGCCATGGAAGATATGAGAAACGAATCCTTACAGGAAGGCATCAGTGAAGGCATGAAAGCTACGGCACGCCGTATGCTGGCAGCTGGCAAATATGCGTTGGAGGAAATCGTTAATATTTCAGGACTTTCTCTTGAAGAAGTAAAACAACTGAAAGCTGATAGAAGTGCGTAGACAAAACTGTAGGCTGGGAATCTAAAGACAGGTTCCCAGTCTATAATTTTTACGATTATACAAGACACTATTTATAAAACTGGAATTCTGATAAGACAATTTTTATAGCATTTAATAACTGTTATATCTTATCTCCAAAAAGTCCGCAAACCCTTGAAAACGCTAAATTTATAGCAAGTGAGTTTGCCCTTATGCTTTCCCTTGTGTTATATCCTTTTCCCTCGTATTACGAACCCTCACAAGGGCAAAAATAAGGGAAAGAAAAACCTGTAGCAAATTATAACATGAAATGAACAGGGCAGGAAGAACTGGTTGGAATGCTTTCACAAATTTCTCCAAATCAAGACAAGAAAGGACTGATAAGATATGAGATTTATTTATGCAACATATAATATGCTCCATAACTGCATTGACGTAACCACTTTTGACGGATATGTTTTACGGATAGACTGCGGAAAAGCGGAAGAAGGACTGAAAACAACACCATGCTCTGAATGCGCCTTAAATGCTTTGGCAATAGACAATCCCCTTGAATATGCAACGATGTATCTTGAGAGTGGCATGCAGACATGGGTAGATGCGGAAGATTCATTAGAACCGTGGTAAAATATTTTTCTTTATCTAAAGGAACTAACGATAATGCAACAGCACCATATCAGCAGAATAATATTAGGTATGAAACTGCCTGAATATTTTCTTTAAACATTACCAAAGCTGTTCCAAAGCTGAAATATAGCTTTAGAACAGCTTTGGAGAAATTCTATTTTTTTACTTCCCAATATCCAAATCGTTTCCCTCCTTTACGTTCTATTTTCCCCTCATCCACCAATTCTTTCACAATTTTTTGTATATGTGTCCTCGTTTCATTGAAAGCTTCCTGCAATTCCTTTTGAGTTGCTGTCGGTTGATTTTGTAGATATTCAACTATTTTCATTTTCAAAGCTGTATTCTCAGCTTTGGAATCCAGCTTTAAAACGTGCTTATCAGATATTGAAACAGCAACTAACTTTATCATAATATCTTCTGAATGTACCACATACTCTGGCTGTAAAGTTCCGTATTCGTTACACACTTCAAAGATTTTTTGAATCCCTCGTCCCCAGCTTTCAATGTAGCCTGCTCTAAAAAACGCTCTTGCAATTTTGGGATTATATGGTCGGGATTGATGCCTTTGTAACAGGGATTCCATTGTCCAATCGGAGGGAAATACGCATTCATTACTAAATATACATTGCATCATCTTCAATACGAATCTGTATAGGTATTCCGGCACTCCAACGAGAATGTACAAGTGCATTATAAAGTGCCTCCCGCACTGCGTCTTTTGGAAAAGGATAAGTTTCTACTCTTGTTAAATTGTCATAAGTGATAGGAGCTTTTAAATATTTTAAATAAATCAATTCTATTACACGCTCGGCTTGCATAAATAACGATCCTATTACTTCATCCTGATATTGCAAATCAGAACCTTTTCCAAATTTGCCAATTCTTGTATAAGTTCCAAACATCCATTTTTGTGGTGTCCGATGGAAAAGAAGAACCGCAGCCCGGGTAAGTTTACCATCTTTCAACAAATCCAGACTGTCCAAAAGTTCTGCGTTGCTCATATTTAAATCATCTTTCGTCATGCGTTTGCTTCGGACTGCTTCCCGGCGGAAAATATCAAAGCTTTCTTTATCTAAATCTTCTACATCTACTCCTTCAATTACAGAATCCTCCCACCGTATACCGGTTTTTGAAGATATAAATTCCGTTAAAGCTGTACCCCGCAAAACTTGTTTCGTGCTGCCACTCCGAAAATGATATTCGCCTTTATAACTAACTGGATAACTACTGGGACTTACAATAATCTCAATATATTCCAAATCATTTTTTGAAAGCAAATTCACATCTGCAAGAAACCCCAAATTTGTTTGAATCTTATTCGGTATTTCTTCCAAGAGCCTTTTACCATTCTGCACGCCAACGACTTTTCCCTCATCGTCTATACCAATATAAATACAGCCTCCCCCGGCATTCGCAAATCCGCATATCCATTTCAGATATTCGTCGCGCCACGATTCTTTCCATTCAATAATTTTGGCTTTCTGCCATAAACAAAGTACCTCCTAGTTATTTCCTTCTGCAATATCCCTCGTTATCCTGTAATACGATAATATCTCAAGGATTTCCGGGTCAGTACAATCATAATCTTCCTCTTTAAATTTATTCAAGGAAATAATTGATTTAGCTCTTTCTAATTTTTCATCCGAAAGCGCACGAAATTTGTCCCACCATTCGTTTGCCAAATCACAATCTTCCTCAGAACGTGCCGTGTATTTTTCAGCAAGCCGCTCTCTAAGATTTTGGTCATATTTTCTCCTGTATATAATAAAAGTTTCCGGCATCCATAAAATCTTGTAATATTCCTCCAAGTTACGCCCAAAAGCTTCTTCAAAAAAATCAACTCCTTTACCAATTTTTCCTTTTGTGGAGTTCAAGACTGCTTATACTGCACGAATGAATTTTCTGTTCCAATGTTTTCCTAAATAATCTCTATTTTTAAAATATGCCGGATCACTGATTGGGTGATACTTCATCGGAAAGGAGTATATTGTAACCCCCAGCTTTTCACAAAGATCAACATTAATTTTCATCCGATAGTACAATTCACTTGGTTCATCCTCAAAATTATAAAGAAGATAGTTTGATAATTCCATTATGCCACATTCGGCTGCTTTTGTTACGGTATCAATGTAAACATCTCTTTGGGCATAATGATCAAACGCTATACGCAATGGGCGAATATTAATTTCCGAAAGCTTCTGCATTTTTTCCTTTGTTGCCAGTCTTGCATCTAACCCCTGATTAAGGTCTATATAACGTTTCCTTTTGGAACAGCGAAAAAGCTTATTATATATTGGACGAGCAATTTCATCGAATGCAAAGATTTCTTTACTCAGGGCTGTTTCTGCATAAAGAAGCCCACGCTCTTCACGTTGTAAATAAAACTCTCCCGATTCGGCTTCTGGAAGTTTTTCAGCAATTCTATCATAGAGTTTTACCATCTTCTTAATATATGCTCTTTGATTATATTCATTCCGTAGATTTTTAAAGGCAAATTCATATTCATTTGGCGGTATATATGTAGCACCTTTTCCGAAACCGCATTCCTTAATCTCATCAATTATCTGATCAAAGCATTGGGAAGCAAATACATTATTGTCCATTAACAACAAATCTTTTTGAGCGCCAAAATGTTCATCAACATATTCTATCTGGTGCTTCATGCCAACATAATTTTTGTATTGTGGCTCCAGTGTTTTTACAGCACAAAACGCACAATTGCGAGGGCATCCTCTTGTCTTATAACCAAAATAAGCGTTATGCGCTGGATATTCATAATCAATTTCATCCAAAATTGAATAGTCCAATGGTAGTTCATCTATAATATCACAATCTCCTTCATCGAGATCCCCCTGCTTATCAAGCAGACCTATATGTGGGTCAATCCCTGTTTCCGCACGAATGTAGTCTGGCAATATAGTGGATGCAATACCACCAACAAGCATTTTTCCATTAGGTTTACAAAACTTTTTTGCATAGTTGATTGTATCTATCGTCTGTTTCTAATAAAAAGTAAACAATGTTGTTACTCCCACTACATCAAATAGCGGAAATTCGTTGTTTTTATATCTTTTACGGTAGTCTTTAATTATTTTTTCATAGTCACTGTTTCTGAAATCTGGAATACCGTCAAGGGAAGCATATTTTCCTGCCTTTATAAACTCAACAAGTTTTGGAAAATATTTTCCCAGTAATGGATTCTTTACCTTTTGATAAAATTCTTCACAAAGTAATTGAGCAGCAAATTTTTTTAAATCGCCTTTAAAAAAGCGCACATCATCATTACACCGCCGATAATATGTTGCAATTTTCATCAAGCCCATAGGAGGGTACTTATTCTTATAGTTAGGCTCAATTAATAACACTTTACGATTCATTGTAGCTCGCCCTCTATTTTCTTTATTATCATTTCTGCAGTTTTCTCGTCTGTAGATTTTACGATAATTCCAAATATTTTTGATATTAACTTACGATCTCGTTTATTATAAGCAGATAATCTATCTACACGCCGTTGTTCCAAAGAATGCTGTTGCACATTCTGAATCTGCTTCCGTTTTTCTACAGGGTGTTGTCTTTCCTTTTCAATACGTTTAATCACTTGACTGACCACCGAATCCGGATTATTTTCTGCCTTCTGCTTTTTCTTTTCTAATTCATCGGCTGCCTTTTGGGCTGCTTCTTCTGCTTTTTTAACTTCCTCAAGTGCATTTTCTAAATGACTTGTATCTATAAAATCTCCGTGCGCTCTTTTCTCTTGTAATTCAACCTGTTTCTTTTCATAACTATCAATTTTGCTATATGCACTGTTAATGGCAGAACCTTCATAATAAATTTTTGAAAGTTCACTGTTAAAATATCTGCGCATCTCTCTTTCAAATTCCACCCTTGTAGCATTTTCATTGAAATAGTCGCGTTGCGAATTAGGAATCAAATCTTTTGAAACAGCAAAAACTTCATCTTCCCCTTTACTGGTTTTAAAATTAGTCGTATACTTTTTAAAAATCGGTTCACCATTTAAAGCAATCATATATTCATCAATATGATAACCAATTTTTTTCGCATAGTTCCCTACTTCTTTACGAAAAATAAATGTATTCTGATATGGAACCGGAGCGACAAAAGAGAGATATTCCTTAATCTGCGCAAAGTCAAGCAAATCTGTATTTTCGTCATTAATACCAACCATTTCTACTTTAAACCAATGCGAGTCTTTTTCTGCGGTTTTATACGAATCAAAAACATAAATATTTCGAAGCACTTCGCCGGCAGTATATTTTTTGCCATTTTCGCTTGCATTTATTAACTCACGCATCTTAAGAGCGTCACATCGCATAACAGAAATTACATCTTCTCCCACAGCAGTTGAAGTGAAAATCAATTCCTTGCAATATGCAAGTCCGCAAAGTCTTCCTATACCGCGAAATCCTTTATCTTCCCCAAGTTTTTTATCCGAATTTGCAATGTCTGCAAGCGTTCTCTCAAAATCTGCAGCACCTATTCCGGTAGCATTATCTTCTATACTAACCGTACGCTTTTCGGCATCAAGCCATATATCAATACGTCCCTCATTGGGTTTCAAAAGCCCTATATTATAAGCCTTATCAATCTGATCACAAGCATTCTGGATGTATTCACGATATATAACTTTCGAATCTTGATACATTCCAGTAGTTAAATTTTATAATAAAATTTTACAATTAGCACCGTAGTACATTTGATGACCACATGGTCAAACAGCTTTTTTTATCGGAAAATTTTGGCTGAAAATCCTTTTAATAAGGCATTTTCGCCAAGATTTCCGATAAAAATAATTTTCCTATAACCTACGATATGCTTCATCTATATCTGTTCCAGTCCGTAATAAAATCCCATAAAGCTAACTGAAACAAGGCAGTTGGCGCAGTTGGCAAAGATGCTATATAGGAGCGACTTTGAATAGTGCGCTGCATCTCAATTATTTTTTTCGGTACTCCCTTGGCAGAACCTGATAAAAAGATTTAAAAGTTGCAGTAAATTTACTCTGACTATCATAGCCAACAGCCTGTGCAATCTCAGCTATGGTCATATCTGTTTCTTTCAACATCTTTGCTGCCTGCCCCATGCGGTGTTCTTTGATGTGCGCGGCAAGGGAAGTCCCGTAAACCGACTTAAAAGCATTTTTTAAGGTTGTCGGATTGATAAGATACTGTTTGGAAAGTTCCTCTATGGTAATCCTTTGTTCCATCTGCTGCAAAAGCTGGTCATGGATTTTGTGGATGTTTTCTATCAATTCCGATTGGTATTCAGTCAGTTTGTTTTGAGGAATAAACGCTATTTTAGAAAGATAAAGCAATACTTCCAAAACTTTAATTTTTTGGTAGGGTAATTTAAGCATTTCCGGCTGGTTATAAAATGCAGAAAAAATAGTTTCTGTCTGCTCGTTTCCGGCGAGAAAAACCGGACGGTCATTCTGACAGAAATTTTCCGGCAATATCGTTTCAAAAATACTGCTGTTCTTTAATGGTTCAGGAGGATTGCCGGCGGCTTCTTGTAAATCAATGCAGACAGTAAACCCCTGATAGATACCATTTGGAAAACGAATCACGGAATCCGTACAGGCTTTCATGGTATGCAGGGAAAAATCACCCGGATTCAGATAAATACGGTTCCCATTTTTCATTTCCCATACCATCTGTCCGGCTTTACAATAGTTTATCTGAATCATATGCGGCATGGCTTTATGCTGCACGGAAAACGGATCGGATGATAAGGTCAGATAACACAATTCTATACCAGGATAAAGTGGAATGATTTCACTTACATTTGCTGGGTGGAGCCGTTCTATATCTTTTCGTATTTTTAGTATTTCTTCATTCATAGGACAGACCTCACAATTCAGGGCAGGTGATTTCCATAACCTGCTCAATCATCTGATGCAGCAGTCGGCCCTGTTCCGTATCTGCTGCACGGTAGTAAACTTCTTTTCCCTCACGACGGCAGACAATCAGGCCGCTGTTCTTCAAAGGCCGGAGGTGGTGGGACACAGCCGGACTTGACATATCTAACATGGCAGAAATGTTGAGAACGCATTCTTCCCTATGGCATAGAAGCCAGAAAATGCGGATTCTGGTGGTATCACCAAGCTGCTTGAAAACTTCGGCTACCGTTTGAAAATAATCCACATGATTTAATTGTTTCTGTATCAGCTCCGTTTGCTGCCCATCTCCATGCTGGTGCGGTAATTTTGTAGGTTCCATATTGTTTTTCCTTTCTTTTTCGTTTGCATTTCGCCCAAATGGAAATACTTTTCGCCCATTTGGGAGGGAATGCCTGCGAGGTATTGACGGTTGCCTTACTGTGTATTATACTGCAACCATGATGATTAAACAAGTGCTTAATCACTGAATTTAAAATAACGAGGAGGACTTTACAATGAAGAAAACTTACAAGATTGAGGTAGACTGTGCCAACTGTGCAAATCTGATGGAGGATGCAGCCCGCAAGACCGCCGGTGTTCAGAGCGCAACAGTCAATTTCATGACGCAGAAGATGATCGTGGAATTCGACGAGGGCCAGGAGCCGAAAGACGTTATGAAGAACGTGCTGGATGCCTGCAAGAAAGTGGAGCCGGACTGCGAAATTTTTCTTTAAGCGGTAGCTGCCAGTGACGGAATGACACCCTTAAAATGCACCGCTGCAATTTAAGGGTGTCATTTTCACCAGTAATAATTAAATGATTAAGCATATTTTGAAAGGAGTTTTTACTATGCAGGAATTAGTGATAAGCATACTGCTTACGGTCGTTATCATAATGGCTGCGGCACTTCTTATTTTTGTTGGCAGCCGCAAAGACGGTATGACAAAAAAGCAAAGGGTTATGATGGTTCGGATTTTAATCAGCGCCGGAATCTTACTGGCACTCCAGTTTATTTCCGCGGAGATGTTTGATGCGGCCTGCGGATATTTATTCCCGACCGCAGGAAGATGGCTTCGTTTTGTGTGCTATCTGATTGATTATCTGATTATCGGATATAACATTCTGAAGAAAGCCGCAAAGGGCATTAAAAACCGTCAGGTATTTGACGAGAGTTTTCTCATGGCAGTAGCTACGATTGGTGCAATGGCGCTGGCTATTTATGAGAATGGCGAGTATCTGGAAGCCATTGCCGTTATGCTGTTTTATCAGATTGGCGAGTGGTTCCAGGGCTATGCGGTTGGTAAGAGCCGCCGCAATATCAGCAACCTGATGGATATTCGCCCCGATTATGCCAATGTAGAGAAAAACGGGAAATTGGAGCAGGTAGACCCGGACGAAGTAGGGATTGGCAGTGTGATTGTTGTACAGCCGGGAGAAAAAGTGCCGATTGACGGCAATGTAGTTGAGGGCGCTTCCAGTCTGAATACCAGCGCATTAACCGGGGAAAGTCTGCCCAGGGAGGCAAAGGTCGGTGATGAAGTAATCAGCGGATGTATCAGTATGACCGGTGTGTTGAAAATACAGACAACAAAAGAGTTTGGGGAATCCACCGTTTCAAAGATTTTGGATTTGGTGGAAAATGCAAGTTCCCGCAAATCCAAATCAGAGGATTTTATCTCGAAGTTTGCAAGAATCTATACCCCGGCTGTCTGCTATGCGGCGTTAGCACTGGCATTCCTCCCCCCTATTGTCCGTATGCTTTTTATGGGACTGTCAGCAGATTGGGGAGTATGGATTTACCGGGCGTTGACATTCCTTGTCATTAGCTGCCCTTGTGCGCTTGTAATCAGTATTCCTTTAAGTTTCTTTGCAGGAATCGGCGGAGCAAGCAAGGAGGGCGTATTGGTAAAAGGTTCTAACTATCTGGAAATCCTCTCTCAGACCAAGTATGTTGTTTTTGACAAAACCGGAACTATGACAAAAGGCGTTTTTGAAGTAAACGGGATTCACCATTCTACCATTGAGAACGAGAAACTGCTGGAGTATGCTGCTTTTGCAGAAAGCGCTTCTTCCCACCCCATCAGCAAGAGCTTGCAGCGGGCATATGGGAAAGAAATTGACAGAAGCCGTGTATCAGATATACAGGAAATCAGCGGAAATGGCGTAACTGCAAAGGTAGACGGCATAGAGGTTGCAGCCGGAAATGACAAACTGATGAAACACCTGAACATTCCTTATCAGGACTGCCATCAGACCGGAACGATTATTCACATGGCAATCAACAGGAAATATGCAGGGCATATTGTGATTTCCGATATTATCAAACCTCATTCCAAGGCGGCGATTGCGGAATTAAAGAAAGCAGGCGTTGAAAGATGCGTCATGCTGACGGGCGATGCAAAGAAAGTGGCAAATCAGGTTGCTTCCTCTCTTGGGATTGACGAGGTTTACAGCGAACTTCTGCCAGCAGATAAGGTTGAAAAAGTGGAAGAACTTCTGCGGGTGAAACTGGGCAAGGCAAAGCTGGCATTTGTGGGTGACGGTATCAATGACGCCCCTGTTCTTTCCAGAGCGGATATTGGTATCGCTATGGGGGCAATGGGTTCCGATGCGGCAATCGAAGCGGCGGATATTGTGTTGATGGATGATGATCCGATTAAGATTGCAAAAGCAATCAAAATTTCAAGAAAATGTCTGCGGATTGTTTATCAGAATATTACAATGGCGCTTGTTGTAAAATTCGCCTGCCTTGCATTAGGGGCTGTGGGAATTGCAAATATGTATCTGGCGATTTTCGCAGATGTGGGCGTTATGATTCTTGCGGTGCTAAATGCAATTCGCTGCCTGTTTGTGAAAAAACTGTAAGGAAGGAGGGGGTTCCTTTGGCGGAATATCAGGTCGGCCAAATTTATGAAGGGCTGGAAGAAAGCGATTTATACATTCTTACGGAATTTTTTAAAATGCTTGGGAACCCTACTCGTATTCGTATCCTGCTTCTTTTAATGGAGCAGGATGCGAATGTCAGTGATCTGGCAGAACGGCTTGGAATGACCCAGTCTGCGGTATCGCACCAGTTGAACTTGCTGAAATCAAATAAAATGGTAAGGCGCCGCAGGGACGGAAAAATGATATTTTATGCTTTAGTGGACGAACATGTGCAGATGGTTATTGAAAAAGGGACAGAGCATATTCGTGGTCGGTGAAAATGAGGTAACGATAAAATGACAATGGATGAATTAAAACCAAAGCAGAGCGCCTATATCCGTTCCGTAGGCGGAGCGGGCGCACTCAGGCATCATTTACTGGATATGGGTCTTACCCCGAAAACGGAGGTTACGCTTCAAAAAATTGCACCGATGGGTGATCCGGTGCAGATTGAGTTGAGAGGTTATGAATTGACTTTACGGCTTGATGAAGCACAAAAAATCACAGTGGAAAAGGTTCATACCAAAGCGGAAAAAATGCATGGCACACAAAGGATAGCAGCAATAGAGCATCCGGGAGTCGGTGAACTTGGCAGGGCAAAAAACTACCATGTCCATGATGCGGCAAATGAGATACCTGAAAGGGCAAAGATTACTTTCGCACTGGTGGGAAATCAGAATTGCGGGAAAACTACTCTATTTAACCAGCTTACGGGAGCGAATCAGCATGTGGGGAACTTTCCCGGTGTGACGGTTGACCGTAAAGATGGTACAATCCGCAAGCATTCAGAAGCAGTTGTAACGGATTTACCGGGGATTTACTCCCTTTCCCCCTATTCCAGTGAAGAAATTGTAACAAGAGATTTTCTGATGGATACGCACCCGGACGGAATCATCAATATTGTTGACGCTACCAATATGGAGAGGAACCTTTACCTTACCATGCAGCTCATGGAGCTTGGTATTCCGATGGTGCTGGCGCTCAATATGATGGATGAAGTCCGGGCAAACGGCGGTTCTGTCCGGGTAAATGAACTGGAAGAAATTCTTGGTATTCCGGTAGTGCCGATTTCTGCGGCAAAGAATGAGGGTATTGAGGAACTGATTGACCATGCAATCCATGTGGCAAGGCATAGGGAAAGTCCCGGCCGGGTTGATTTTTGTCCGGCAAGCAGTGATGAACATGATCCCGTAGGTGCAGTACACCGGTGTATTCATGCGGCAGTACATATATTGGAGCCGGAGGCAAAGAAAAAAGGGATGCCGGTGCGCTTTGCCGTTACAAAGATGGTGGAAAATGACCGCCTGATGAAAGAGAAACTTTCCATTTCATCTGAAAAGGCTGACATATTTGAACATCTGTTATCTGTTTTGGAAACGGAAACGGGGCTTGACCGGGAAGCTGCTCTTGCAAACATGAGATTTTCGTTTATTGAAGCCTTATGTGCGAAAACTGTAGTCCGCCCCCATGAAAGCAGGGAACATAAACGAAGTATGGCGATAGACCGGATTTTAACAGGAAAGTATACAGCGATTCCCTGTTTCATTGGGATTATGGCACTTGTTTTTGTTATGACATTCAGCTTTATTGGTGCGGCATTGTCCGATCTGATGGGTATGGGAATTGATACGGTGATTGCCCTGCTTGATGGGCTGCTTGGAAAAGCGCAGGTGAATCCGGTAGTTCACTCCCTTGTGATTGACGGTGTTTGCAGCGGTGTGGGAAGTGTACTTAGTTTACTGCCAACGATTGTGACTATGTTTTTCTTCCTCTCCATTTTGGAGGATACCGGATATATCGCAAGAGTGGCTTTTGTTATGGACAGGCTGCTCCGCAAGATTGGTCTTTCAGGGAGAAGCATTGTGCCTATGCTGATTGGATTTGGCTGTTCGGTTCCTGCGATTATGGCAACCAGAACACTATCCAGTGAACGGGATCATAAAATGACGATTCTGTTGGTTCCGTTTATGAGCTGTACCGCAAAACTGCCGATTTACACTCTGATAATTAGTGCATTTTTTCCGAGAAAGTATCAGGCGCTTATTATGGTTGGGCTGTATGCCCTGGGGATTGTGTGCGGTATTTTATATGCCCTGCTCTTAAAAGGAACAAAATATAAAGGCTCACCGGTTCCTTTTGTGATGGAACTTCCAAACTATCGGTTTCCGTCTGCAACAAGTGTGTGGCAGCTTATCATAGAAAAGGCAAAAGGGTTTGCGAAAAAGGCATTTACCATTATTTTTGTGGCTTCCCTTGTTATTTGGTTTTTACAGACTTTTGATATAAGGCTGAATGTGGCGGCTTCTGCGGAGGAAAGTTTGCTGGCATTATTGGGTGGGATGTTTGCTCCTTTATTTGCACCGCTTGGCTTTGGGGATTGGAGAGTTTCTACCGCACTGATTACCGGATTTACTGCCAAAGAAAGCGTTGTATCTACGCTGACGGTTTTATTGGGCGGAGATGTATCTTTGCTTGGAACTCTGTTCACTCCTTTTACTGCTTTTGTATTTCTCGTATTTACTTTGCTTTATACGCCATGTGTTGCGGCGGTTGCGACCGTGAAACGGGAAATGGGCGGGGTTAAGGCTGCTGCTGGAACTGTAATCATTCAATGCGCAATCGCATGGATTGTGGCATTTGTCGTACATAGTATGGGGGTTGCTGTCGGGCTTGTATAGGAGGATTTGATGATGAATTTGGCAAGTATTGTGGTACTTTGCATTGTAGCCGGCCTGTTGATATTATCCATTGCTTATTCCCAGAAAAAAGGGATAAACGGATGTAATGGAAATTGCGTTGGATGTGGTGTTCATTGTACAGATAAAAAATAAATGGATAAATGGAAATACCTCTTGTATACGTTCATTCGGAGGTATTTCCATATGCCTTTTGTATCAGCAATCTGTCTGGCCTGCTTTTTTTCGGTACAACCCGATAATATCCTGTAAAGAAATACCAGACATATGGGTTTCGGTTCCTTTATGTATTTCGCTGTAGTAAT
>ERZ808024.699-NODE-699-length-12668-cov-2.931459_pt1 | contig 12668 bp, 10 predicted proteins | sample MGYA00380181_ERZ808024 | MGnify/ENA primary metagenome ERZ808024 (study PRJEB31490, sample SAMN06133413) | mouse gut metagenome | isolation source: Z2_1 | host: mice | place: China: Chengdu | collected 2015-05 ...
CGAACGGACGGGCACCGAAATCGGGCTTCTCCCCTTCCGCATCGGCACGTTCGGCCAGCGCCTCATATTCCCCTTTGCGGCATACGGCCAGATTCTTGCGGGCTGGGGTGAAGGCTGCCGCCTCATAGCAATAGGTGGGAATCTCCAGTTCACCGGCGATACGCTCGGCAAGCTGACGTGCCATTGCGGCGCATTCCTCCAGCGTAACGCCTGCCACCGGAATCAGCGGCAAGACATCGGTGGCGCCGATGCGCGGATGTGCGCCGTGATGGGTGCGCATGTCAATAAGTTCCTGGGCTTTTTTCACACCTCTGAATGCTGCCTCCACAACGGCTTCGGGAGCACCGACAAACGTGACAACCGTGCGGTTTGTGGCCTCACCAGGGTCGACGTCGAGCATCTTCACCCCGTCAACCGTCTCGATAGCAGCCACAATTGCCTGTATCTTTTCCTTGTCGCGCCCTTCACTGAAATTGGGCACGCATTCAATGATTCTCTCCATGGTTTCTGATTGTATTAGGTTAGTTTTCGCAAAGGTAAAAAAAAGCCTCCGATTTTCACACCGCCTCACCCATGTTTTTAAGCATCGCAATCACCCTAATCAGGTACAACCTGCACTGTAAAAAAAACGGACAGCCGCCATCCTACAAGGCGACTGCCCGTTTGTGTATTTAAATACAAACAAATTTCAAATCAAAAAAACGCGAGACAGTACACGTCCGGACCTCACTCCATAGGAAGAAGTCCGGTTGACAGCTACTTAAGCACCGAAACAAACGAAGGAACAAACTGAATGCCAAGGACGGCAGCTATGCGGAAGAAGCTCGAAAGCTGTATGTCAGCTTTCCCTCGTTCCACCCTTGCTATGTAGGTTTGTTCACGGCCAATCTTTTCTGCCACCTCTCTTTGTGTGAGTTTCAGTTCTTTGCGACGGTCACGCAACAATGAACCATAATACCAGGCGATAGCCTTGGCATTAAATTCATTTCTCGCAGGAGTCCCCTCGGCTCCGTATTTATCGTCAAGCAACTGGTTCGTTGTAGGCAACTCCGCTAATTTTGCTTCATCCAACTGTATCATTCCCGAATATTACTTAATATCGTTTGTGCTATTTCTATTTGTCTTTTATAATCTTTTGAAGATTTCTTCAGAAAACCATTCAAAAGTAATATTTTAGTGGATTCAATCACATTGCTATGATCAACAGCAAACAAAATGGTACGGTATTCATTTGCCCCTACCGACACCCGCATCTCATATAGGTCTGTTCTTTCAAGATGTTTTACAAACTTCGTCGAGATGTTGTAAACGCTCTGCACAACGTGAAACACATATTCGAATTTAACTTTGACCTTATCCGGCAACGCCTGATAAAATTCATCAAATTCTGGAGTCCGATAAATGGTCCGTATTGCCTGTGCAGAACGAGGTTGCTGTTTCATGCAAGCAAAGATAACCAATTAGTTCTAACAAAACAACAAAACAGTACCTAAAAGTTCTTTTAAGAAAAAAACATTCAGGGGAAGCCATTTAATAACATCCTTATGTACAATAGACATACGTGTCACTGACCATGTCACATCTTTTTTGTGAAGTTCTGCAACTTTATGACGGGTAGTGGCGTCTAATAAAGAAACAGCAAAATAATATCCGGATTACATCATGAGCTTACCCCTTTATTCGTATCTGCCCGTTCTGGCCGGCCTCATCGGAGGCCTCATCGGAGGTTATTACTACAAAAAGAACAAGCGCAAAAAGCACCGATAACCGTTTGACATTACCTGTCAGAATGTATGCATCTTGGTGGTGCGGCCACCGGCGGTGACGATATACACTCCCGGCGACAATGTCACCGATGCTGCCCCGTGGCATGCAAACATTCTCCGGCCGCAAATGTCGTGTATCGAATTTTCGCCAGACGATGTGAACGTGAAAGTTGTCCCGTCGACACGTACCCCGGCGTCGGGACGTCCGGTCTCAATATCGTTCAGACCGGTGGGTGTCTGCTTGCCGACCAGCAACGTTTCATCCACCAGATTGACGGTAATAAGTTTAGCAGCATCACTTTCCCCATCCTTCGGAGCATATGTGAACGGCGTTGTAGGATTGGCGCCATATTTGAGACGCACAGGTGTACCCGAAACAAGCGTCGCATCCGAGGCATTTTCAGGGCCGAATATAAAGGCAGCGATGCCGGTGTGATGCTCATAAGCCACCACAAATTTGTCGGGAAGTGTCATTTCAGCACTATATTCACCGGGAGCAGCAGTACCCGGAAGCTCCACATAATGTGTGTCATCAGTGACAAGATAGAGCGACGGCGGATATACCTTCGCGTCAGGATTGGCGGAGGGAAGAAGCGACACCATGTTGTAGCCACTTCCGGTATTATCCCTCTCATGGAACCTTATGTCGTACACACCGGGCTCCACATCAATATAATCGGCATCGGTAGCCGCAATCCCCAACGGGTTAGGCCATGTGATCAGCGCGGGCTCAACCGCCCACCCCGTAAGTGTATAAAGGGTGCCGGTAGTGCCGGATGCATGCATTCCCAATATGATGAATCCTCCCGACGTCAGATCCACGTTATCCAATTCATACCACTCGGCTTCGGCAGTCATCTGCACCTTGTCGACGTAATCATTTCCGTCCTTATGGAATGTCCCGTCGGGAGCAAGAGGTATGATGTATGGAGGATTTGTCCCCACGGCATAAAGGCTGAACGCATAAGCAGCCATGCATAACAGCGAAATCGTCTTCTTCATAAATAAATCAGTCTATCGTGTGTTTATTATAGTTCTATGCTCTCACTACAATTTTGTACTGGTATAACACTGCAGCCATGTTTTATGTTCAGCGCCGAAGCATCCCGGCACCTGCATTTCTTATTAGAGATGCCAAATAGCCCGGCCAGGAATGCCGATATTTCACAGAAATTGATTATTTTTGCGCAACGGTTCGGACAAGCGCCACCGCTGCCGTACCGTGATTCCGCAATCAATAATTCACAACATATTACTGCAATGTTCAGAACCAACACCTGTGGCGAACTCCGCCTGACCGATGCCGGCAAAAAGACCACCCTTGCCGGATGGGTGCAGAGAGTGCGCAAAATGGGAGGCATGACCTTTGTGGATCTCCGCGACCGCTACGGCATCACCCAGATAGTTTTCAACAATGAAGTAGACGCCGCCCTGAACGACGCCGCCAACAACCTCGGACGCGAATTCGTGGTACAGATCACCGGCACCGTTGCCGAGCGCTCGAGCAAGAACCCCCACCTCCCCACCGGCAACATAGAGATTATAGCCGACTCGCTCACGGTGCTCAACCCCTCGCAGGTGCCTCCGTTCACCATCGAGGATGACACCGACGGCGGCGACGACCTCCGCATGAAGTTCCGCTACCTCGACCTGCGCCGCCCCTCGGTGCGCCGCAATCTCGAGCTGCGTCACCGCATGACCATGGAGACTCGCCGCTACCTCGACTCGAAAGGCTTCCTGGAAATCGAGACCCCAATGCTGGTCGGCTCAACCCCCGAAGGCGCCCGCGACTTCGTGGTGCCCTCGCGCATGAACCCGGGATGCTTCTATGCCCTGCCCCAGTCGCCCCAGACCCTCAAGCAGCTGCTCATGGTGTCGGGCATGGACCGCTATTTCCAGATTGTGAAATGCTTCCGCGACGAGGACCTGCGTGCCGACCGCCAGCCTGAATTCACACAGATTGACTGCGAGATGAGCTTCGTCAGCCAGAACGACATCATCGAGCTTTTCGAAGGGATGGCCAAGCACCTGTTCCGCGAACTGCGCGGCGTGGAGCTAACCGAACCGTTCCAGCGCATGCCCTGGGCCGACGCAATGAAGTATTACGGTTCCGACAAGCCCGACCTGCGTTTCGACATGAAGTTTGTGGAACTGATGGACATTCTCAAGGGCCACGGATTCTCGGTGTTCGACAATGCAGCCTACATCGGCGGTATCTGCGCCAAAGGCGCGGCCTCATACACCCGCAAGCAGCTTGACCAGCTCACCGAATTTGTGAAACGTCCGCAGATCGGTGCAAAGGGTATGGTCTATGCACGCGTGGAAGCTGACGGCACTGTAAAATCATCGGTCGACAAATTCTATACTCAGGAGGTGCTTCAGAAGATGAAGGAGGCTTTCGGCGCCGAACCGGGCGACCTTATCCTGATTCTCAGCGGCGACGACGCCATGAAGACCCGCAAACAGCTCTGCGAGCTCCGTCTGGAGATGGGCAACCGTCTGGGCCTGCGCGACAAGAACAAGTTCGCATGCCTGTGGGTTGTGGATTTCCCCATGTTTGAATGGAGCGACGAGGAGCAGCGCCTCATGGCCATGCACCACCCGTTCACCCACCCCAAGGACGAGGATATCCCACTGCTCGACACAAAACCCGAAGAGGTGCGCGCCGACGCATACGACATGGTTGTCAACGGTGTTGAAGTGGGCGGCGGCTCAATCCGTATCCACGATTCCGAACTTCAGGCGAAGATGTTCGAGATTCTCGGCTTCACTCCCGAAAAGGCACAGGAGCAGTTCGGCTTCCTGATGAACGCCTTTAAATATGGTGCGCCCCCTCACGGAGGTCTGGCCTACGGCCTGGACCGCTGGGTATCGCTCTTTGCAGGCCTGGACAGCATCCGCGACTGCATAGCCTTCCCCAAGAACAATTCCGGCCGCGACGTGATGCTCGAGGCACCCGCACCGCTCGACCAGAAACAGCTCGACGAGCTTGAGCTTGCTCTCGCCCCCAAAGGTGAATAATCCGCCCTACACCTACAAACCGACAGATGAAAATAAGCGAAATAATCGCCGCAATTGAAACCGTAGCTCCCCTCCGCCTGCAGGAGAGCTACGATAATTCTGGGCTGCAGACCGGTCACCCCGATCATGAGGCCACAGGTGCCGTACTATGTGTGGACGCCACCGAGGAAATCCTGCTCGAGGCCGAGAGGAAAGGATGCAACCTTGTAATCTCTCACCACCCGCTCCTGTTTCACGGCGTGAAATGTGTGTCGGGTCGCAACCGCCCGGAGCGTGTGCTCGAAATGGCCATCCGCATGGGCATCACCATTTACTCCTCGCACACTGCCATGGACTCATCCCCCGCCGGTATCTCGCGCCGCATGGCGGCTATGCTCGGCCTGCGCGACGTGGAGGTGCTCGTGCCCCAGTCGCCCGGAAGCAACGAGGGGCTTGGCGCCGTGGGCAATCTCTCCCAGGCGGTTCCCACCGACGAGTTTCTGCAGACAATCAAATCCACGTTCGGATGCAAGGTGCTCCGCGTGTCAGCCGGATTCAGGCCGGACTCCATCGGCCGCGTTGCGCTATGCGGCGGCTCGGCAGGCGAATTTGTACCTGAAGCCATCGCGGCCGGAGCGCAGGTCTACATCACCGCCGACTGCAAACACAACCATTTTCTCGACCACTCCCACCGGATTTTGCTCGTGGATGCGGGACATTTCGAGACCGAAGAGTGCAGCAAGCAGATTTTTTTGGATATTTTAACAGAAAAATTTCCTAACTTTGCAGTCTGGAAATCCGAAACCGAACAAAACCCCATAATTTATTTGTAAGCGCAAATGGCTAACGATAAAAATAAAACCGACAATCTTTCGGTTGAGAGCCGCCTCAAATCGCTCTACGAGCTTCAGACCATACTCACCGAAATCGACCGCATAAAAACCATCCGCGGCGAACTCCCTCTGGAGGTCAAGGACCTGGAGGACAATCTTGCCGGTCTGCACACCCGTATCGACAACTACACTGCCGAAATCGAGGACCTCAAAGCGAAACTCGCCCGTGAGAAAGAGAAAATCGCCGACTCGCAGAACAAAATCGCCACATACAAAGAACAGCTTGACAACGTGCGCAACAACCGCGAGTTCGACCTTCTCACCAAGGAAGTTGAATTTCAAACCCTCGAAATCGAGCTGAGCGAAAAGCACCTCAACGAGTATTCCCGCCAGATCGAGAACAAGACCAACGAAATCCAGGCCACCCAGGAAAAGGTGCACGACACCGAACACGTACTCGCCGAAAAGCGCACAGAACTTGAGGAAATCGTTTCGGAAACACGTCAGGACGAAGAGCGCCTCCGCCAGCAGGCAAAGGACCTCGAACCAAAAATCGACGCCTATACCCTCAATGCTTTCAAGCGCATACGCAAAAACGCCCGCAACGGCCTCGGCGTTGTCTACATCCAGCGTAACGCATGCGGCGGCTGCTTCAACCGCATCCCCCCGCAGAAGCAGCTTGAAATCAAGATGCACAAGAAAATCATCGTTTGCGAATATTGCGGCCGCATCCTCATCGACCCCGAAATAGCAGGAGTGCAGGAGGATCAGGCAGCGAAATAACCTGCAGACTCAACACTTTGACATCCTGACATCAACCTGTCAGAGCCACAGCAGCCGGCACACCCGTTTCATCCGGGATTGTGCCGGCTGCCGTGACATATGGGGAGGAGCCGACAAAAGCTCCGCGTCCTTACATGCCTGACGAATACATAACCTTACATTCCTGACGAATACACAACCGCAAAACACTTTTTGCCGTAATTTTACACTTTTTCAATGCTTTTTGAATAGCTTTCCTCATTTTTTCAGCCCAACATAGCGTCTGTTTCGTAATAATTAGCTAATTTTGCACTCGAATTTCAAATTCCGGTACAGGCCTCCGTTTAATCGGAACAACCGTCAACTCATGTTGTCATGGCATTAATGCCGGCAGCCGCCACATCCGAAATCAAAAGAGGTGCGGCCTAACGCACGAATGCCTCAGCAGCCGTAAACCGGACTCATGCGACAAACCTCACTGCCCCAACCTATTTCAGCTGCGACAGAGGATTTAAACAAGAAAAACAAGTATGAAGCTACTACAAGAAAAGCTCGCCAAGTACACCGCACCCCAACAGGCAAAAGCAGCAGGCGTATACCCCTATTTCCGTGCCATCTCATCCGAGCAGGAACCTGAAGTGCTTATCGATGGTAAAAAAGTGCTCATGTTCGGCTCCAACTGCTACTCCGGACTTGTATCTGACCCCCGTATAAAAGAGGCCGCAATCGAGGCTACAAAAAAATACGGCACCGGATGTGCCGGATCACCCTTCCTCAACGGTACGCTCGACCTCCACAAGAAACTGGAACAGCGCATCGCCGAATACATCGGCAAGGAGGATGTGATGATCTACTCCACCGGATTTGAGGTGAACCTCGGCGTAGTTTCATGTCTCACAGGACGTGAAGACTACATTCTCTGGGACGAACAGGACCACGCATCCATCATTGAAGGACGCCGTCTCAGCTTCTCTACCGCACTGAAATACAAGCACAACGACATGGAGTCGCTTGAGAAGCAGCTTCAGAAATGCGACCCCGACAAAGTGAAACTCATCGTCACCGACGGCGTGTTCTCGATGGAGGGAGATGTAGCCAATCTTCCCGAGATTGTCCGGCTGGCAAAAAAATACAACGCATCAGTGATGGTCGACGAGGCTCACGGCATCGGCGTGTTCGGCAAAGGCGGACGAGGCACATGCGACCATTTCGGCGTGACTAAGGATGTAGACCTCATCATGGGAACATTCTCCAAATCGTTCGCATCGCTCGGCGGATTCATCGCAACCGACAAGGAGATAACCAACTTCCTCCGTCACCATTCGCGCTCCTACATCTTCACCGCTTCCATCACTCCGGCATCTACTGCAGCCGCTCTCAAAGCAATCGACATAATGGAACAGGAACCCGAACGTCAGGAGCACCTTTGGGAAATCACAAAATTCGCCCTCGACGGCTTCCGTAACATGGGCTGCGAGATTGGCAACACATCAACCCCGATCATCCCCCTGTTCGTACGCGACGACTACAAGACATACCATGTTGTACGCGACCTCTTCGACGAAGGCCTGTTCGTCAATCCAGTGGTATCCCCCGCAGTTGCCCCGCAGGACACTCTCATCCGCTTCTCTCTGATGGCAACCCACACCAAGGAACAGGTGGAATATGCCCTGACAAAAATCCAGCAGGTGTTCCGCAAATACGACCTTATTCCCTGAGTGATTCCAACTCCGGGAACCACATAAAATCACCACGGTGTGCAGAAAGCTTCTGCACACCGTGGTGATTTTATACACATACGTCTCATTCCATCCGCGCGAAACGCATGTGCGATTTGTGCAGCGGGAAATGGAATGCAAGAATGGCCGGGGAAATGAATTCGGCCGAAACCTCCGCCCCCATCCATTCCATCAGGGCATCGAACCACACCACATCATAATGGTTTTCAAATGGAGTGGCATACATGCGTCCTTTCACCATCCCCGGCATCCAGCGCGAAGCCTCCACGGTGGCTCCACCGAGATAAATCACATCGTAGACAGGCCGCCGCCCATTATATTCGCAGTTTCCGATATCGATATGAGGAACAACCGCCAGCCGGTACATTCCCCCAGGCTCAGCCCACCCCGAATCAGTGTCACGGTCCAGGAAATCCCAAATCCCGACAGCGCCGGGATGGCCGTGCGTCAGCTGCACGACATCTTCCTCACACAATCCCGTCTGCAAATCAATGGCCGGATTCTCCTCCCACGCCGACACGAAATAATCCACATCAAGCGAACTGCCTGCATGCAGCCGGAATGCAGAAGGCGCGCTGCAGCGGAAACTGCCGGCATCACGCTGCCGGTCGTTGCCTATCCACACAGCGGCGGAGCCGTCACGCACCACCACGGTCAACACATTAACGCCTCTGTATAGGTCCACGTCATCGTATATCTTATTACTGAACATCTCCATCCTCCCGCCATCAATGGCGACGGTATCGGCCGTGACCTGCAGATAACGCCGGCTGAAAGCCTCGTCAATCCCCTCATTTCCCCATGAGATAGTGATACAGAACCGGCATGCGCCGTCGGCCGATAATCCCGACAGCCTCCATTGCGCCGCGTCATTCCTGCCGTTGCGGTTGCCGGGCATGGAGGCTGCCACCTCCACTTCCTGCACCAAAGCGGATGCATCCGAGGGAACCACGACCTCATTGCCTGGGTTCAACCGGAAAGCATCCAGTTCCTCTCGCCCATCAGCCGCTACTGCATAAGGCGAAATGCCCCATGCGCTCACTGCCATACATGCCGCAATGGCTGAAACGACCGCCCTCATGGTTCGGATTTTTTGAAATTCCACAACTCCACCACTGCGGCTGTAAATTCATCACGGTCCATATCGTATGGGAGCCAATGAATCTTCGTACCGCGGCGTTCCATTCCACGGAACCATGTCATCTGCCGCTTGGCAAACTGGTGAATAGCGGTTTCAAGCTGCCGGAACATCTCGTCGTAGCTGAGCTGTCCCAGCACATGCATGGTCAGATATTTATACTCCAGTCCATAGTACATCAGAGCCTCGGCGTCTATGCCCGATGCAAGCAGACCCTCCACCTCCTGCACCATCCCGGCATCCAGACGCGCCTCAAGCCGGCGGGTGATGCGCTCGCGCCGCACATCGCGCGGCACATCTATCCCGACCACTACAGCCGGACGCGGGTGCGATCCTTCCACCGCACATGCCTCATCGGGATGCTCCTGATAGTAAGTCTGAATCTCTATGGCGCGCTTGGCGCGCTTGGGAGTGTCCACATCAGTCACGTTATGCAATGTCTTCATGGAGGCAAGTATGCCCGTCAGTTCGTCAAGGCTTTTCCCTTCCAGCCTTGCACGCAGCAGAGCATTCTCCGGGACCTCCGGCAACGCCGTGCCTCGCAGAAAGGCCTCCACATACATTCCGGTGCCACCGCAGAGCACAGGCACCGCCCCATGGCTTTCAATCCGGTCGAGAGCCACCGCGGCATCGCGAAGATAACCGTAAAGATTATATTTCGTACCGGCATCTTCTATATCGATCAGATGGTAGGGAACTTCACCATACTCCTCCAGATCTTTTCCGGTTCCGAGAGTCATACCACGGTACACCTGACGCGAGTCTCCGCTTATAATCTCTCCCCCGACGGCACGCGCCAGATCAACAGCACGGGCCGTCTTCCCCGATGCGGTGGGACCTACAATTGCAATGATGGTTGACTGTGACATGATCGGCAGTGTATGTGTGATACGCCACCTTAATGGCGATGATATATCGGTTAGAATAGCGCTGTCAACGTGTGGCGGCGCCGGGATGCATGCGGCTGCGGTAAACAAACGGCCTGAATAACGGGTACCAGAATTTATCCTCGTTTGTGGTGGCCACACGCAGCCAATGAAGATCGTTATAGTCAACATTCCAGTTACGGATGTCGCGTATCCTGAATGTCGGCTTGTAATGTTTTATCCTGTAAAGACGACGACCCTTGTCATCATAGGTTTTCCATGCCATGGCAATGCGGTAGATGCGACCGAGTTCCGACACCAGTTTGCGGTCAAGGAGTCCCTGCGCTTCAAGCAGCAGCACCTGCCCCCAGGTGAACCATTCTCCGATGAGTTTCGATTCTCCGGTCTCATCTTTACCGTCAAGAAAAGCGAAATAATGGAAAATGTTCCTGTAAGTCACCTCGTCGGGCGAATCATAGGCTTTCCTTATCTCCACATCCGTCAGGCCGGAAAGCACCCGGAAGCAGCGGATGGCCTCCTCCAGATTGTCATGTCCGTGATAACCGAGCGTTACCACGGCAGGCGTATCGAACCGCTTCACATCCTGTCCGTTACCGTATTTATATCCGGTGCCATGAAAACGCAGCAGCAAACGGTCGCCCTGAATAACCAGATAGCGGAGTGTGGTGATGGATGGCTGTTCGATGTAATGCCCCTCATCGTTCTGGCAATAGTACACCCATATGGAGTAATACCGCATGCCAAGATACACAAGTGAAAGCACATACATCGACAGTGGCATCCACATGAAGAAGAACTGGTCGGCATGGCTTATGTTGGTATTGATGTAGCGTGTGAGATAATATGTCCAGTCAACCAACGTAAGGGCCAACGACAGGAAGAAGAGCAACCGTGTCTGATAGCGCCATTCCTTGCGGAACAAGTCTCCTACAAACCCCTCCTCGATCACATTGCCGTAACGCATCTTGCAGCGGCGGCACACCAACGGCTCAGTGCGGCGGAAAAGATAGCATAATGTCACGATACACGCCAGCGGAGCCGTGAACAGAATGGTAAGCAGCGGGCTGCCGGAATCATACGGTTGTCCGTTTATCTCATAAAGCTCGCGTCCTGGCTCATAAATCGACAATACCACCAGAGCTATGGCAGTAACCAGAATCACCATCGACACCTGACTGTTCAATCTCGAGCACACCGGCTCCTTTCTCCGGCGCAGTTCCCGACGAATCAGCTCAAGCGAAACATAGAGCACTATATTTATCGGAGCGAGCCACAGGCGCGGCATCAACGGAGCAAGCACCGTCAGCAATGTCAGGAATCCCACCGATACTGCCCAGTTTCGCCACAGGCTGAAAATGGCAGCCGACATTCCGTTATGACGTTCTTTTGACCTTGACATATTTTATTCTCCCTTTCTATTTATTATACTGGCGCGACACGCGCGCGACACGTTCTCAATCCCCTTTCTCATCATCTGACTGCCCGGAAGATGCGGCGACAGACAGTTCCGCACATACTCGGGGTATACATTCTCCTACATATTGTCGGCGAAGAACCGGATCATACGCCCATACACCATGGCGCGGGCATCGCAGCCGTTGATGGAGTGGTTCATGTTGGGGAACAGCAGCATATCGGCATAACGGTGCTCTTTCTGCAGTGCCCCCACAAACTCTATGGTGTTGCTCAGATGCACATTATCATCGGCGGTTCCGGCCATTATCAGCAACGGACAGTTTAGATTGGCAGCGCGGTTCATCGGGGCGCTCTCCTCATATCCGTCGGCATTCTCGCCGGGTGTGAGCATGAAGCGCTCGGTGTATACAGTGTCGTAGAAGCGCCACGACGTCACGGGCGCGATGGCCACGCCCGCGGCAAACGGGGCATCGGCCTCTGTCACTGCCATAAGCGTTTCATATCCGCCATAGCTCCATCCGCAGATGCCTATGCGCGAAGCATCCACAAACGGCAACGACGCCACATAACGCGCTGCGGCAAGCTGGTCGGCCGTCTCGTAGCGGCCAAGCTGCTTGTAGACCACATCACGGAAAGCGGTGCCACGCCCACCGGTGCCGCGGCCATCGACACATACAACAACGAAACCGCATTTTGCGGCATACTGCTGCCAGTCCATCGCCCAACGGTTGAGCACTTCCTGCGATCCCGGACCGCTGTACTGCCACATGATTGCAGGGTAACGTTTGGAGGGATTGAAGCCCGCGGGTTTGAACATATAGCCGTTGAGGGTGACGCCGTCGGCCTGCATTGTGAAGAACTCCTTGCGGGGCGCGCCGTCATAGCGCGCAGCATATGCGGCATTATCCACCAGCGTGCGCATTGTCTTCCCTTTGGCATTGACCACGGTGTAGACAGTGGGGGTATTGGCGTCGCTGTGCGACATCACGGCATACGTCATGGTCGGGGTGAACCGGGCGGTGCTCCACCCTTCCACAGGGGTGAGCGCCTCGGTCTTTTTGCCCTGACGGTCCATACGGTAGACCACGCGGTTGAGTGCTCCGGTGACTTCCGGCGTATTTCCTGCC
>ERZ808024.703-NODE-703-length-12559-cov-6.448646_pt1 | contig 12559 bp, 12 predicted proteins | sample MGYA00380181_ERZ808024 | MGnify/ENA primary metagenome ERZ808024 (study PRJEB31490, sample SAMN06133413) | mouse gut metagenome | isolation source: Z2_1 | host: mice | place: China: Chengdu | collected 2015-05 ...
ATGCATGGGAGGTTTTCATGGCGCAAATTTAACAATTTATACAGAATATCATGCACCGGAATTTCGGATTGAGCCGGCAACCCGAGAATGAAGAACAACTAAAATCCATGCAGACAAACCATGAGATAGGAATAAAAAAAACGAGCAAGTTCTTCCGAACCCCTCGCCTCGTGTAAGAAAAGCCCTAAAGGCTTTTCTTTTTTCTTACATCATTTACGTTACCCTAAAAATAATCTTCTTTTTACCTCTAAAAAACAAACTTCAAATACCTGTTGAATTGTGCTAATAGCTTAACTTTTACCTTTTACCTAATTACCTATTCTTAATCTGTAAATTATAAATAATCCAATCTTTTTACCTCTTAACTAATTACCTTTACTGAAAACTCAATCCTTTTAAAGCAATTTCTCAATTGCACCGCAAAGGTAATGCTTTTTTTTGTGTGCGCAAACAGAACCCCCAAAAAGCAAGTATGTTATAACATTGTTTTAAACATCGAACACTCATTTTGCAATTATAAACAGTTAAAAAGCTATCAATATAGTCCTTCTACTCTATTTTGAATTACAAAATACCCCCAAAAAAACAAACCACCGAAGCACCGTAGCACTTCGATGGTTGTCCCCTTTAAACACCTTTAAACAAAATGAAATATAATGATTACTTTCTTGCTTCCGCAATGTAAGCCAAAGCTTCCTTACACTTTTCCGTTACATAAGTCCAGTCTTCCGCAGCAACCTTATCACTCGGGAAGAGCTTGGAACCCATACCTACACAGAACACACCGGCTTTAATCCAAGAAGTCAAGTTCTCTTGAGTCGGCTCCACACCACCAGTCACCATCAATTTAGACCAAGGCATCGGAGCCAACAGACCTTTCACAAGTTTCGCACCCAGCACATCACCGGGGAATATTTTGCAAAGATCGCAACCGGCTTCCTGAGCGAAACCTACTTCCGACACACTTCCGCATCCCGGAGTGTAGGCAACCAGACGGCGATTACAAATCTTGGCAATCTCAGGATTGAACAACGGACCCACAATAAAGTTTGCACCTAACTGCAAGTACAACGCCGCCGTAGCAGGGTCTACGATAGAACCTACACCTATGGCCATCTCCGGACATTCTTTTGCTGCAAACTTCACAACTTCCGCAAACACTTCGTGAGCAAAATCGCCACGATTGGTAAACTCGAATGCACGAACACCGCCGTCATAGCAAGCTTTTACTACTTTTTTTGCAACTTCTGCATTTTTGTGGTAGAATACAGGAACCATACCGGTTGAACCAATTTTGTTCAATACGGCTATTTTGTCAAATTTTGCCATTTTGCTGTTTTATACTATTTAATTATTATATTTTTCAGACAGAAGAACATAAGGAGATATTTCAGCTGAAGAGATTTCCACAGGCCAATCTTTACCCTTATATTCTTGTGCCAAAACCTTATCGTTGAACGCGGCCACTGGCGTCGCCGCCTGCCAACGCTTCTACCTCTTCAGCGGAAACAAGATTGAAGTCTCCGTTGATAGTGTGCTTCAACGCAGAAGCTGCCACTGCAAATTCAAGAGCCGCACCTTGGTTAGGCTTCGTCAACAATCCATGGATGATACCGCCAGAGAAAGAGTCGCCACCACCTACGCGGTCGATAATCGGGTTGATGTCGTACCGTTTTGATTCGTAAAATTCTTCACCGTTGTAAATCATCGCTTTCCAGCCATTGTGCGTTGCAGAGAATGATTCACGCAAAGTAGAGATAACATATTTGAAACCGAATTCCTTGGCCATAGCCTTGAAAATACCTTTGTAACCTTCCGCATCCGTCTTGCCTCCTTCTACATCGGCATCAGGCTTGAAGCCGAGACAAAGTTCGGCATCTTCTTCATTACCGATACAAACATCCACGTATTGCATCAACGGTTTCATGATAGACTGGGCTTTTTCCTTAGTCCAGAGTTTCTTACGGAAATTCAGGTCTACAGACACCGTAACGCCATGACGCTTGGCGGCTTCGCAAGCCAAACGGGTAAGTTCGGCAGCTTTGTCAGAGATTGCAGGAGTGATACCCGACCAGTGGAACCAATCCGCACCTTCCATGATGGCATCGAAATCGAAATCTGCCGCATCCGCCTCAGCGATTGCCGAATGAGCGCGGTCGTAAATCACCTTACTGGGACGCATAGACGCACCGGTCTCCAAATAATAGATACCTACGCGGTCACCACCACGTGCGATGAAATCCGTCTTTACACCATACTTGCGCAAAGCATTCACCGCCGACTGGCCTATTTCGTGTTTCGGCAATTTTGTTACAAAGTAAGCATCATGACCATAATTGGCACAGCTGACAGCAACATTCGCCTCACCGCCACCATATACCACATCAAAAGAATCGGACTGTACAAAACGAGTATTGCCCGGAGTGGACAGTCTCAACATAATCTCACCTAATGTAACGACTTTCTTTCCCATAATTCTATGTTTTTATTAAATAATGATTAAATTGTTTCTTTCAAATTGTCATACAAGCCCTCGCAAAAGGGTTAAACGCTTGATACTATGCAAAGTAAACAAAAACAGGATTTGTTCTTCATAGCGTTCGTGTGCGGGCACAAAGATACAACAATTTTCGTAATTACAAAAATTGTTATATATTTGTATCGAAAATATTTAGATTATTATTGTGTACGAGCACAAGAAATCGCAAATAAGCCATGAATACACAAGAAAGAATAAGGATTAAAGACATTGCCAAAATGGCTGATGTGTCGGTAGGAACCGTAGACCGCGTCATCCATAGACGTAGCGGAGTGTCGGAAGCCAGCCGCAAGCGCGTGGAGGAAATTTTGGAGAAACTGAACTATCAGCCTAATATGTATGCCAGCGCACTGGCTTCCAACAAGAAGTATGCGTTTGCCTGCCTGTTGCCCCTGCACGAATCGGGAGAATATTGGACCGAAGTAGAAAGCGGCATATACGCAGCACTAACCGCCTATTCAGACTTCAACATTACCGTAAAGCTGTCGTATTACGATCCATACGACTACCATTCCTTTGCCAATGCTGCACACAATATCATAGACTCAAAACCCGATGGGGTGTTGTTCGCCCCCACCGCCCCGCAATACACCGCCCCTTTCAATGATGAACTTGAAAAGCTGCATATACCTTATATATATATAGATTCAAACATCAAGGAGGCTCCTGCCCTCTCCTTCTTCGGGCAAAATTCACATCAAAGCGGATATTTTGCCGCACGTATGCTGATGTTGCTTGCCGGCGAAGATGCACAGGAAATCGTTATTTTCCGCAAAATCAACGAAGGTATCGTCGGCTCGAACCAGCAGGAACGGCGCGAAATCGGTTTCCGGGAATATATGCGCAAGTATCACCCGGACTGCCGCATTTGGGAACTGGATTTACACGCCAAACGAGACAGCGAGGATGCACAAATGCTGGATGACTTCTTCCACATCCACCCTACGGTAAAGAACGGCATCACTTTCAACTCCAAAGCATACATCATCGGCGAATACCTGCAAAAACATGAAAAAGAAGATTTCAACCTCATGGGATACGATCTGCTGAAACGCAACGTGGATTGCCTGAAAGAAGGGAGCATCTTCTTTCTCATTGCCCAGCAACCTACCCTACAGGGATTTGACGGCATCAAAGCCTTATGCGACCACCTCATTCTGAAAAAAGAGATTGCAAGAGAGAATTTCATGCCGATTGACCTGCTGACGAAAGAGAATATCGAATACTACTATAATAAACAAGGTGACAGAGTGGCAAAATGATATAGAACGAACTCTTTAAAAATTATTATATGGAAACAAAGTACCTGAAAATTAACCCAGCCGATAACGTTGCAGTGGCCATTACGGCACTGAAGGCAGGTGAAAAACTCATAGTAAGCGGCAAGGAAATTATCCTGAACGAGGATGTTCCAGCCGGACATAAATTCGCCCTGAAAGATTTTGCGGAAGGTGAAAACGTGGTTAAATACGGCTATCCCATCGGACACGCCCGTACCACAAAGAAACAAGGCGACTGGATGAACGAAAACAACATCAAGACCAATCTTGCAGGCCTGCTGGAATACACCTACAATCCTACCGAAGTGAAGCTGGATATTCCACACAAGAACATGACGTTCAAGGGATACCGCCGTAAGAATGGCGATGTGGGAGTGCGCAACGAAATATGGATTATCCCCACCGTAGGTTGCGTAAACGGAATTGTCAACCAACTGGCAGAAGGTCTGCGCCGCGAGACAGAAGGCAAAGGCGTAGACGCAATCATGGCGTTCCCGCACAACTACGGCTGCTCACAACTGGGTGACGACCACGAGAACACTAAGAAAATCCTGCGCGACATGGTGTTGCACCCCAATGCCGGTGCCGTGCTTGTAGTCGGTTTAGGATGCGAAAACAACCAGCCGGATGTATTTCGCGAGTTCCTGGGCGAATATGACTCCGACCGCGTAAAGTTCATGATAACCCAAAAAGTGGGTGACGAATACGAAGAAGGCATGAAACTGTTGCGCGACCTCTACGAAAAAGCCCGTACAGACGAGCGTACAGACGTACCTTTGAGCGAATTGCGCGTAGGCTTGAAATGTGGTGGCTCCGACGGCTTCTCAGGCATTACAGCCAATCCGTTGCTGGGTATGTTCTCCGACTTCCTCATTGCACAAGGCGGTACAAGCGTACTGACGGAGGTACCCGAAATGTTTGGCGCGGAAACAATCCTGATGAACCGTTGCCGCAACAAGGAGCTGTTTGAGGAAACTGTAAAACTGATAAACAACTTTAAAGAATATTTCCTCTCGCACGGCGAGCCGGTAGGCGAGAATCCCTCTCCAGGCAATAAAGCGGGAGGTATCTCCACATTGGAAGACAAAGCACTCGGATGCACGCAGAAGTGCGGCAAGAGCTATGTGGACGGTGTGCTTCCATACGGCGAACGCCTAAAAGTAAAAGGTCTCAGTCTGCTTTCCGCCCCAGGAAACGACTTGGTTGCCGCCACCGCTTTGGCTTCGTGCGGATGTCATATGGTACTGTTCACAACAGGTCGCGGGACACCATTCGGAACTTATGTGCCGACCATGAAAATCTCCACAAACTCCACCCTCGCCAAGAACAAACCGGGCTGGATTGACTTCAATGCCGGTGTCATCCTCGAAAACGAACCGATGGAGAAGACTTGCGAGCGCTTCATCGACTACATCATCCGCGTGGCAAGCGGCGAATTCGTAAACAACGAAAAGAAAGGCTACAAAGAGATAGCCATCTTCAAGACAGGGGTGACTTTGTAAATTGACAATTCATAATTGGCAATCATAACCGGGAGGGGGTCAGGACTCATCTGTATACTATGACGAGCTTGGCATCCTCCTTGTTTTTTACTACCTTTGCGTCCGAATCAAATCAAACCATGATGTCAACAAACGATACGATCTCGACTCCCCAAGGAAACTGGTGGGCACTCAGTCCGCTGGTAGTGTTTCTTTGTCTCTATTTGGTAATTTCGCTTCTGGTGAACGATTTCTACAAAGTCCCCATCACGGTAGCATTCCTATTGTCGTCCTGCTACGCCATCATCATCACACGCGGACTGACTCTGGAACAGCGAATCCAACAGTTCTCCAGCGGTGCCGGCAATAAAAACATATTGCTGATGATATGGATATTCGTCCTTGCCGGAGCCTTTGCCCAAGGAGCCAAACAAATGGGTGCTATCGATGCCACGGTCAACCTTACCCTGCATATCCTACCGGACAATCTATTACTGGCAGGCATCTTCATCGCCGCCTGCTTCATCTCCTTGTCGGTCGGTACCAGCGTGGGAACAATCGTTGCGCTTACTCCGGTAGCGGTAGGACTGGCAGAGAAGACGGGTATCGACCTACCCTATATGGTGGCTGTCGTTGTGGGCGGTTCATTCTTCGGAGACAACCTCTCCTTCATATCAGACACAACAATCGCATCAACCAAGACGCAGGATTGCGCAATGAGGGACAAATTCAAAGTAAACAGCATGATTGTAGTACCGGCGGCACTCATCGTATTGGGAATATACCTGTTTCAGGGGTTGTCTTTGTCCGCCACTCCGCAGATACAAGAGATTGAATGGGTAAAAGTCATTCCCTACCTCATTGTGCTGGGTACGGCAATAGCCGGAATGAATGTCATGCTGGTACTACTGGTCGGAATTTTCTCTACCGGCATCATCGGCTTTTTCACCGGGATGGGATTCTTTGACTGGTTCGGTGCTATGGGAACAGGCATCACAGGTATGGGCGAATTGATTATCATCACCTTGCTGGCGGGCGGAATGCTGGAGACCATCCGTTACAACGGTGGCATCGACTTCATCATTGCGCGCCTCACCCGCCACGTCACAGGCAAGCGAGGAGCGGAATTTTGCATAGCCGCATTGGTCAGTGTCGCCAATCTCTGTACCGCCAACAACACTATCGCCATCATCACCACCGGTCCCATCGCCAAGGATATAGCCAAACGCTTTCACTTGGATCGTAGGAAAACCGCAAGCATATTGGACACTTTCTCCTGCCTTGTCCAAGGCATTATCCCCTACGGCGCACAAATGCTGATAGCCGCAGGACTGGCGGAAATCTCACCGCTCGGCATTATAGGCAACCTATACTATCCGTTCTGCATGGGCGCCTGTGCAATACTTGCCATACTAATAAGGTATCCAAGAAGATATTCGTAAATTTTGAATTTTGAATTTTGAATTTTGAATTTTGAATTTTGATATATTAAATCATGAATTATAGCAAATTCCACACGATAATTCATAATTCATAATTTATAATTCAAAATTATTTCCTACCTTTGCGCCCGCTACTACGAGTTAGTAGCATAATTCAAATCATTAACTAAAAACATTTATTTAAATGGCAACAAAAATCAGATTGCAAAGACATGGACGTAAGAGCTATGCTTTCTACTCTATCGTAATTGCAGACGTAAGAGCACCACGTGATGGTAAATTTATTGAGAAGATTGGTACTTACAACCCCAACACCAATCCTGCCACAGTAGATTTGAAGTTCGACCGCGCACTTGACTGGGTATTGAAAGGCGCACAACCTACCGACACTGTTCGCAACATCCTTTCCCGCGAAGGCGTTTACATGAAGAAGCATCTTCTGGGCGGCGTAGCAAAAGGCGCATTCGGCGAAGCAGAAGCAGAAGCTAAATTCGAAGCTTGGAAGAACAACAAACAAAGCGGTTTGGCTGCTCTGAAAGCTAAAAATGAAGAAGCTAAGAAAGCTGAAGCCAAAGCACGCCTGGAAGCTGAAAAGAAAGTAAACGAAGCGAAAGCGAAAGCATTGGCCGAAAAGAAAGCTGCAGAAGAAGCAGCCAAGGCTGCCGCTGAAGCATCGGCTGAAGCAGAAGCTACTGAAGCACAGGCCGAAGAAGCTCCCGCAACAGAAGCTGCCGCTGAATAAAAAGCAGAGCTTCCTTTGCAAAAAAGGGACAAAAAACATAAAATCCCCATCGGTTATGCCGGTGGGGATTTTTTATTACTATCTTTGTCGCACAAAATTATTCATTTAACAGACAACGCAATGAAAAAACTAACTTATCTGCTCGCTGCCGCTGCCATATTCGCAGCTTGTAACAGCGGAAACAAAGGCTACACCGTAACCGGAACCGTAGAAGGCGCAACCGATGGCGACATCGTTTATCTGCAAACCGCAGAAGGACGCCAACTCGTAAAACTCGATTCCGCAGCCATCAAAAACGGAACTTTCACCTTCAAAGGCACACAAGACACCGCCGCCAACCGCTACATCACCTGCCAGCCGTCCGGCAAAGAAGGCCTGTTGATGGACTTCTTCCTCGAGAACGGGACAATCAACATCAACTTGTCTTCCGGCGACAATGACTCTGCCACAGGTACCGCCAACAACGATATCTACCAAAGCATCCGGAACAAGCAAAACGAACTGAACAGACAGATAAACGTCATCTACCAGTCCATGGCCGACACAGCCCTGACAGACGAGCAACGCGGAGCCAAAGCCAAACAAATGAACGAACTGGAAAAGCAGTATACCGCTGTCGCCAAAGAAGGAATCAAACAGAACATCAACAACGCAGTGGGAGTATTCCTGCTCAAAAAGAACCACTACTACATGAGCGTGGAAGAACTCGACCCGCTGATGCCCCTGCTTCCTGCGGCATACGATAATGATGAGACCATTATCCGCATCAAAGAAAACATAGAAAAGATGAAAGCGACTGCCGTAGGTCAGAAATTCACAGATTTCGAGATGCAAACCCCCGAAGGGAAAAACGTCAAGCTGTCCGACTATGTAGGCAAGGGCAAGACCGTACTCGTAGACTTTTGGGCAAGCTGGTGCGGTCCTTGCCGCCGGGAAATGCCGAACTTAGTAGAAGCATACGCCAAATATAAGAACAAGAATTTCGAAATTGTAGGCGTTTCGCTGGACCAGAACAGCGACTCCTGGAAAGAAGCTATCAAAAAGCTGAACATCACCTGGCCGCAAATGTCCGACCTGAAATACTGGAACTGCGAAGGTTCCAGATTGTACGCTGTAAGCAGCATTCCCCACACCATACTGATTGACGGTGACGGAATCATCCTTGCGCGCGGTTTGCACGGCGAAGAACTGCAAGACAAACTGGCCGAAGTTCTCAAGTAAGGAAGAACAACCAAAGACATAGAGCCACACACAGGGCTACAAGATTTACGGATTCAGTCAAAACCGATTCCACGAAAATCCTGTAGCCCGTGTGTTTTTAACGACAGCAATAAATACATCGGCAAAACGCCTGAACATCAAACGGCCGAGGCCAACCCACCATCCCATTTTCAAAATCCACATCCGAAACAAGAAGCACATAATTACCAATATCACGCAACAATAAAAACAATCGAACTATAAAAGTTTTCCATTTCTATAATATATACATTTAATTATCAACACATTAACTATTTTTAGTTCGAGAAAAGTTTTCCAAAACAGAAATACTACAGAAAACAATCATACCTTTGTTCCGCAATTATACTCCATTACAATTCTAAATAAAAGTATTCATATGATACAAACAGTACTCAAGCGCGATGGACGTATCGTCGGCTTCAACGAAGAAAAAATAGCAACCGCCATCCGCAAAGCCATGCTCCACACGGACAAAGGAGAAGATATACAACTGATACGCCAAATCACCGACCATATATCTTTTAAAGGCAATGCCCAAATGACTGTGGAAGCCATTCAGGATTTGGTGGAAATGGAACTGATGAAGAGCAGCCGTAAAGACGTCGCCCAGAAATACATCGCCTACCGCAACCAGCGTAGCATTGCCCGCAAAGCAAAGACGCGTGACATATTTCTGGAAATCATCAACATCAAGTCGAACGACATTACCCGCGAGAACGCCAACATGAACGCCGACACGCCGGCAGGCATGATGATGAAGTTCGCCAGTGAAACGACCAAACCCTTCGTTGACGACTATCTCCTGAGCAAGGAAGTATTGGAAGCTGTCAGCCACAACTACCTGCATATACACGACAAGGATTATTATCCCACCAAAAGTCTCACTTGTGTGCAACATCCGCTGGACCGTATCCTGACGTACGGCTTCTCCGCCGGACATGGAGAGTCGCGCCCAGCCAAACGCATCGAAACCGCCAGCATTCTGGGTTGCATCTCTTTGGAAACGGCACAGAACGAAATGCACGGCGGACAGGCGATTCCTGCATTCGATTTCTATCTCGCACCCTACGTACGCAACAGCTACATCGAGGAGATTAAAAATCTGGAAGAGCTGAACGGCAAGGACTACTCGCACCTCTACCGACAGGAACTGACAGACTATCTGCAACAACCGCTGGACGGCCTGACCGACGACCGACGCATTATCCAGCACGCCGTCAACAAGACCGTGGCCCGCGTACACCAATCCATGGAAGCGTTCATCCACAACATGAACACGATACACTCGCGCGGCGGAAACCAAGTGGTATTCAGTTCCATCAACTACGGTACGGACACCTCCGCCGAGGGACGTTGCATCATCCGTGAACTGCTGAAAAGCACCTATCAAGGCGTGGGAAACGGCGAGACAGCCATCTTCCCCATCCAGATATGGAAAAAAAAACGCGGCGTGAGCTACCTGCCCGAAGACCGCAACTACGACCTCTACCAGCTTGCTTGCAAAGTGACGGCACGCCGTTTCTTCCCTAACTTCCTGAATCTGGATGCCACCTTCAACCAAAGCGACGAATGGAGAGCCGACGACCCGAAACGCTACGAGCACGAAGTCGCCACCATGGGATGCCGTACACGCGTGTTCGAAAACCGTTTTGGACCGAAAACATCCATCGGCCGCGGAAACCTTTCATTCTCCACCATCAACATCGTCCGCCTTGCCATCGAATGTATGGACATAGCGGACAAGAAACAGCGCATCGCACGCTTCTTCGCCCGGCTGGACGCCATGCTCGAAATCACCGCACGCCAGCTTCACGAACGTATGGAGTTCCAAAAGACGGCATTCGCCAAGCAGTTCCCCCTGCTGATGTCCGCCTTGTGGATAGGCTCCGACAAACTCAATCCCAACGACAACATTTCGCCCGTCATCAACCAAGGCACGCTGGGCATCGGGTTCATCGGTTTGGCAGAATGCCTTGTGGCACTTATAGGCAAACATCACGGAGAATCGGAAGAAGCCCAGGAATTAGGAATCAGCATCGTGACGTATATGCGCGACCGCGCCAACCAGTTTTCCGACCAGTACCAGCACAACTACAGCATACTGGCCACACCTGCCGAAGGCCTGTCGGGCAAGTTCACGCGCGTAGACCGCAAGAAATTCGGTTCGCTGCCAGGCATCACAGACCGCGATTACTACACCAACTCCAACCACGTGCCCGTGTACTACAAGTGCAGTGCCCGCCACAAAGCCGAAATCGAAGCGCCTTATCACGACCTGACCCGTGGCGGACACATTTTCTATGTAGAGATAGACGGCGATGCCACCCACAACCCCGAAGTCATCATGCGCGTGGTGGACATGATGGACAAATACAACATCGGCTATGGTTCGGTAAACCACAACCGCAATCGCTGCCTGGAATGCGGACACGAAAACTCCACCGCCAACCTGGAAGTTTGCCCCAAATGCGGCAGCACCCACATCGACAAGCTGCAGCGCATCACCGGCTACTTAGTGGGCACCACCGACCGTTGGAACCAAGCCAAGCTTGCCGAACTCAACGACCGCGTCATCCACAACTAAAAAGAACAGCGGAAGTATCATTTCTCAATTCTTAATTCTCAATTTAAAAAGTGCTTTCCATTCTCGACATATTAGAAGATACTACGGTAGACGGTCCCGGCTTCCGCACTGCCATCTACGCAGCCGGATGTCCCAACGGATGTCCGGGCTGCCACAATCCGGAGTCGTGGGACATCAACCGCGGCCGCTGGATGACCACCGATGAAATATTGCAAAAAGTGCTTGCCGACAGTTTTGCAGACGTCACGTTCAGCGGAGGCGACCCGATGTTCCAGCCCGAAGGCTTCACCGAGCTGGCGCAAGCCATCAAGCAGCAAAGCCGGAAAAACATCTGGTGCTACACCGGATACACTTTCGAAGCCTTGCTGCGCAACCCCCGTCAGGCAAAACTGCTGGAGTACATTGACGTGCTGGTGGACGGCAAATTCAAAAAAGAACTGCGCGACGAAGACCTCTACTTCCGAGGCAGCCGCAACCAACGGCTGATTGACGTACAAGCATCATTGAAAACGAATGAGACGGTCAGTTACCAATACAATCCGGGGATTTAAAAAGGAAGAATGTCATGAAAAGGAAAAAGATTACGAAATACAAGCAGGAAACCGAAATACGAATGACTCCCCAAACTCTTTATCAAACAACAAAGACAAAGAGACGTTCCATTTCGTATACGACCTGTTTCAGCAAGCATTGAGCGAGTATTCCCCCAAATGTCCTTGGGAGATAAAAAATAAAATACGTGATTTATATACGACTTTAAGATATGCTTCGTTGCCCCTTGAGAAACGCAACAACATCTACCTCGAGGTTGAAAAGATGAAATTTCCTGAAGACGTAAATGACGAACTCCTGAGAAAATATCTGCAATAATCACATTACATTGTGATTTCATTTTACTATTTCATAAAAATCTCCTAATTTTGCATTCAAATCACAATATACTGTGATTTTTAATAGCAGTCTTTGCAAGCCATTCTTTTACAAATTCCGTTTTCAGTTTTCCTCTTGTCCGTGGACTATTAATAAAATCACCACTCGGGACATGAAAATGTTCGTAGATAAGAGTTTTTTTATGATAAGTCATTATCCCTGAATAGTTTTCTTTGCGTTATCCGCTTCTGCACGCAACTTACCTTTCCCGCACGCCTTCCTTTAGTACCCGCCCTGCGACCATCTATTTCCTTCCTTACTAAAAACTAATCGTCCGACAGCTGTTGCATAATCGTCCGACAGCTGTCGGACGATTATG
>ERZ808024.707-NODE-707-length-12520-cov-9.257092_pt1 | contig 12520 bp, 13 predicted proteins | sample MGYA00380181_ERZ808024 | MGnify/ENA primary metagenome ERZ808024 (study PRJEB31490, sample SAMN06133413) | mouse gut metagenome | isolation source: Z2_1 | host: mice | place: China: Chengdu | collected 2015-05 ...
AACGGAGTGTAGACCAACGACGCAGATGGAAAATCAGGCAAGTTATATGGCTGGTTACTTATTATTCGGTGTACTAGAGATTCCGCTTCTTCTTGAGGCGGCGGTGTCCGCGGCGGCATGCCTTGAGGCGACGGGATCACGAATGAAGCGTTAACTGATAGGGAGCAGTTATATAATTACATTGCTTATGTCCTTCAAGTGTCGGAAAACGCAATTAATCAATACGATCGGATTGCGGATGCTATTTTGAAAATATTGCAGACCATGAAGGCGAACAGAATCCTTACGGCGAGGCTCTGATAGCTTTGCCATCAAAAACCTTCGTTAGTTTGATGTATCTAATTAAGCCAAAAAAGAATTGACAACTGATCATTAAGATGGTATTATAAGAAAAAAGAGAAACGTTTCGCTATATAATCTATAATTCCTCAAATGTATAGAATCCAAAAATTAGCAAATATTTGGAGAATTATGGATATATTAGAGAGGGGTATGTTTTGCTTTTTTTTTACAACAAAAAGAGAAACGTTTCGCTAATTAAAGGAATCTTTATATGAAGAAGGAAGAAACAAAAATTACAATCAGTGATATTGCTGAAATGGCACATGTTTCGAAATCAACGGTATCCCATGTAATCAATGGGACTAAAAATGTAAGCGCTGATACGAAGAAGAAAGTGAAGAAAATTATAGACAGGACAGGGTATACACCGAATCTGGTGGCAAAGGCCTTGAAAAAAAGTGAGACGAAGACGATAGGGCTCATTGTATCGGATATCACGAATCAGTTTTTTATTGATGTGATACAGGCAATTAACGAAGAAGCTTTAAAGGATGGATATATGTTGATTCTTGGCGATTCGGATGACGATCCTAAGCAAGAATTAGAACTGATTCGGTCATTTAAAGAACGTTGTGTGGACGGCTTGATATTTTCTCCTACGACACATTCCGAAAAATATGCGGCGCCATATCTGGATAGCGTGAGTCTTCCGGTTGTATGCATTGACAGAACCTTGGATGATCGGAGAGATTGGGTAGGTACAGAGAATAGAAATGCGGCAAAGATGCTTACGAGACATCTGATCGAATTGGGACATAAGCGCATAGCGTTTATATCAGGACTCAGAGGAATCAATACGACAGAAGAGCGTATAGAGGGATATAAATGTGCGCTTCAGGAGTCAGGTATTACTTTCGATCCAAGGCTGTTGATCTTAGGGGAATCAAGGATCGTTCCGTCTAAGATCCGCTCGAAAGAAAGATTTAAAACAATATGGGACACAGATGATTTTCCAACGGCAATAGTAGCGTCTAACAATCTCATGGTACTTGGTATTATGCGCACGCTTCAGGAATTGTCGATACGGGTACCGGAAGATATGGCGTTGGTGGCTTTTGATGATTTTGAGTGGGCTGATTTGTTTCAGCCGAGGATCACGACAATTGTCCAGCCTTGCAGAGATATTGGGATAAAAGCAGTAAAGCTTCTTCTGGAAAGAATCAAGAATCCAACAGCAGCAGCGCAAAGGGTAGAATATTATCCAAGGCTTGAGGTCAGGGAATCCTGCGGTGTGATGCTGGGAAATAAAAGCAAAAGGAGAGAAGAAAGATGAAAGAACGTTGGCCGGTAATTGATACACATTATCACACAGGTGTATGTCTGATCAACACATTTGATGCAGAAAAAGAACTTATTCCATGGATGGATAAGAATGGCGTCGATATCCAGGTGATTTTTCAGGTGAATGAAGGATTTGTACATAAGACACCACAGTGGAATCCGTATATTGGGAACGATTATATCAGTAAGATCCAGAAGATGTTTCCAGAAAGGGTATTAGGACTATGCACGATAAATCCGTGGCTTCAGGCGCCGAAGATATACAACTGGCCGAAAGAAAAATATGGGAAACCGATGGAGCTGCCGATTAAAAATGAAGCGTTAGAAGAGCTGGAACGCTCGATTCTGGAATTAGGTCTGTGGGGGATCAAGCTGCATCCATTGGAGCATGATTTTGAAATTAATAACAAATCAATCATATATCCGATCATGGAAAAGCTTACAGAATTACAGAATAGGTGTAAAAGAAAATTATTTGTTGTGGTGCACTGTGCGGGTGATTCTGTGAACAATACTCCAACACAGTTAGCTCAGGTAGCAAAGGATTTTCCGGAGATATTGTTCTTAATGGCACACGCGGGTTATATGCGGTCATTTGGTACAGCAGGAGAAGTGGCGGAAGGAATTGATAATCTGAAGCTGGATCTGACACTGAATGTGACGCCTACAACATTGAGGGCAACATTTGAACAGGAAGGTGCCAAAAAGTTTGTGATTGGAACAGACGGCCCCTTTGATCTGGCAACTACTAAGAGAATGATCGTCCGTGATCTGGTGGGTGAGGACAATGAAGAGGATATCCAGCTTATAATGGGCGGGAATATGGCTAAGTATCTGGGTATTCCAAAGATAAAGTGTGATGAACAGAAAGGAGAAAATGATGGGAACATATCGTTGGCCAGTAATTGATACGAATTTTAAAATCGGAGTAAACATGAAGAGCACCTGTGTGGCAGAGACGGATCTGATCCCGTGGATGGACAAGAATGGGATTGATATCCAGATGGTATTTCAGGTGGATGAAGGGTTTGCACATCATACTCCAGAGTGGAATCCGTATATCGGGAATGATTATGTGGCGAAGATCCAGAATTTGTTTCCGGACAGAGTAATTGGTCTGGCGACAGTCAATCCGTGGAATGACGCGCCTAAGACATGGAATTACCCGCCAGAGGATGCAGGAAAGACATTTACCCTTCCGGTAGAAAATGAATCTTCTAGGGAGCTTAGACGCTGTATTCTGGAGCTGGGGCTTCAAGGCTTACGCATGAATCCGGCAGTACATAATTATGAGATCAATAATAAGACTGTTGTATATCCAATGTTGGATATGTTAGTGGAATTGCAGAAAGAGACCGGAAAAGTGCTGCCAATTGTTTTGCATGGTGCGGGGGACAGTGGAAATACGACGGCGCTCCAGGTTGCGGAAGTTGCCAAAGATTATCCGGAGCTTATTTTTATCATGGTACATTCAGGATTTATATGGTGTTATGGTACAACAGGAGAGATTGCTCCGGCTTATGATAATCTGCTGTTGGATCTCACCGGTAATCTCGGACCGTATTCCGTAGTAGAAGCGTATAGACAGTGCGGCGCGGGGAAATTCACTATAGGCACTGACGGTCCCCTTGGCATACCGCAGATCAAAGAGAAGATTTTGGATGTTTTTGTTGATAATGAAGAGGACAGGGAATTGATCTTGGGAGGTAACATAGCAAGGATCCTTGGAATCGAGAAGATAGAGGATGAATGATTTATATGGGTACAGAACAAGTGAATGTACAGAGCGGAGAATTGAATATTGATAATATTACGATGGAATTTAATACGGTAAGCGGTGACAGGATGAAGGCACTCGACCATGTTTCGCTGAATGTAGCGCATGGAGAGCTTGTAGCTGTAGTAGGACGAAGCGGATGTGGAAAGACGACACTCCTGAATATTGTAGCAGGGCTGATCAAACCAACAGATGGTTCCTGTAGATTAAACGGGAAGGAAATTGAAGGACCAAGCAGGGAAAGAGGAGTTGTGTTTCAGGCGGATGCCGTATTTGGATGGAAGAGAGTCGGAGAGAATGTAGACTTTGCGTTGAAGCTTGGCGGTGTTCCTAAGAGTGAACGAAAAGAACTGATCGTTCAATATCTAAGACTGGTAAACCTGGAAAAATTCGAACATTTTTATCCGAAAGAACTGTCAGGTGGTATGAGAAAGCGGCTGCAGATCGCGATGGTTCTTGCGAATCAGCCGAAGCTGTTACTCATGGACGAACCTTTTGGGCCGCTTGATTATGCGACAAAGGTCGAGCTTCAGGTAGAAGTGGAAAGGATTCGTCTGCAAAATCCATTGACCACATTTTTTGTAACGCATGATGTGGAAGAAGCTACATTTGTTGCTGACCGTATTATTATGATCGAGAAAGGGAAGATCGTCGAGGAGCTGAAAGTAGATATCAAAAGGCCAAGACCGATAGAAGTTCGTAATACTCCGGAATTTCATGCTATTTCAGATTATTTGCTGGGCAAATTGTTGGAATTAAGTGAGATAAAAAGAGAGGTGTGATAAATGCGGTCAAAATATTTAAAGAAAGTGATAGCAGCGGTCGGGCTCATTCTTTTTTGGGAGATAGCGTCATTTATCGCAAAAAGCGGGGGACCATATACAGCTGTTCTGGTACCCTCCTGGGGAGAGGTTCTCAAGGAAGCGCTGCCGGGATTTGCAGCTTTTAGAAATGGCTCACTGCCAAATTATGGAGATGCCTTTTATATTTTATTTGTCAACAGTCTGATTACAATTAGAAGAGTAATTGCCGGTCTTTTTCTGGGGGGAATACTTGGTGTGGCTACCGGGATTATCATTGGTCTGCAGCCTATGCTTAGAGGAATGTTTTATCCGGTAGTAAAGCTGCTTCGAAATATTCCATTGCTGGCACTTATTGCGCTGTTTCTTGTATGGTTTGGGGGAGAAGAAAAGGGGATCATAATCTATATCGCATTTGGACTTTGGATTATATATACCACCAATGTAATAGAAGCGATCGACCAGGCGGACCGGATACGGATCGATTTTGCAAGGACGCTTGGTGCCAAGGATATGGATGTTTATACCAATGTTATTCTGCCTATGATCGTTCCCAATATTATCAATACGACAAAGGTTGCCCTTGGAGTTTCGTGGGCGGTTGCGTTGGGCGGGGAATTTTTAGCGGCACAGAACGGTCTGGGCAGACTTCTGATTGTTTCGCAGCAGTACATGGAGACAGGGCGAATGCTGATCATATTAATTGTGTTTATTATACTTACGGCAATCTTCAGTTGGATCGTAAAGGTTATTGGCAACAGGATTACCAGATGGATGCCGTAAGGTAATAGAAATATACTATAGTTCTCATTTGATTAATTTTAGGGAGGCGAAGAGATGAAGAGATTAGGAAGAGTTTTGATTTGTTTGGTAATGGTGTCAGCGATGTTATTGGCAGGATGTTCCCAATCAACCGGTAAGACGGAGAGTCAGGACAGCAGCAAAGGCGAGATTCCAAAGGTGAAATTAAAATTTGCGACAGAGCCGTATCCAGATCACACAGTTCCGTATATAGGAATTGAACAGAAATTTTTTGAAGATGTAGGGATTGAATTAGAGACAGTGGATTCTATTGATGCTGATAAAGTGCCTTCCGTACTGGTTGCGGGAACATATGATTTTGCGTCAGGTGCGCCTTCATTGTTTATACCGTCTATGGGACAGGGAGAATTTACAACATTTGCATTCAGCAATCTATTTCTCGGATACAGTGTGATGGCTCCAGAGGGGACTAAGACGTACAGCGATTTTGTGGATGAAGGAATGAGCGGGGAAGATGCAATTAAGGCGGCGTTAGGACAGATGAAAGGGAAAATATTTACTTATCCTTCTGAGTCCGCGATCAAACCGTTTATTGATCTTTGCTTCCAGAAAGCAGGAATGACACTGGATGATGTAGAGAATGAAGTCATTGATGATTCAAACGGAGTAGCACTTATGCTGTCAGGAAGAGCAGACTTTAAAGTAGGCGGTGTGCCGTCGGCGGCAACGCTGGCTTCTAATGGGTTTGTACCGATTCTTTCAGCAAAGGATATTGTAGAATCAGCAGAGGCGTCTATAGATTCCGAGGAAGTAAGAAGTATTCTTCATAACGGATGGACAACTACAAAAAAATGGGCGGACGAAAACCATGATACTGTTCTGAGACTGGCATCGGTGTGCTTTAGAATTAATCAGTATGTGAATGATAATCCGGAAGATGCAGCCAAAATTCATGTAAATTATGTAAATTCACTTGCAGGAACAGAATTCTCAGAAGAAGAGGTGCAAGGGCTTTACAGCACATCTATTCCATTGTACACATGGGAGATGCAGGTACCATGGTTTGAAGATGAGGAGGATCCGTTATACTGGGAATATGAGATTGGTTCAACTTTGAAAATGTATGAAAGTGAGGGATTGTTTAAAGAAGAGGAGTATAAGCCGTCAGATATTGTAAGTGCGGACGGTGTATATAAGGAACTTAAGGAATTAAAGACGCAGGCAGAAGAAAATCTTGAAAAACTTTCAGATGTGGAAGGCGAAGCGGCAGAGCTAAAGGAAAAGGCAGAGTATCAGTATTCTATATTCAATTATCTGGATGCAAAGAATTTTTCAGAGCAGGCATTAGAAGCAGCAAAGTAAAAAAGAGACAAAGATGAACTATAGTAAAAGACGGGATACAGCGAAGTACTGTGTCCCGTCAGGAGAGATATGATATGGATAGAAAACTGTCAAAATCAAAAAATCTTATTCTTGCCGTTTTAGGAATCATATTTTTATTTCTTGGTTGGATTCTGGCGAGTATTGCGTTAGGAGAGACACGTGTACCATCTCCGTATAGAATTTTGAGTCGTTATATCGAGACGTTTGGGTCCTGTCCGGAAATACAGTTTCAGGGAGCAGGAAGTAATGGATTCTGGCCGCACGTTCTGGCAACACTTGGACGTTATCTGGTCGGGACGCTGTCTGGAACAGCCATAGCATTTGTCAGCCTTTTTCTTATTGCAAGATTTAGGAGCTTCAAGGAGATCTTTAACCCGTTGATTGATATACTGCGGGCGATTCCGCCGCTTGCGTTAGCGCCTTTTTTCCTGTTGTGGTTTGGAACCAGTCAGGGAGGAATCATTGGCATTATTGTTTTTTATGCGTTTACAATGATTTTTGTTGCTGGTGCAGAGGCTCTTGAAAGACTGGACCCGGTTCAGGAAAATTTTGCAAGAACATTGGGTGCAGGAAAGACAACGGTTGTTTATCATGTATTGCTTCCGGGCCTGCTTCCATCTATGTCCGGACCGATCAAAGTGGCATATAGCTGGTCTTGGGGGCTTGTAATTGTAGGTGAGCTTTTAGGGGCGAAAAGTGGAGTGGGGAGAATTTTAAATGCATTTATTGCGATTCTTTCTACAGATTTGGTAGTTGTCGGAATCATTTGGATCTTGATTCTGGCTGTTTTTACAGAGAGGTTTGTGGCATTTGTATTGAGCAAATTATTGGAATGGAATGTAGGTAAAGAATGATGAAACAATATGATGTGCTGTTAATAGGGGAGGCTCTTGTTGATTTTGTGCCGGAGGAAGGATGTATTCCGGGGCGATTTCGCGCGGTGATCGGCGGGGCGCCGAACAATGTGGCTTGCGGTCTTGGGAAATTAGGAATAAAGACGGCGCTTCTGGCAAGAGTAGGAAGGGATGCAATGGGGACAGGTATTATGCGGACTGTGGAAAGCTGCGGGGTAGATACGCAGTATATACAGATAGATAGAAAAAGACCTACTACAGTTACGATCGTAATGCCAGAATCAGCAGATATGCTCAGGTATGCGATATATAGAAGTGAAAGTGCAGATAGTGCACTGGATTTTGAAGAAATTCCGGATGAGATATTTGATCATACGAGAATTCTTCATTATGGAAGTCTTGCAGCCGCGGCCGGCCAGTCGAAGAAGACGATGGAAAAGTCAATTGAAAGGGCAAAAGGAAGCGGTGTGATTACATCCCTGGATGTAAATCTGCGTCCGAATTCATGGATGTCCGAAGAGATAATGATTCAGGAATGCAGGAGATTGGTTGAAGTAAGCGACATTGTAAAGATGACAAAAGATGAAGCGAAGACACTTAAGATCGAACCGGAGCGGCTTGCACGTTCAAAGAAAAAGGTTGTAATTGTGACAGACGGAGGAAATACAGCGACCATTTGGGCAGATGACTGTAAGGTCAGTAAGAAGCCGGATGAGATAGAAGTTGTGGATGTGACAGGGGGCGGAGATTCATTTATGTCTGCGTTTCTGTACTATTATGTGACATATAAAGGTAGAATGTCAGCGGATAATTTTTACAGGAGTGCGATTGATTTTGCGGTTTATGCCAGTTCTATATCCGTTCAACGATTTGGAGCGATAGAAAGCCTTCCGGTTTTAGAAGAGATTGAACAGAACAGGAGATAATAGAAATGGAGATTATAGTTACCGAAGATTATGAAAGTATGAGCAGATCGGCAGCAGAGATTATTCTTAGACAGGTGAAGGATAAGCCGGACAGTATACTTGGTCTTGCGACAGGCTCTACTCCTGAGGGGATGTATCGCTGTCTGATAAAGGCGTATGAAGAGGGGACGGCTGATTTTTCAAAAGTGCAAACAGTAAATCTTGATGAGTATATCGGCCTTAAAGGGACACATCCGCAGAGTTTTCGTTATTATATGGACACAAAATTTTTTGATCGGGTGAATATTTCGAAGAAAAGTACATATATGCCGGATGGGATGGAACTGTGTATTGATAAAATAGCAGATGATTATGAAAAGAAGCTTGAAGAGATAGGTAAGAGAGATATACAGATTCTTGGAATTGGTGGAAATGGGCACATAGGATTTAATGAGCCTGCAGATTCATTTGCTGAATATGTGAATGTGGTGGAGCTTACAAAAGAGACGATTGCAGCAAATTCCAGATTTTTCAGTGATGGAAATGTTCCCAAGAGAGCCGTGACAATGGGGATTAAAGATATTATGTCAGCAGAGAGGATTATTTTGATGGTGAGCGGAAGCAGTAAGAGGGGGATTTTAAAGAAAACATTATATGGGGGAATTACGCCGAAGGTACCGGCGAGTATTCTGCGGCTTCATCCGAATCTGGTTGTAATTGCGGATAGAGAAGCAGGAGAAGAATTAGAGGAGGTCAGGTAAGTGGTAATTGACACACATGCACACGTATTCTTTTTGGAAAAATTTATAGATTATGATGATAAGCCGTTATTTCAATATATGGAGGAGCAGGGGGTGGATATCTGTTCCTGTATTGCGGCAGCTAACAAAGAAAATATCGGTGTGATAGAAAATGTGCAGAAGTATAAGGACAAACTATTTGGTATCGGGTATGTGAATGTTAAGGATATGGAACATTCATTAAAAATGCTGCGGGAGAATGTAGATAAAGGCATTTTTCGGGGAATTAAGATGCATCCTTATGTAGAGGATTATATTGTTGATGATCCGGCTCTTAATCCACTGTATGAGACGTGCCTGGAGTTGGATATCCCACTGCTTTTTCATAATGGAATCGTGACGTTCAGTTCATGGCCGTCAGATGAGCCGGGAAAAACAAAGCTGACAAAGTATGAATGTATCGGTTTTCCGAATCAATTTGCAAAAGTGTTGGAGAGATATCCAGAGCTTAAGATAATATTTGCCCATTTTGGCGGCAATTTTTACAGGGAACTGTTGTGCCTGACAGAACGGTTTGAAAATGCATATCTGGATACGGCATGGCTTAGACATTATGCCCAGAGAGAATTTCCGCCGACAGATATTCATCGTTGGATCGAGCATGCAGTCAGTATTGTGGGATCGAAAAAAGTATTGTTTGCCGGAGAAGGTACGCTGCCATCTGATATTTTACAGTGTAATCTGTCGGAAGATGAAAAAGCAGATATCCTATACAAAAATGCAAAAGAATTATATAAATTAGATTGTCAGGAGTAATAGCTATGAATATAAAGACGAAAGGACTTGCACATATTGGAATTCCAACTTCTGATTTAGAGCAAAGCATTGCATTTTACAAAAGTCTTGGTTTCAAGATTATCGTCGATAAAAAAGAAATGGAAGGAAATAATTTCATTTTTATGGAGTGTAATGACGTGACCATCGGTCTTCCCCAGTCTTTGAATGAGGATGTCAGAAAAAGTGCCGGAACAAAAGGCGCTGGAAATATAGATCATTTTGCACTTCTGGTGGATGACCTGGAAGATACGAAGAAGGAATTAGAGGACGCGGGAGTGCACTTTGCGATAGAAGGAATCTCTGTTACAGAAGCATGGACCCCCAAATCCTGCCGGTGTATTATGGTATATGGACCGGATCATGTCAAAATCGAATTTGTGGAAATGAAATAGATCTCTCTAATTGACAAATAAAATAGTTAATGATATTCTGAATTTAATTTGAGAAACGAAAGAGATAACGTGATGCAAAAGAGTAGTGAAAATAAGACTACAATAGGAGATGTAGCCAGGATAGCAAAGGTTTCAAAGTCGACAGTTTCACATGTGCTTAACAATACGAAGAACGTAAGTGATAAAACACGGGAAAAGATTCTGAAGGTTATTGAAGAAACCGGCTACACTCCGAACCTTGTGGCAAAGGCATTAAAAAAATCGGAGACAAAGACAATAGGTCTGGTTATTTCAGATATTCAGAATCAATATTTTATTGATGTGATTAAAGCGATCAGCGATGAATGTATAAGAAATGGTTATATGGTTTTTTTGGCAGATTCTAACGATGATCCGGTAAGAGAACTGGAAATTGCCAAATCTTTTTGCGAAAGATGTGTAGATGGTGTGATATTATCTCCAACTGCGAATTCAGAAAAGTATGTAGGTCAATATTTTCGGGAAAGAGATATTCCTATTGTATATATAGACCGTATGCTTGACCTGAATGGTGACTGGGTTGGAAGTGAAAATCACAGATCAATGAGAAACTTGACAGAGCATTTGATTTCATTGGGGCATAAGAGGATCGCATTTGCGGCGGGGCTGCGCCATATCAGTACAACCGAAGAGAGGATTGAAGGATATAAAGAAGCTCTTGAAAAGAATGGAATCGTGCTTGATGAAGCATTGATCATTGAAGGTGAGTCAAGAAGCGGTCCGGCAGAAAGAGGTACAAAGGAAATCATTGAGAGGATGATGGGAATAGATGACTGCCCTACTGCGATCATTGCGGCGAATAATCTGATGGTGCTGGGAGTTATGAAGGCATTAAGTGAGCTGAATATCAGGGTGCCGGAAGATATGGCAGTTGTAGCGTTTGATGACTGTGAATGGGCGGGATTGTTCAGACCAAGGCTTACGGCGGTTGCACAGCCATGCAAAGATATTGGACGAAAGGCGGCTGAGTTGCTGTTAGAACGAATCCATGACAGGAGCGGAAGTCCACAGCGCATTTACTTCCAGCCGGAGCTTGTGATTCGTGAATCTTGTGGGAGTAAACGGAATATTCTTTAAATAAATTACCACCAGTCTAATGGCTGGTGATTTTTAATAAGGTTTAATGAACACAATAGAAAGCAGAGGGAGAAGAAATTATGGGTGAACAGGAAAAGCATAAGAGGCGTGTACGGTATGCGGGAACGCATCCGAGAAATTATAAAGAGAAATACAAGGAACTTCAGCCGGAGAAATATGCGGACACGATTTCAAAGGTGATTCAAAAGGGAAGCACTCCCGCGGGGATGCATCTGTCTATCTGTGTAAATGAGATTCTTGATTTCCTGCAGATCAAGCCGGGACAAAGGGGGCTTGATGCGACGCTGGGCTATGGAGGACATACACAGGAGATGCTGAAATGTCTCAAGGGACAGGGGCATCTCTATGCGTTGGATGTCGATCCGATCGAGTCCGCGAAGACGAAGGAGCGGTTAGAACGCTTGGGATATGGGGAGGATATACTGACGGTGAGGCTTCAGAATTTTGCTGATATCGATCTGGTTGCCGCTGAAGCGGGGCGATTTGACTTTGTATTGGCGGACTTAGGCGTTTCTTCCATGCAGATCGATAATCCCGACAGAGGATTCACATATAAGGCAGAAGGCCCTCTGGATCTGCGCATGAATCCGCATAAGGGAGTCAGTGCGGCCGAACGTATACGGGAGATGACTCAGGAGGAGTTCGCGGGGATGCTTAAGGAGAATTCGGACGAGCCGTATGCCGGCGAGATATCCAGAACGGTGATGACGCGATTGAAGAAAGGGGATAAGATCGACACAACATTGCAGTTGAAGGATGCGATTGAATCGGCGCTTGGATTTCTTCCGGCAGCAGAGCAGAAGGATGCGGTGAAGAAGGCCTGCCAGAGAACCTTTCAGGCGCTTAGGATCGATGTGAACCGGGAGTTTGAAGTGTTATATGAGTTCCTGGAGAAACTGCCGGATGTGCTGGCGCCGGGAGGGCGTGCGGCGATCCTTACCTTTCACTCTGGAGAGGATCGGTTGGTGAAGAAGTCCTTCAAGGAGATGAAGAAAGCAGGAATCTATCAGGAGATATCCACGGAAGTGATCCGGCCGTCGGCAGAAGAGTGCGCAAGAAACGGGAGAGCGCGGTCAACGAAGATGAGGTGGGCGATCCGGGCATGATCAAATAATATTATTTCTTTGAGAATTTCTTGAGATTTTCCTGTTATACTGGTGTTCCATCCAATTCAGGAGTTTGATTTCTGTCCGGATGGAGCACCAGAAACTTATTATTCGATGTATTGTCGGTACACTAGTACACCGAAAAATAAGTTCCTAGCCATATAACGCAGAATGATTTTTTATATGCAAGGCGGAGGAATGAGG
>ERZ808024.710-NODE-710-length-12483-cov-3.227632_pt1 | contig 12483 bp, 11 predicted proteins | sample MGYA00380181_ERZ808024 | MGnify/ENA primary metagenome ERZ808024 (study PRJEB31490, sample SAMN06133413) | mouse gut metagenome | isolation source: Z2_1 | host: mice | place: China: Chengdu | collected 2015-05 ...
TTCTGCTGATCGGGGCCGCCTGGCTGCTGCCAGGATTTGATGGTCAGGGCGCTTGGCGAATCTGGCGACGGGATCGGTATTGTCATAAAAGTCCAAATTCAGCCCATGGAGAGGCGGCATGTGCGGGAGCCTTGGGGGTGCAACTGGCAGGACCGGCCTGGTACTTTGGGGTGTTGACAGAAAAGCCAGTGATCGGAGACGCAGTCAGGAAAGTAGAAAAAGAGGATATTGTGCGGGTGAACCGTCTGATGATGGCGAGCGCATGGATGGCGGCAGTGGCAGGAATTGTGGTGCGTTGCACTTTCAGTTAGCGGGCAGTGAGGCTGAAAAAGGAATGACATGAAGGAAAATTCATGATAAAATTAAGAAGAAATTTCAGGAACTCGGGTTCTCTACCATCAAACGTTTATCTGTGGCAGAACAGAACTATTAGGAAAAATGGGCATGGGGAGCCGGTTGGCAGAATGTAAGCACAAAAAAGGGAGGACAAAAAGAATGGAATACCAGCTTCATGGCGGAGATATTTATCATGGGAAGATTGCACTTGATTTTTCCGTGAATGTGAATCCGCTGGGACTTCCTTGTGGAGTGCAGAAAACGCTTCGGGATTCGGTGGGGCATTGGAATTGCTATCCCGATCCGGAATGCGGGGAGTTGAAGAAGCGGTTGGCAGAGCATCATGGGATCGAGCAGGAGCGGATTGTCTGTGGAAATGGAGCAGCAGATCTGATCTACCGTCTGGTTTTACTCAAAAGACCAAAACAGGCATTGCTGCTATCGCCAACCTTTTCAGAATATGAGCAGGCATTGGCAATTGATGGTTGCCAGATTCGATATTATGTCTTGCGAGCAGATCAGGATTACCGGGTGAACGTCTGGGAGCTAGCCGAGCATTTGGCAGAAGGAGATTGGCTGTTTTTGTGCAATCCGAACAATCCGACTGGACTGGCAGTACCGGGGGAACAACTAGAATTTTTGGCGGAGATATGCCAAAAAAAGCAAGGATTTTTGGTAGTGGATGAGTGCTTTTGTGAATTTCTGGATCAGCCGGAAAAATACACTCTGATGGAACAGATCCGAAACTATCCGGAAGTGATTCTTTTGCGGGCTTTTACGAAATCGTATGCTATGGCGGGGCTTCGGCTGGGATATGCGATCTGTGGAGATACTATGCTGGCCAAACAACTTTGTCTGACGGGACAGCCATGGAGCGTATCTGTGCCAGCACAGGAGGCAGGAGTGGCGGCTTTGAGGGAAAACGATTACCTGGAGCAGACCAGGGCGTTGGTAGAAAAAGAGCGGAAGTGGATGGAACAAAGACTTGGCAAGCTGGGATTTTGGGTGTTTCCCTCACAGGTAAACTATTTGTTGTTTCGGGATGAGAAGAATCGATACGGCAATCTGAAGATCCGTTTGCGGGAGAAGGGGATTCTGATTCGAGACTGCAGTAATTTCCGAGGTTTGGAGCCAGTGGGGAATATTTCTGGCTTCCGCTATTACCGAACCGCAGTCCGGACACGTGAGGAAAATGAGCAGTTGATAGAAGCGATTCGAATGTGTGATAGGAATTATGAGATGACAGAATAGAAGGTACGTTTTTTATCTAAATGACATTGCATGAAATATAGAGAAAGGAATTCTGCGCAATGAGTTATTATCGAATTCTGCTGGCGGATGATGAGGAAGAGGTTCGTAAGGCCATCATTCGCAAGATAGATTGGGAGAGTCTTGGATTTGAGGTGGCCGGGGATGCGGATAATGGAGAGGAAGCACTGGAAAAAATAGAGCAGCTTAAGCCAGATGTAGTGATGACGGATATTCGGATGCCATATATGGACGGACTGACTTTGACAGCTCGGATTCGGCAGAAGTATCCTTCGATCAAGGTGCTGATTTTTTCCGGTTATGATGATTTTGAGTATGCGCAACAGGCCATCAAGCTAAATGTGAGTGAATATATCCTAAAACCAGTCAATGTGGAAGAACTGACGGAGATACTCAGCCGAGTCCGAGAAAGTCTGGACGAGGAGATAGAGCAACGGCGCAATGTCCGTCTGTTGCGGGAGAGTTATCTGGGCAGTTTGCCGATTCTTCGTGAGCTTTTCTTAAACGATCTGGTTCGGGGAAATGTTCCGGATGAAGAGGTGGCTTCTAAGCTGGAGGAATATGGAATTGATATTTTGGGAGCTCGCAAATGGCTGGCGGCGGTTATCAGTGTAGAGCCGGAGGAGCGGGCGGAGGGTCAGCCTTTGTCAAGAGAGCAGGAGCAGAAGTTGATTCCCATCTCAGTCCGGCAACTAGTGGAAGACAATCTACGAGAATACTTCCGTTTTACCATTTTCAATTCCACGGGTGGCATTACCATTCTTACTGCGATTGATGAACGGAACACTCAGACTAGTTTTATCGATCTTTTGGGCGATATCTGTAAAGAAATCCGTCGGATTCTGGAGGTGACGGTGACGATTGGGGTGGGACACAGCAGCCTGCAGCCGGAGCGTGTGGGAGAGTCTTATCAGTCAGCGATGGATGCTCTAGGTTATAAGGCAATTGTGGGAACAGGAGGAACGATCTACATTAATGATATGGAACCGGTCAGCCGAGGAAAGCTGCAACTGGAGGAAAAAGACGAGTTGGAGCTGACTGCGGCCATCAAATTCGGAACGCAGGAGAGTATCGAGACAGTGGTACGGGAGCTGATGGCCCGGATGGATGATGTCAAAGCACATGCCCGTCAATATCAGGTGTATCGCTTATCGCTGGTCAATTGTGTGACCCGTCTGATGCAACAGTATGACATGGATTTATGCCAGATATTTGATACGGATGATGGTGTTATGAAGCGGATGGACAGCGGACAGCAACGAGAAGAATTTACCATGTGGTTGACGCAAGTGGCCTGTCAGATGAATGAAGCCATCAATCGGCGTCGCGACACGACGAACCGTCAGGTGATTGAGGAAGCCAGGCAGTATATCCAGGAGCATTATCCGGACCCAGATTTATCGGTGGAGATGATTTGTCGTCAACTTCACATGAGCCCGGCTTATTTTTCTACCATGTTCCGCAAGGAGACGGGCAAGACCTATGTGGCCTATTTGACGGAGGTGCGATTGAATAAGGCCGTGGAATTGCTAAATGAAACGAATGACAAGACGTATGTGATTGCCCGGAAAGTGGGCTACCAGGAGCAGAATTATTTCAGCTATGTGTTTAAGAAAAAATACGGCGTCTCTCCAACGAAATTCAGAAGTGGTTGAACAGCAGGGAGAAAAATAGGAGGATTTCATGGCAAAAACCAGAAAACCGGATTTTTTTCAGAAAACCAGCATCCGTTATACGATTTTTGTTTATTTTACGATCAGCGCGTTGGTCATGATTCTGCTGATCGGGATATCGGTGTATGGACGTCTGGCCGGACAGCTGACAGAGGCGATTCGGGAGGAGAACCAAACGGTAATTAACCAGGTGAATTTGTCAGTAGATTCTTACTTGCGGACGATCATGAAGCTGTCGGATTCGTTGTATTATGGGGTGATTAAAAATGCGGATTTGTCAGAAAAGTCGATAAACAGCGAGTTTACTTTGCTCTATGACAACAATAAGGATCAGATTTCCAATATAGCGCTACTCTCGAAGGAAGGGGAGTTGCTGGCGGCCATGCCGGCGGCCCGTCTGAAGACGGGGATGGATGTGACTAGAGAAGAATGGTTTCAGAATACGCTGGAACGGACGGATAACCTGCATTTTAGTTTGCCACATGTACAGTACATTTTCGATAATAGCGAAAATCAGTATCGCTGGGTTATCTCCCTTTCGCGGGCAGTGGAAATCACGCAGGGCACGGCTACCGATCAGGGAGTGCTGTTGATTGACATCACCTATGGAAGTTTAAAGCAGCTTTTGGATAATGTAGCTATGGGAAACGGGGGCTATCTCTATCTGGTCAGCGCTTGGGGAGATTTGATCTATCATCCCCGCATGCAGCTGATCGATGCCGGACTTACCGGGGAAAATCTGGAAGAGGCGGCCAGATATCGGGATGGCAATTATCAGGAGATATATCTGGGAGAAAAGCGGGATCTTGCTGTAAAATCCGTTGGCTATACCGGATGGAAGATTATCGGTGTGATGCCGGAACGGGGATTTTCCTTAAACAGTATCAAGACGAAATTGTTTGTGGTATTTGTGGCGGCGTTTTTCGTGTTTTTGTTGGCAATGATCAATGCTTATATCTCATCCCGCATCACAGCACCGATTCAGGAACTGGAAAAATCGGTCATTGCACTCGAGGCGGGTGAGCTGGATACGGAAGTTTACACAGGTGGTTCTTATGAGATTCAGCATCTAGGGCGTTCCATTGGAGATATGGCGAAGCGGATTCAGGAGCTGATGCAGGATATTGTGGCAGAGCATGAATCGAAGCGAAAGAGTGAATTTGATACTTTGCAGTCTCAGATCAATCCCCATTTCCTCTACAATACCCTGGATATTATTGTGTGGATGATCGAGAATGAACAGAAGAATGAGGCGGTGCGGGTGGTGACAGCTCTGGCACGTTTTTTCCGAATCAGTCTCAGTAAGGGCAAAAGCATTATTCCTGTGAGGGATGAACTGGAACATGTGCGCAATTATCTGATGATTCAGCAGATGCGGTTTAAGAATAAGTTTACCTACCGGATTGAAGAAGAACCGGAGATTCTTGGTTTGGCATCTTTGAAGCTGATGTTGCAACCTCTGGTGGAGAATGCTATTTATCATGGGATGGAATTCATGGATGGGGATGGTGAGATTTTAGTGAAAGCAGGACTTAAGGAAGGAAAGCTCTGTTTTCTGGTGGCGGATAATGGTCTGGGTATGACTGGAGAGCAGGTGGAACAGATTTTATCCGGAAAGCCCCATGCCTCCTCTCGCCGTGGTTCAGGGATTGGAGTGAAAAATGTCAATGAACGAATACGCCTGTATTTTGGTGAGGAGTATGGGTTGTCTATAGATTCGGAGCCGGATGAAGGCACCCGGATTCGCATTTGTCTGCCAGCGGTATCTTATCAGGAACTGACAGAAAGGGAGAAGCCATGAGTAACCGTAAGGAGAGAATTTTCTGGATTTTGTATGGGATGGTTCTGGTGCTTTTATTTCTTCTGTCCTCCACAGATCTGATTATCAAGGAGAAGGAAACGCAGGTCTATGCGATCTCGGTGATCGTGGAGGATACCGTGGATGACAACTATGTCAATTTCCGCAAAGGTATGGACCGAGCGGCTATCGAGTACAATGTGGATGTCAGCTTTATTACCTTGTATGATGAGGGGAGCAAAAAACAGCAGGAGGAGCTGATATTGCGGGAGCAGCAGGATGGAAGCCGGGCCATTGTGGTATCACCGGTGGATTCTGGACAGATCTTACAGCTGCAGGCAGATAAACGGGTGAGTGTTCCGCTGGTGTTTTTGAACTCGGAATTTTCTTCGGTAGGAGATGAACTTTCGGCCCGGATTACCTTTGATTATTATCAGATGGGACAGGAACTGGCAAAACAAGTGCTGGCAGAACAGCCAATTGGACAACGGTTTTACTTGTTAGGCAAGCGGCAGTCAGACCAGATAAGCCGGCAGTTTGAGGATGGGATTGAGAATGTATTGACAGCAGCAGGTTGTGAAGTGATTTGTTTGCAGGGGGGACAGGCAGATGAACGGAAGAAGCAGGTGGAGACTGTGTGGGAACAGGATTTTGGCCGGGCAGTGATGATTGCGCTAGATCCAGTAAGTCTAACCGAAGCGGCTCAGGTTCTATCTGATGGAGAGAGGACGGCGGGAATCGGCGGTCTGTATGGAAGAGGAACTACGGTTCGTCTGCTTAACTATCTGGATCGAGGAGTGATTCGGGGACTTTGCATTACGGATGATTTTACTGCCGGATATCTGAGCGTGAGGACGGCGGTAGAACTGGCTGGCAATCAGTTGGTTCCGGCACTAGGATATCTGGAGAGTCATTACATCCGACGGGAGGATCTGCGCAGAACGGAGTATGAAAAGCTGCTGTATCCGATTGAATAAGGGAAGTGGCTTTTGCGTGTTTGGGCAGGGAAATGATAAAAAGTCGGGGGTGAAAGGATGGGAGGAAGAAACAGGTTCTATCAGCAGCTTTTGGCTGGTTTATGTGTGGTAGCCGTACTTGCCGGTTGTGGAAGCCTGAAAGCGGAAGAAACGAAAAAATCATTACGAATTGGAGTGAGTCTGTATCGAGGGGATGATACATTTATTAATAACATCCGGGGAGAGATGGAGAACTGCGCGAAAGAGTATGAGCAAAAGCATGGCATCAAAGTGACCCTGGATATTCAAGATGCTAAGGGAAGTCAGAACACCCAAAATAATCAAGTGGAACGTTTTATTTCGTTGGGCTGCGACGTGATGTGCATCAATCCGGTAGACCGGACAGCGGCTTCGGCGATGATTGACAAGGCAATGACAGCGGGGATTCCGGTGGTGTTCTTTAATCGTCAGCCGGTGGAAGAGGATATGGATCGTTGGGATCAGCTTTATTATGTAGGAGTGGTGGCCAGGGAGTCCGCGATCCTGCAGGGAAGCATTGTGGTGGATCAGTACCGGAAGGATCCGGCTAGCTTGGACATGAATGGAGATGGAGTGATCAGCTATGTGATGTTAGAAGGCGAGAGCAGCCATCAGGACTCTTTGATTCGGACCGAGTGGTCTATTCAGACATTGAAAGATGGCGGGGTACCGATCGAAAAGATTACGGGTGGTATAGCGAATTGGGAACGAAGCCAGGCTTCAGCATTGATGGAGCAGTGGCTTGAGAAATATCCAGATATGATTGAGCTTGTGGTATGTAATAACGATGATATGGCGTTAGGAGCGATAGATGCATTGGAACGGGCGGGAAAGAAGAATATCAAGCTGGTGGGGATCGATGGCACAACGCCAGGGATAGAAGCAGTGAACGCCGGAAAGATGCTAGGAACCGTATCGGCAGATAAGGGAAAATATGCAGAAGCGATATTTTCCCTTGCTGCGTCGAAGGCGTTGGGTCAACCGGTCTTAGAAGAACTTTCTTTAGAAGACGGTAAATATTACTGGTCGCCGCAGGAGATTCTTACAGGTCAGTAAATTTGACGAACAGAGGCAGAAGAAATTTTGATCATGTCAGTGATAACGTATATCTTTTAGCTTGTTGAGCAGCATTTTAAGCGTATTTTTCGGTAATATATGGAAAAATCGAAAAAAATCTATAAAAAATCGAAGAAAATCTTATGGAAAAATCGATAAAAATCCGTTATAATATGGTCATCGGCAAGGCAATATTGCCAAAGCCGAACAATACAAATCCATAATAAAGGGAGGATTTTCGACATGAGATTGACAAGGAAAGTAACCGCTATGGCACTGGCATCTTGCATGGTTCTGTCACTTGCGGCATGTGGCGGCAGCAAGCCGGCTGAGACTACAGCGGCGCCGACAGCAGAGACTACCACAGCGGCGCCGGCAGCAGAGGCTACCGAGCCGGCGAAGGAAGAGGCTGAGACTACGGCAGCAGATGTGGCAGCCACGGTAGAAGGTAAGGATCCGTCTGAAGTCAAAGTTGGTATCTCCATTTATCAGTTTGCAGACAACTTCATGACGCTGTATCGCGAAGAGCTGAAGAAGTATCTGGTAGAAGAGATCGGAGTGAAGGAAGAGAACATCTCTATCATGGACGGTAAGAATGACCAGGGCGAGCAGATGAATCAGATTCGTAATTTCATCACCCAGGGCTACGATGTGATGATTATTAACTTGGTACAGGCTTCTTCCGAGCCGACGGTTACTGAGGAGTGTCATGCGGCAGGCATTCCGGTTGTTTACATCAACCGTGAGCCGGAAGCAGAGAGAGAGCAAGCTTGGGTAGACGGCGGAATCAAAGCTACTTATGTAGGTGCGGATGCAAGACAGTCTGGTACATTCCAGGGTGAAGAGATCGCAGAGCTGGAGAATAAGGGCGATGCAGACGGCGACGGTGTTGTTCGTTACATCATGGTTCAGGGAGATCCGGAGAACGTAGATGCTCAGTACAGAACGGAGAAGTCCATCGAGGCTCTGACCGCTGCTGGTGTTGAGGTAGAGGAGCTGGTAAAGATGCGTGGTGACTGGGATCAGACAAAGGGCCAGGAGATCACTGCTAACGCACTGTCTCAGCATGGCGCCAAGATCGACGTGGTATTCTGTAACAACGATGCAATGGCACTGGGTGCGCTGCAGGCGATCGAAGCTGCCGGCAGAAAAGTGAATGAAGATATCTATCTGGTAGGCGTGGATGCTCTGGTTGAGGTTGTGGAGCATGTGATGAATGGCAAGATGACCGGTACTGTGTTCAACGATTACTTCGGTCAGGCTCATACCGCAGCTGATAAGGCGATGGATTTCGTCAATGGCAAGGATGTAGATAACGTATACATGGTTGACTATGTAAAGGTTACTCCGGAGAATGCAGGCGAAGTTCTGGAACTCATCAAATAAGACTGGGCAATGGGTAAATAAAAAGAAAAGTGTCGGGTGTGTCCGCAAGGCACACCCGATTTTATGAAAGGAGAGAATGGGATGGCAGAGTACAGACTGGAAATGCGAGGAGTTTCCAAAAGCTTCCCTGGCGTAAAGGCTCTGGATAAGATCAACTTGAACGTCCGTCCGGGTACTGTCCATGCGCTGATGGGGGAGAACGGTGCAGGAAAATCCACACTGATGAAATGCCTGTTTGGTATTTATCATATGGATGAGGGTGAGGTTTATCTGGACGGAGAGCGTGTGGATATCCACAATCCGGATGAGGCACTGAACAAGGGGCTGGCGATGGTGCATCAGGAATTGCAGCCGATACCGGAGAGGACGGTTGCAGAGAATATGTATGCCGGCCGCTACCCAACGAAAAAATTCGGGCCGTTTCAGGTGGTGGACCACAAGAAAATGTTTGAGGAGACAGCCAAATGGTTGGATGATGTGAAGATGCCTTATAATCCCAAGGCGAAGCTGGGAACCATGTCGATTGCTCAGATGCAGTCGGTGGAGATCGCCAAGGCTGTTTCTCTGCAGGCCAGAGTAGTGATTCTGGATGAACCGACTTCTTCGCTTACAGACAATGAAGTAGAAGCACTCTTTCGCATTATCCGGGATTTGAAAACCAGGGGCGTTTCGCTGGTTTATATCTCTCATAAGATGGCGGAGATCCGTGAGATCTGTGATGATATCACGATTATGCGTGATGGTACATATGTAGGTTCCTGGAATATGAATGACATCACGGATGAAGAGATCGTCAAGCAGATGGTAGGCCGTGAGCTGACCAATATCTATCCGCCGAAGAACAATGCGGTTGTGGGCGAGGTTCTTCTGGAAGTAAAAGGATATTCCAGTATTCATGAGCGTTCTTTCCAGGACTGTTCCTTCCAGCTGCGCAGGGGAGAGATTTTAGGCTTTGGCGGTTTGGTAGGCGCTCAGCGGACCGAGCTGATGGAAGCAATCTTTGGCATGCGTCACATCAGCAGCGGTGAAGTCTATATCAAGGGGCAGAAGAAGAATATCCGACGTCCACAAGACGCCATCCGCGGTGGCATCGGCATGATCACCGAAGATCGCCGGGGAACTGGAATTCTAGGCTGTCTTTCCATCGCAGATAACGTATCTATTTCCTCCTTGGACCAGTATCTCGAGATGGGGGTAAAGCTCAATAAGGGCAAGATCGAGCAGCTGGTACAGGATAACGTGGCAAAGCTTTCAATTAAGACACCTGACAGTAAAACGCTGATACAGTCTCTGTCCGGTGGTAACCAGCAGAAAGTATTGATTTCCCGCTGGCTTGCCAACAATCCGGACGTTCTGATCATGGATGAGCCGACTCGTGGTATCGATGTCGGCGCGAAGTACGAGATCTATCAGATTATGATTGAGTTGGCAAAACAAGGTAAGGGTATTATCATGATATCTTCAGAAATGCCAGAGTTGATCGGCGTATCCAACCGAATTCTCGTCATGTGTAACGGACACATTACCGGCGAGGTACAGGGTGAGGAAGCAACGCAGGAGCGTATTATGAGTTACGCAACTAAGTTTTAGGAAGAGGAGGAAATGAGAATGAATACCAAGAAAACAAATGTAGTGGATATCCTGATCAACAATGGTATTGTGATCTTGATTTTGGTGATGGTTCTGATTGTGGGAATTACCAAGGACAATTTTTTCAGCATGAGTAACTTCAGCAATATTTCCATCAATGTGGCATGCCGCTTTATCATCGCAATTGGTGTTTCCGGATGTCTGATTACCAAAGGAACTGACCTTTCTGCCGGACGTTCGGTAGGTCTAGCGGCTTGTTTGGCTGGTACTCTTTTGCAAAGAGCAGATTATAGCGGCCGTTTTGAGTTGACGAGCAACTTTCCGGAGTTGAATGTATGGCTGATCCTGCTGATCTGCGTGGCAATCTGCTGTGTTTTTGGTCTGATCAATGGTGTGGTGGTGGCCTACTTAAGTGTACCGGCTTTTATCGGTACTCTGGGTATGCAGATGATCATCTACGGTATCAATCTGGTTTATACAAAGTCGGTTCCGCTCGGCGGCTACCGTACTGATTATACCGTGATTGCCAATGGTAAACTCTTCGGATTATTCCCCTATTTGTTTATCATTGCCATCGTGATTGGCGCTATCATGTGGTTTATTTACAACTACACCCGTCATGGCAAATATATGTACGCGATCGGCGGCAATGAGGCAGCGGCAGAAGTAGCTGGTGTCAACGTAAAAAAGACAAAGATTGTCATCTATGTCTCGGCAGCTGCTCTTTATGCAATTGCAGGCTTTCTCTTGGGTGCGAAATCCGGTGGTGCTGGTGTAAATACTGGTAATGGCTATGAGTTGGAGGCAATCGCTGCTTGTACCATTGGCGGCGTATCCGTAAACGGCGGTATCGGCCGGGTATCCGGTGTGGTCATCGGCGTGCTGGTATTTGAGCTTTTAAAGACTTGTCTGCAGTTTTTGGGAATTGACCCGAACTATCAGTATATTGCTCAGGGTATTGTAATCGTAGTAGCAATTGCTTTGGATATCCGGAAGTATATTGCGAAGAAGTAACAGGCAGAATACCGTCTTGAATATAGAGAAGACAGAATTTCAGGATTCCTGATAGGGATTGACCGATTGCTCCAGGGTAGTTATGGAAAGCTGAAGAGGAACCATAGCGGCCCTGGAGTTGCCTTCTCAAAAAAGTTGGAAGGAAGTTCTGAAGATGGAAAAAGAACAAGAAAAGATAGGAATGACTAGGGAAGCTTCTTCAGAAGAAGAGCGGGAATTATCTGAATTGGAACAGGAAAATGAACGTTTGCGGAAGGAGAACGAACTTCTGAAGGAGTATCGAGCCTCTCTCCCTTTAAAAGAGCGTCTTTATGATCGCATTCCTTTGACGGTAAAACAGCTAGACGGAATCATCACCATTCTTCTGGTGTTTTTGATAGCCATAGTAGCGCTGGGACTGATTGACCGTTAAGCAGGGGCATGGTCTGTCTAATCAGATGGACCATGTCTCTACACAAACGATCTTGTCCCACGGCTTTTGGCATATCTTATATACAATTTCCCCGGCTCAATCGGCTGTTCTGATACTCTCCACTAAAGGTAACGTCCCTTCCGAACCATTCGGGTGGTACAAAGGCAAGTGCTTCCTCCTCTGAAGAAAACTCTACCTCTGCTAGGATCAAACCTTCATATATTCCTGAAAAAATATCTAATTCAATTAGCAGTCCAGATGGCCCTTTTTGTGTGATAAGTGGAAGCAAATAGCGTTTTTTAGTTAACACAATCCCATCTGCTTTTGACAGCAGATGATGGTAAGCAGTTTCTGTCAATGGAAGATTATATTCTTCTCGCGTTAAAAGTCCCTTTGACTTATAAGTCAGATAATATTCTTTGTCTTGTCTTCGGATCCGTACTACCGGTTCTGTACACAGATAAGCCTGTTCAATTTCATGAAACGGGTAATCGCGGTAATTTTCTGGTGGCGTCTCGATTTTGTATTTCCGCTCAATTTCCATATAATATTGATCCTTTCCTGATTACTAATAGAAAATATGTTTTTGGCAATCCCTTCGAACTTCTTTTGGGATTGATTATAATCATACCTGACATTTCCCAAAAAGGGAACTAAAAAAAGCGGAAAAACCTGCAAAAAGGTTTGGAAAAGCCTGGAAAAATCCCAGAAAAACGTATAAAATAGTACTGGTAATTATGAAGGGACTATGTTATAATGATAAACTGAAGTGTGGCGCCCTGCCGAGACGACCATACATAGATGTGAAGGAGGAACCCAGAACATGAGTTTACAAGTAGAAAAGCTGGAAAAAAACATGGCGAAATTAACCGTAGAAGTACCGGCAGAGCAGTTTGACAAGGCTCTTAAAACTTCCTATAACAAAAATAAAAACAGATTCAACATTCCGGGCTT
>ERZ808024.715-NODE-715-length-12399-cov-3.725369_pt1 | contig 12399 bp, 8 predicted proteins | sample MGYA00380181_ERZ808024 | MGnify/ENA primary metagenome ERZ808024 (study PRJEB31490, sample SAMN06133413) | mouse gut metagenome | isolation source: Z2_1 | host: mice | place: China: Chengdu | collected 2015-05 ...
GCTTAGCAGCGCGATGCATTTCACAGAGCGGGAGCGTGCTCCGCAGACTTTATCTTCGCCCGCAGCCCCAAACCACAGCAATCTTCCCCCGGGACGAAAGACTCATATACACACCCCACCACCCCGTCCACTGGCCGTACCGGCGGCGTCCTCACCTGCTTAACTAAATCTCCATACTGGAAATTCACGAAACCGCTTGTAAATTATATGCTTAGGATGTATGGTATTCTTAGGGAAATTATATCATTTACATTCAACACAGGAGGGTTACATAATGGAATTCAAATTAAAAATTACAATGGCCGATCCGGCCGGAAATCGGACAGCATTCGCAGAGGGCGAGGTTCCGCCCGAGTTATATGCGGCAGTGGGCGCCGCCATTTTAAAGGAAGAAGATTTAAATGCAGAGCAGGCCGGTTTTCTGCTTAAACCGCTCCGGGGCGCCGCAGGGCGTATGGAGATGATGGGCGGGGAATTCTGCGGCAACGCGTCCCGAAGCTTTGGTCTGCTGCTGGGCAGGCGAAACGGCATGAAAGCCGGTGAACGTATTCCCGTAGAGGTGTCCGGAAGCAAAGATATCCTGGAAGTTCTCCTGGAGGAAGACGGTTCCTGGGTGTCCATGCCCCTGCCTCAGGCAATTACAGAGCTGTCGCTCCCCGAGGAATGCGGCAGAGACAGCGGTATTTCCTCTTCCGACGGCAGCGGACTGCTCCGCTTTCCGGCCGTGGTTCTGGAGGGAATCACCCACGTCATTCTTGAGGATGTCGAACCTTCTGAAACTCTGGCGCACGCTGTTCTCGACAAGATGGCGAAGGAAACGGATGTGGATGCAGCAGGGGCTATCTTTATCAAGGACGGTGAGATGACACCCGTAGTTTGGGTTCGGGCAACCGACAGTTTCATCTGGGAAAGCAGCTGCGGAAGCGGCACTCTGGCTTCGACGGTATGGCTCGGCCGCGATGTGGCCGACGGCGATTTCCGCCTGGAGCTGAAGCAGCCGGGCGGTATATTAAAAGCTGAATTTACCGCAAAGAACGGAAAAATCACTGATGCCAGAATCGGCGGCCCGGTCTTTTTTGAAGAACCGGTTATAAAGACAATTGTAATTTAACGCCGATTAGCCTTCTGAAACCAAAAATGACTGCCGAGAGTTCCGGATACCGCCTCTATGACGGAGAACAGTTTGACAAGCGCTTCCCTGGAGAAATTCCTGTTGCCAGGGAAGCAGAATTTAAATAACCTTTAATAATACTAATATCATTGTCGATTGTTGTTTTTTTGACAACAGGACAGGGAAAAGCGGCAGAGTTGGATGCATCTTGCCTATGCATCTGCTCTGCCGCCTTCGTTGTGTTGTTTAAGGGGTTTTTTAAGTAGTAATGCTATATTCAGTTTTTAGTGTTACTTACAGTACCTGTGCCGCCAGGATAGCTGCGATCATTAACGGGATATTAAAGTGTAAGAATGTAGGTACACATGTGTCCCAAATGTGATCGTGCTGTCCGTCTGCGTTCAGACCGCAAGTCGGCCCAAGCGTAGTATCGGAAGCTGGTGAACCGGCGTCGCCGAGTGCTGCTGCTGCAGACATCAGGATGATAGTTGCTGCCGGAGAGAATCCGATCTTTGCACATAATGGAACGTATAATACTGCAAGTACAGGAACTGTACCGAAAGAGGTACCAATACCCATAGTTACAAGAAGACCAATCAATGTGATTACGGTTGCAGCGATAACCTTGCTGCCGCCCATCAGTGCGATGGAGCCGTCTACTAATTCATTAACAGCACCGGTATCTTTCAGAACCTGTGCAAATCCGCCTGCTACAAGCATAACGAATGCGATAAAGCCCATTAACTTGATACCTTCGCTGAACTGATTGTCGATGTCTTTTCTCTTAACCGCGCCCGTTATGAACATAACAAGAAGTCCGCCCAGCGCTGCTAACGGAAGAGAGCCAAATTTAATCTGAATTGCTACCACAACCGCAATAGCAAGAAGTGTACACCAGTGCTGTGTTGTCAATTTCAGGCTTGATAATTCCGGTGTCTCTGCTACTACAATGTCCTTGTATTCACGCGGTTTTCTGTATGAAACAAAAACAGCGATTAAAAGACCCACCAGCATGGCTAACGCCAGAATCCAGTTTACAGAAGCTACGTCAGAAACAGTCACTTCCATACCATTCAGTGACATGTTATCTTTTACGATACCCATGAAAATAAGACCAAAGCCCACCGGTAATGAAATGTAAGGAGCCTTCAAACCAAATGCAAGCGCACAGGCAACCGCACGGCGATCTATTTTCAGTTTATTCATAACTATCAGTAACGGCGGAACTAAAATCGGAATAAACGCAATGTGTACAGGTACAAGGTTCTGAGAACAGCAGGCAATGATAGCGAGAATAAAAATCAAGATAAATTTGTTCTCGCCCACAACTGCCGCTACCTTCTTGGAAAGAATGGTTGCGATTCCCGTATAAGCCATACAAGCGGCAAATGTTCCCAGAAGAACGTAAGCAAGTGCTGTCTCACCGTTCCCGCCAAGTCCTCCGAGCATGGAAGACAGCGTTCCGGTTACCCCCAGTCCACCGGCGACACCGCCGACGAAAAGGGAAATAAGCATGGATAATAATACATTTACTTTAAATAAACAAAGAATACAAAGTGATAATACTGCCAATACTACAGGGTTAGTTAACATAAAAGCCCTCCTTCTTCATACATACTTGCTACTTCTCCACTCCCCAGAGAAAAAGTAAACAACACACCCCTCAAACTATAATTCAATAGAACCGCCAATTGCTTCCTCTACGGCCTTTACTAAGGAGCCGTCAGCGATAATATTCTCACAGTAGTTAATATCGTCGTATAACGGACGATCTTCTTCAAGGCGGGCAACCTCTTTACGAACCAGGTCGTATGCAGCCTGTGTTCCTTTACCAAGGCCCTTATTGCCTCTCATGTCGATACCCTGGCATGCAACCATCAGATCCATAGCCAGAACACGTCTAACATTGCGGCCGATCTCTCCAGCCTGTCTTGCTGCGATTGTACCCATACTTACGTGGTCTTCCTGACCTGCGGAAGATGGAATACTGTCAACGCTGGCCGGATGAGCCAGAACTTTATTCTCAGATACTAAAGCGGCTGCGGAATACTGAACAATCATGAATCCGGAGTTAACGCCGCCGTTTGGTGTAAGGAATGCAGGAAGTCCGCTGTATGCCGGGTTAACAAGACGCTCAATACGTCTCTCTGCAACGTTGGCTAACTCGGATTCTGCGATCTTTAAGAAGTCAAAGCTGAGAGCCATTGGCTGTCCGTGGAAGTTTCCGCCGGAGATTCCTGCTCTGTCATCTTTAAAGATGATTGGGTTATCTGTTACGGAGTTAATTTCGATATTTACATGCTCTTTTACGTAGTTTACGGCATCCTTGCTTGCGCCGTGAATCTGCGGGCAGCAGCGTAAAGAATAAGCATCCTGTACACGGATTTCGCCCTGGCGTGTTGTATTCTTGCTGCCTTCCAGAAGCTTTAACAGGTTTCTTGCCGTAGCAAGCTGGCCGGAATGAGGACGAACATCATGTACTCTGTGGTCAAGCGCGTCTACGACACCATTCTGAGCCTCGAAATCAAGAGCTGCCGTGATATCTGCAACCTTCAGAAGATTCAGTGCATCATAAAGTGCAAGAGTACCTGCGGAAGTCATAGCCTGTGTACCATTGTTCAGTGCAAGGCCTTCCTTTGCGGATAATTCGATCGTCGGGATTCCTGCTCTTGCCATTGCCTCTGCACCCGGAAGAACTTCTCCCTCGTACTCTGCAAGGCCAAGGCCGATCATCGGAAGTACCATATGGGATAATGGAGCCAGGTCACCGGAAGCTCCTAATGAACCTTTTTCAGGGATAATCGGTGTTACGCCTTTGTTCAGCATGTCAACCATGGTCTGAAGTGTCTCAAGACGGATTCCTGAGAAACCTTTTGCCAGGTTATTGATACGAAGAAGCATGATTCCTCTTGCGATATCTTTTGTAAATGGATTGCCGGCGCCAACCGCATGTGTGATAATCAGGTTTTTCTGTAAGTCTTTGCACTGATCCTGTGAAATTACTACATCACTGAATTTACCAAAGCCTGTTGTAATACCATAAACCACCTTTTCTTCTGCGATTAAATCATCTACAATCTGTCTGGACTCCAGAACACTTTTCTTTGTCTCTTCTGATAATTCCAGCGGTGCGCACTCACGGCAAACTGCTACGATCTGTTCAACTGTTAAATCCTGTCCTGTAATTACTACTTTGCTCATCTTATCTTCTCCTTTACTGCTGTTATTTCATACGTTACATCGTTCCGGCACACTCATTTTGCCGGGGCAATTGATAGGCCTATTATAGTACACGAAGCGTCAAAAAAGCGTCAAATCTTGTAATATTACTGACAAAAATTATTTTTTATATATGTTTTCTTACTTTTCTACTTTACCTTGCTACCATGACAGACTTTTTCACTTTAATTTGCTACCATGACAGACTTCTTTACTTTACCAATTCAGCGCAACACCCGATATTTAAAAATACCTGCTCCGGCATACTGTTTGCGGATAACGACAGCCTGCACGCTTTGCACAGGTCACCGCCATCAGTCAAATGCGGCCGGGAGAGCTTTACACAGACTCCCCCGGCCGCACCGGTACTCTCTTTTTAATTCATCTCTCTTTTCACCGCCTCCAGAAGCTGCTCTGTCGTCGGATTCCCGATTTTAGCAGATAAGCCGACCGCCCTGCTGTAATGCTCGGCCGCTTCCTCCTTCCGCCCCGTTTTCAGGCAGGTCATGGCAAGGTACGTCTCAGCTCTTTCAAGCCCCCATCTGTATCCGTTCTTCTCGAGGCATTCCCTGGCCCTCTCCAGATAATTCCACGCCTCCAGAAGCCTTCCCTGGCAGTACATAACCTGGCCGATATTGCAGTAGACCTGGCCGATACCGTTTGTCTCCACCGGGCCCTGGCCCACTGTTATCCCTTTCATGTAATACTCAAGCGCTTCATCATACCTGTCCTGTATCCTGTAGATATCACCGATATAATTAAAGCAGGCGGCGATGCTTGCCGTATACTTTCCCCCTCCGTCTTCGAGCTCGCGGAATACCATAAGCGCTTTCTGAAGGACATCCTCCGCCATCCTGTATTCCTGCCTCTGGACATGGTACCATCCTTTCAGCCGGAGAAAGGTGGCATATTCATCCCTCTCTTCCTTTTTTATACAGCCAAGCCCCAGGGTCACATATTTGTCAACCTTTTCCAAATCTTCCCTCTGAATTCCATGAAATACCTGCTGCTTATAGCAGGCCAGAAGATTCTTATGGGCATTCAGCTTCTGGGCCAGAAAAATACTTTTCTCAATATTGGCGATACCGCTGTCGTAATCGCCCATCGCGATGTCATATCTTCCTTTTATATAATGCATCTCCATCTTCATCTGGCGTATCTCTCTGGAATCGTCTTTCAGGTTAATGACGTCCTCCGCCAGTTCAAGCATCTTTGCCGCTTCGGCCATGACACCGAAATCGTCGCCGAAATCAGAAGCTTCGGTATGGAGTACCGGAAAATTCTCATTGATTACCGTGTAAAATTCTTTCAGGTAACGAATCTGATACTGGTATGCCTTTACCTGATCATGGCATTTGTCGTAATGGTAGACGACAAGGGGAAGTACGGTAAAATCCTGTTCCGCCTGGGCCTCATAGTAGGCAGCCAGCATTTTGTGATAAAGCTGCTTTTTCCCATTGCTCTGTTTCTCGTAAATATATTCCTGGAAAATGCGGTGGACGAATTTATAATAGACATTCCATCCAACCAGAACCTCTTTAATAAGGAAGCCTTCCTGCAGCCTTTCCAGAATTTTAAGAAGGGTCAGCCTGTCCATGCCCTTCATCAAAAGCTCTATTTCCTCAATACTTATCTTCTCAGGGAAGACCGACATACAGTCCAGGACTTCCTTCTCATCCTGGGATATTCCGGACAGCCTCGCCTTGATTACAAAGTTTGTCTTCGGAGATTTTTCAAGCGTGTATCCCTTCTCACGGATAATGTTAATCATTTCCGTCAGGAAAAATGCGTTGCCGTCCGTCAGCTCATATAATTTTTGACGTTTCTCCGGTTCCGTGTCAAGCTCCGGTAATGATTTGTGCAGAATCTCATCCGTTTCTTCCTTCGTAAACGGCTGGAGGGCTATGAGTTTGACAGAATCTCTGCGGACCAGCGGTTCCAGCGCTTCCGTCACCTCGGCCTCGCGGCTTCTGTTATACGTGCATATGGTCAGCAGCACATCCGGTTCAAGCATAAACTGGAGGCGGCACATGAGCTGAAAGCTCATCTGATCCATCCACTGGATATCGTCAAATGCCAGGACTATCCGGTATTTCTTCGTAATCTCGGTAAACAGGCTGATTACCGTCTTCTCAATCATCTGGTAAGTAAGACGGCCGCTCTCTCTGTCGTCACCGACACCCCGGTTCAGAAGCTGGGAAAGCTTTTCTTCCTCATCGAGAGACAGCGCCCCCTTCATTGTCCCGTTCTCAATACATTGTCTGACTTCCTGAAAGATATCATTCCAGGGGTTTAAGAAGAAATCGGCGCCCTGCCTGTAGCATACCGCATAGAGCGTGATCATCTGTTTCCCCAGCGCCAGCTTCAGTCCGCATTCCAGAAAGGACGTTTTTCCGACGCCTTCCTCCCCCTCTACAGCCAGACATCCAACCTTCTCGCCTGCAGACCTCTCTAAAAATCCGCTGATTTCGTATAATTCTTTTTTACGGCCGATAAACGGCAAATCAACGGAAACGCCTTCCGTCTTCACATGCTCTTTCACATTAAATACACGGTGGAACAGATCTTTAACCTTCTGTGACGGTTCCATATCCAGATCATCCTGGAACAGCTTCATCAGATCATAATAAAGTCGGATCGCCATCGTGTAATTGCCGTTCTCAGCATAGACATTCATAATCTCATAATACAGCTCCTCATTGTAAGGATCATTTTTAATAAGGATATTACTGTACTTCTGAATCAGGGAAAGATCATTTTTCTCGCGCGCATCGTCAAGATGCTCCCTGGCGCTCTTTGTGATATTCTGACGCTGTCCTTCGCGGACTCCCTCCACCCATTCCTCAAATTCATAACAGTTCTTAATATAAAAATGGTCCAAAAAAACACCGCTCTGTCCGACATCACCATCCTCACGGCGCTCCAGAGCAATCATAACGGGATAGTCAGGATTGAGTGCTATCCCCGTATGTCCGGTTGTAACCAGAAAATCTTTATCTATAAACCGGCGCACCTGATAAACCGCGTCACGCAGCTTCTTTTTCCCGGTTGTCTCGTCTTCATCTCCCCAGAGAAGACAGATAACCTCCTCCCTGGTGACCGTTTTTCTGATACACAAATAATATAAAAATCCCTCTACTTTTTTATAAGGAAAATTAACCTTCTCCCCATCTGCAAAAATCGTCGGATTTCCACACAGGTTAATTTCAACTTTTTTCATTGCGCCTCCCCTGACTCTGTTACTTTACTGCCCAAACCGCCGCTGTCCGTCAAAAAGAATAACTGTCCTGAACATTCTCCCGGAAGGATATGCCGGTAAACAGTACTCCGAAAGACTCTGCCGCCAAATGCGGGTTTCTACTATGATCTATATATGTTTCAGTATACAAAACATGGCGTGTACTGTCAACTCTGACGTAGCAGTTCAGACTTTAGATTTAGTTAAGCATGTGAGGACGCCGCCGGTACGGCCACGTTAGATATAGGCTAAAGTAGTTGTATAAGTTTATTTTGGGAAATTTGCTATATTTGGTGTGATATGGTGTAATTTCAGTATAATATTTGATTGAAGAATTATCATGCTGCCCATACTATTTTTTATCGGTATTCTGTAGTGGCAGCGACAAGGTTTCCTCCCCCATTAAGGCTGGAGACAATCAGCGCCCGGAACGGACCATGTCCGGTGTGCGAAAACCTCCGCCTGAGTCTTCCGTCACTGGCGAAACCCTGACCGGGGGAAGGAGGCGGAATCAATTCTGGAGGGGACATGGAAGCCCATCCGTGCTTAATGAGGTTTCTCACGAATTTAGCACGGCTATGCGCTTCGAAGAGTGCAAACGGTCCCCGTAAGAATTCGTTCCGGCCGGATTCCCCCCTCACGACAATCTCCCACGGGGACAAAAGACTCATAAAGCCCCCTCACCACACCGGACATGGCCCGTTCCGGACGCGTCCTCCCAACCTCAGTTAAATCTCCATTTATGTATGGTCAAAACGACCGGATTTTGATATAATGGTTCTGTTTTAAATGTAGATATAACAATGAAAGCAACAATGAAAGCTGTATACAGAGTGAGATAATAGGCGGACTGAAAGGGATTAGAATGACGTTAGTGGCAAGACGCAGCCTTGGCAGGGAGCCGGGCAGGGAAGCAGAAATTCAGTGGGAGACATACCGGGACTGGACGGAGGGACAGCTGTCCGCCCTTCTGGAAGAACAGTGCGGGAGGCTTGTTCCGGCTGATAAGGAAGCGGAACGGGCGGCGGCATTCCGCTTTAGTAAAATAGCAAAACCTCTAGGGAGCCTTGGAGTTCTCGAGGAAGACATTATTAAAATAGCCGGGATGACGGGTTCTGCGGCTGTAAAGCTTGATAAAAAGGCATTGATTATTTTCTGTGCCGATAATGGCGTCGTAGAGGAAGGCGTTACCCAGACGGGGCAGGAGGTTACGGCGGCGGTCACCTCTAATTTTACAAAGGGGGAAAGCTGTGCCTGCCTGATGGCTGAAAAAGCAGGAGCGGATGTGTATCCGGTGGATATCGGGGTGGCCTGTGAACTGGGAGAGACGGGAACCATACATCCTCTGATTGACCGTAAAATCAGAAAAGGTACCGATAATTTTATAAAGACAACCGCCATGACCAGGAGGGAAGCGGTTCTTGCCGTTCTGGCCGGAATTGAGCTGGCCGGAGAATTGAAGAATAAGGGGTATCAGATAATTGCAACCGGTGAGATGGGGATCGGCAATACCACGACGAGCAGCGCGGTGGCGTCCGTCCTGCTGGGACTGGATCCCGCCGCTGTGACCGGAAAAGGTGCCGGGCTGAGCGATTCGGGGCTTCAGCAGAAAATCCGAACGATCAAGAGAGGGCTTGAACTCCACAAGCCGGATCCATCGGATGGCCTGGATGTTTTATCTAAGGTCGGCGGTTTCGATCTGGCAGGACTGGCAGGAGTATTTCTTGGCGGAGCCATCTTCCGTATTCCGGTTGTAATCGACGGCTTTATCTCGGCAGCCGCAGCCGCGGCCGCTGTGGCAATTAATGAGACGGCAGGCGGATATATGCTGGCCGCCCATGTGTCGGCGGAACCGGCAGGCAGGAAAATGCTGGATTTTCTTGGGAAAAAACCGGCCATCGAAGCTGGAATGTGCCTTGGGGAAGGCACCGGGGCGGTTGCCCTGTTTCCTCTGCTGGATATGACGCTGGCGGTCTATGAAAGGATGAGTACTTTTGAAGACATTGAGATTGATGAGTACAAGCCTCTCTAACGCCGAATTTATTTAGCAAATCAGCCAAAGGTTTCTGTTTGCAGAGCTGCGCCTTTTGCAGGTCTGTGGACAATACAGGAAAAAGATGGGAGATACATATGCTGCATGTTGTGACAGGCGGAAGCGGAAGCGGAAAATCGGAATATGCGGAGAAGCTGATAGCGGAGAGCGCATTACACCGCCGGATTTATGTGGCAACGATGATGGTATGGGACGATGAGGCCCGGAAACGTGTCAGACGGCACCGGGAAATGCGCAGCGGGAAGGGATTTATAACCATCGAACATTATACCGGCCTATCCTCCCTCGAACTGTCCACCTGTGATAAGCAGTCCACTGGCGATAAGCTGTCCATCGGCGAAAAAATGGCTTTGGCCGCCGCAGTGCGGGAAAAGGCCTTGCCGCAGGCCGGAGAAAATACCTCGGTTCTTTTGGAGTGTATGTCAAATCTGGCATCGAATGAATTTTACCGGGATGAGAAAAATGCCCTGAACAATATTTTGGAGGGAGTGGAGCATCTTCGCCGCCAATGCCGGGAACTGGTGATTGTGACGAATGAAGTCTTTTGCGATGGGATGGATTACGGGGCGGAAACCATGCGTTATATCCGCCTGCTTGGCGAAATCAACTGCCGCCTGGGACAGATGGCGGATACGGTAACGGAGGTAGTATACGGCATTCCGATCCGTATTAAGGGGCAGGGAAGGGAAATGAGAAAATGAATCTGCTTGGAAGCTTTTTGATAGCGCTGTCCATGTATTCGAAAATACCGGTGCCGCAGGTGGAGTGGACAAAGGAACGTATGAAATATGCCATGTGTTTTTTTCCGCTGATTGGATTGATAACAGGCGCAGTCCTGGTTTTGTTTATCTGGCTGGCGAAGAGGCTGGGAGCCGGAGAATTGTTCATGGCGCTGGGAGGCGCCGCCGTACCGCTTCTGGTTACCGGAGGAATACACATGGACGGCTTTCTCGATGTGACGGACGCAAGAAGATCCTACGGTTCCCGGGAAAAGAAACTGGAAATCTTAAAAGATCCGCATACAGGGGCATTTGCCATAATCGGACTCGGAGTATACCTGCTTCTTTACGGAGCCGCATTCTCGGAGCTGGAATTTTCGGATATCTGCCTGCTGTCATACGTGTTCGTGGCGGAAAGAGCGCTCAGCGGCCTGTCGGTAGTCAGTTTCCCAAAGGCGAAGAAAGACGGTCTGGCCGCCGAATTTTCGGGAAAAGCCAAGACGAAGACGGTTCAATTCATTATGGCTGCATATCTGGCCGCAGCCGCTGCGGGGATTATGCAGGCAGGGGCAATTAGCGGGATTATCTGCATTGTTACTGCGGTTATGGTTTTCTGTTATTACTACAGAATGACGGTAAAAGAGTTTGGCGGAATGACCGGAGATCTGGCAGGATTTTTCCTACAGTTATGCGAGCTCGCAATTGTTACGGCGGCTGTGATTAGTAATGTCATGGCAGCAGTTGGCAGCTATTCAGCGTAGGACCTTGTTCTTGCTGCAACAGGAGGGATATTGTGGAAGTAGTATTGATAAGACATTTTAAGACTGTGGGGAATCTGGAAGGAAGATATATCGGAAGTACAGACGAGCCGGTTGTACAAAAAGAGGCCGCAGAGAAAGTCCGGAAAAAATATCCCGAAGTGGAAACGCTTGTATCCAGTCCGATGAAAAGATGTCTGCAGACAGCGGAACTTATTTATGGAAGGCAGCCGGACATAGTCTGTGAGCTTTTGAGGGAAAAGGACTTCGGGAAGTTTGAAGGAAAGAACCATGAGGAACTGAAAGAAGAACCGAAGTATCAAGAATGGCTGGATTCAGGCGGTGCATTGCCATTTCCGGAAGGAGAAGCACAAGAGCATTTTCAAAGCCGGAGTGTGAAAGGGTTCAATCTGATGACAGACTCTCTTATCGAGGAGGAATGTGAAAAGGCAGCATTTGTAGTGCACGGTGGAACTATTATGGCAATTTTGTCTGAGTATGTGGCCGGAAGTCTTTTTTATGACTGGCAGGTGCCGAATGGGGATGGTTACATTGTACGGATTGATGAGGCGGCATGGAAGGCAGGAAGAAAGAAAATAGTGGAGTTTGAGAGATTATGGTGATTTTGCTTGCATGTGTGACAGGATTTATATTGGACATGATATTTGGCGACCCCATATGGCTTTACCATCCAGTGAGGCTGATTGGCGCATGGATTTCCTTTTTGGAAACATGGCTTCTGAAAATAGCGGGAAAGTCTGAGAGTGCGCAGTTAGCAGCGGGAGGAGTATTGTGGATATTGACAGCCAGTGTTTTTACGCTGTTTCCGTTTTGGCTTCTGAAAGGAGCAGAGATGCTGCATCCGATGGCTGCGTTCCTTTTGGAAAGCTTTTGGTGTTATCAGCTTCTTGCTGCACGCTCTCTTTCTGTAGAGAGTAAGAAGGTATACCATTGTCTGAAAGCAAAGGATGTGGAAGGGGCGAGGAAGGCCGTTTCGATGATCGTGGGAAGGGATACAGAAAATCTTACAGAAGAAGGAATTACGAAGGCAGCAGTGGAGACTGTTGCTGAAAATACATCAGATGGCGTGACCGCGCCGCTTTTATTTATGCTGATCGGCGGCGCACCCCTTGGATTTTTCTATAAAGCGGTCAATACGATGGATTCGATGGTCGGATATAAGAATGAAAAATACAGATATTTCGGGCGGACGGCGGCAAAGATGGATGATGTCATGAATTACCTGCCCGCAAGGATTTCAGCAATATTCATGGTGGCGGCGGCATTTTTAACAAAGATGG
>ERZ808024.717-NODE-717-length-12360-cov-12.475454_pt1 | contig 12360 bp, 10 predicted proteins | sample MGYA00380181_ERZ808024 | MGnify/ENA primary metagenome ERZ808024 (study PRJEB31490, sample SAMN06133413) | mouse gut metagenome | isolation source: Z2_1 | host: mice | place: China: Chengdu | collected 2015-05 ...
CCGGTCACCCTCTCAGGTCGGCTACTGATCGTCGCTTTGGTGGGCCGTTACCCCGCCAACTGGCTAATCAGACGCGGGTCCATCTCATACCACCGGAGTTTTTCACACGGTACCATGCAGTACTGTGCGCTTATGCGGTATTAGCAGTCGTTTCCAACTGTTATCCCCCTGTATGAGGCAGGTTACCCACGCGTTACTCACCCGTCCGCCACTCAGTCACAAAATCTTCATTTCCGAAGAAAATCAAATAGAGTGCTTCGTTCGACTTGCATGTGTTAAGCACGCCGCCAGCGTTCATCCTGAGCCAGGATCAAACTCTCATGTTATAATTTGTTTGACTCTGTCCAGATATTATCTGGCTTATCACTTCTCTGTTCTTTCGAACACAATCCGTGATTTTACTGTTTCTAGGTTGCTTCCTCTCATTTCTGATTAGAAGCGGTTCGTCTGTCAACCAAACATGTTTGGTTTTGACAGCTTGAAATTCAAAATCTTTCAAGGTTATTTCACTGTTCAGTTATCAAGGTTCCAGCATCTTTGCTTTGCAAAGCTGCTAAAGTTGCTTCGCAACTTTTTTCTGTCTTTGCTGACTTAGTTCTCAGCGACAGCTTATTTACTATATCACTTTCAAACTCGTTTGTCAACAACTTTTTTTCATTTTTTTGGAAGAAGTTTTTCTCTTCATTATTTATAGAAGAAGGTGTTCTTTCCGGGAAAGCCTGTTGCTTGTCCCTTTGTCATCTCTCAAACGCGACAACTTTTATAGATTATCATAAGTTATCTTGTTTGTCAACAACTTTTTAAGGAAAAAATTAAACAATTCATATCTTCAAATAAAGCGGAGAAGGAGGGATTTGAACCCTCGCGCCGGTTACCCGACCTATACCCTTAGCAGGGGCACCTCTTCGGCCACTTGAGTACTTCTCCAAAGTTCTTATCTGACAATATGATATTGTTTTGCGCCGTAACGCATAGATAATAATACTAAAGATTTTGCCGTTTGTCAATGAAAATATTCAATTTTTTTTAATTTTTTTTAAACTGCTTTAAACTCTGTTTTTCTTCCCGGAACACAGGCAGCTCTTTCATTATAAAAAAGAAAGAGGCTGTTTTATACAGAAAGCATATGATAAAACAGAACCTCTTTCTTATAGATAGAACAATTCCTTATGTAAACTGCCTGTTGCCCGAAGCCGGCGGACTTCCTGCTTCTTTGGCTTCTTCAGATTTTACATTTTAAATTCTTTTATCATGTTTGTCAGACTCTGGGATTGTGCGGATAATTCCTGACTTGCCGCAGCGCTTTCTTCTGCCATGGCAGAGTTATCTGAAATAACTTCGGAAACCTGTCCTAATGCCCGGCGTACCTGTTCAATTCCGTCATCCTGTTTATTGCAGGCTTCATCAATATTTTCAATTAGATTCTGCAATAATTTGATATGTTCCATTGCCTGCTGCATCTGAACGGCAGCTCCATTGACAATATCCATACCATTTTTCACAGCGTCTAAAGAATCCTTTATTAAAGATGTGGAAGTCTGTACTGCATTCATACTCTCTCCCGCAAGGCTTCCTACTTCTCCGGCAACCACTGCAAAACCTCTTCCTAATTCTCCTGCCCTTGCCGCCTCAATAGAAGCATTTAAGGAGAGAAGATTGGTCTGGTCTGCAATTTCTTCAATGGTTGTGATAATATTCTCAATCTGACTGGAACATCTGCTGATTTCATCCATTGCCTGAACAGCGTTCTTCATCTGCTCATTGCTGAACTCAATTTCACGGTTCATGTCAATCACGCTTTTCTTTGCGTCATCCGCAAATTTTGCCGTAGAGCTGACCTGCGTGGAAATTTCCGTAACAGATGCCTGAAGCTGCTGTATTCCCGCTGCCTGTGAAGTTGCACCGTCTGCTAAAGACATTGCTCCGGTAGATATCTGCTCTGCTCCGCCAGATACCTGTACCGATGCTTCATCAATATTTTGCAGGGTATCAGTTAAACGTTTAGATAAATCCTCCAAACCCAGCTTTACTTTCTGAAATTCACCCATATAAGCCTGTTTTAATTCGAATTTCAGATTTCCCCCGGCAATTTCGTTAAGTACCTCTGTTACTTCATCAATATATTTTATATATTCTTTCAGCCTCTCTACAGTTTTGTTTAAAGCCGATGCTACCTTTCCGACTTCATCCTGTGAATTCACATCAATACTTATATCTAAATCTCCCTCAGCTATCTTCTCCGCCACCGCCTCTAAGTTCTTCAACGGATTTACAATACCTCTGGCAATCCGCTCGATAATAATAGTCAGTAACACGATAGCAACCGCAAAGAACAATGCAATGACAACCACCAGACCGGTAATTGCCTGATTATATTCGCTGCTTGGCATTCCGCTTAAGACAGACCATCCGGTATCTCCGATTATCAAATAAGAACCGTATTTTTTTCCATTCCAACGGTAAACTAAGTTTTTCTCCGTTTTTTCTTCCATGGCTCTTAAAACTTTATCATCCATGCCTGCGTCTGCAACTGCTGTGCCGAGCAGTTCTTCCTGTGGCGCATACATAATATTTCCTTCTGGAGAAAAGAGCATGAAAAATCCTTTTTTCCCAAGAGAATGCTGTGACATCATTTTCACAAGGGTATCTACAGATACGTCCACCGCTGCAACACCTGTAATCTCTCCGTTATTTCCAAAGACAGGTGAAATGACGCTGGATACCATAAGCCCTAGAGAGGCATTCTCATAAGGCTCTGTTATAATTGTTGTCTTTGTCTCCATTACTTCCGTGTACCATGGTCTTGAAGTGATGTCCCACTCGCCCATGGGAGAAACATATCCGCTGTTTTCGTCTTCCACACAACGGCTAGAATCCACATCCGCAATCCAGCAGACCAAAATATTTTCCTCATCACAGTCATAGGTATTTGTCATGGTCTTTAGAACAGATGCATATTGTTCCGAAGTTGTAAGGTCATCTCCGGCTTTGGTTTCCTCCATTAATACCTTCAATTCATTATTTGCAGCAAGCTCTGTGGTCAACCACATATACCGGGTAAAATACTCGCTTACTAAATTGCTGACCTGTTTTGATTCTGCTGTAATTTCCGATGACCTGATATCTGAAACTGCAGCTCTGGTAATTAAAATACTAACAATTCCCACCAGAAAGAAAACTGCCACCAACGGCGTCATAATGCCTTTCATCATTTTTTGTTTAATACCGCCGTTTATCTCCTGCTTTTTTCCTTTCATACTAGATTCTCCATTTCTTTTGTTTTTATTGCATGATAAAATTATACCTCTTTTTTAATTTTTAGAAAAGAATTTTCTGGAAAATAATTATTTTTTTTGTATTTTTCTAAAGTTTCTGGAAATATATAACAAAAAGCCTCGTCTTAAAAAAAGGGGGAATCCGCCCTAAAGCAGAAACCCCCTATAATATTAATCATCCTGTTTAGGATTGACGAAGTATGAATCTTCCCACAAGTTCATCTAAGGAATCTGCCTCTGCGGATAATTCCTCACTTGTAGCTGATGCTTCCTGGGAGGCAGCGGAATTGTTCTGAATAACATTACCAATTTGTTTCACGCCTTCCTCAATCTCCTTAACGGAAACAGCCTGATGATCTGATGCAATCCGGATATTAGCAACCTCTTGGATAATATAGTCTAACTCCTGCATTACTTTATTTAAAGAATCCGCTGTCTCTGCTGTCACTGTATTTCCCTGCACTACTTCGGCGCGGTTTGCCTCTAACAGATGTTTCGAGGTTTCCGCAGAATTTGCACTGCTCTCCGCCAACATACGAATCTGCTCCGCTACTACCGCAAAACCTTTTCCTGCCTCCCCCGCCCGAGCTGCTTCAATAGACGCATTCAAAGACAGAAGATTGGTCTGGGACGCAATACTTTCAATTTCCACAATGACTTTCTCTATCTCCTGGGAGGTCTTGGAAATACGCTCCATCGCATCTTTGAGTTCATCCATCTTTCGCTGGCTGGTATTCGCCTCTACGCCGACTTCTTTTGCTTTATCATGTACAATATCCGTTGAGGCGCTGTTGGCAACCACCTGATTTGCAACCTCTGTGACACTGGCTATCAGTCGTTCCACTGCTGTTGACTGTTCCTCTCCACCCTTTGCAAGATCCTGTGAGCTTACTGCCAGTTGTTGTGCACCGCCTGCAACCTGATCGGAAGATTCCCGAATGGATTGGAGAGTTCCACTGACATTAGTAACGGTATTAATCAATCTTTCCATGACAGTTTCAAACTCTCCCACATAAGCGTCCTTACACCCGGAACGGACATCAAAATTTCCTTTTGAAAATTGCTCTAATATTGCATTCAAATCTCTAATAATCCGGTTTAAAATATCAGCCATTTTGCGGAAATCATTTGCCAGTCCGCCGATCTCATCCTGTGATTCATAGTCTATGGTAACATCCAGCTTACCGGCTGTTATCTGACCTGCCACATCACTCAGCTCCGCCACTGGCTCAACAATGTATTTTATCAGCATTCGCCTGTGTCCGATGGTAATAGAAATGCTTACGGCTACAACTACTGCCAAAATCACAATCGTTGCCAGTAAAAAGGCCAGCTCATATTCGCTGGGCAGTAACCGCATAACAACCAGCATAACACAGGCAAACAGTACACTTGCCAGATACAAGCCGATAATCAAATAAAAAGTGCCATTTACCTTATCCTTGATACTCTTGTTCTTAAAGATGTCTTCTTTGTTCATAATTCCTTACTCCTTTGAAACAAATTCCTTTCTTTTGCATTGTTGCCGTCTTATAGAAAGAATACTTCTACTCACAACAATACTCTTTGATTGCCGTCTCATAAAGATTATTTCCTTCCCGGTCTATTACCACGATAACAGGGAAATTTTCTACTTCTATTTTGCGAATCGCCTCTGCCCCCAAGTCATCATAGCAGATAACTTCGGATTTTGTAATACATTTCGACAGCAGTGCACCCGCACCGCCAATAGCCGCAAAATAAACCGCCTGGTTGCGGATGATGGCCTCTATGACTTCTTTGGTCCGTTTCCCTTTTCCTATCATTGCCTTTTCCCCTAAATCTAACAGGATGGGAGCATATTTATCCATACGGCTGGCTGTCGTAGGGCCTGCGGAGCCAATGGGGCGCCCCTCCCTCGCCGGAGACGGTCCCATATAATATATAGTAGAATCTTTGATATCTATGGGAAGCTCCTCTCCCCTCTCTAACGCTTCTATCATTCTTTTATGGGCGGCATCCCTCGCCACATAGATTGTTCCGGTAATATAAACGTAATCACCGGATTTTAAATCTTTTGTTGTTTCTGCTGTAATCGGGGTTGTAATATATTTATCCATCTTTTCCTCCATGCGCACGCGCCTTTTGTTCATCTCAAGTTTGGGCGTGTGCGAGCAAACTTGGGGTTGAAAAAATTCCGATATATGATTTTTTCAATCTTTCCTCCTGCAATTTTAGAGTTCACGCACCACATGGCGGTTGACGTGGCAGCAAATGTTAATTGCCACCGGAAGCCCTGCAATGTGGGTGGGATAGGTGTTGATATTAACCGCTAAGGCTGTAGTTGTACCACCAAGCCCGCCGGGACCAATACCAAGTTTATTGATTTTTTCTAACATTTCATTTTCTAATTCTTTTACATAAGGAATATCGGAGTGCTCATTTACCGGACGGGTCAATGCTTTCTTGGCAAGAAGGGCGCATTTTTCAAAGGTTCCTCCTATACCCACTCCCACTACCATCGGCGGGCAGGCGTTTGGTCCGGCATCTTTTACTGCGGTGAGAATGGCATTTTTTACCCCTTCCATCCCGTCAGCCGGCTTTAACATAAAGACACGGCTCATATTTTCACTGCCGAAGCCTTTGGGCGCCATGGTAATTTTCACCTTATCCCCCGGTACAATGGAATAATGAATCACTGCCGGCGTATTGTCTTTGGTATTTTCACGGATAAGCGGGTCTTTCACCACGGATTTCCGCAAAAAGCCTTCGGTATAACCCCGGCGTACGCCTTCGTTGACGGCGTCTTCAATCGCCATTCCCTCAAAATGCACGTCCTGACCTACCTCTAAAAACAAAACTGCCATTCCGGTATCCTGACAAATCGGTATCATTTCCTCATCTGCGATTTTTAAATTATCCTGCAGCTGGTTTAATATTTTTCTGCCAAGTTCTGATTTTTCCGTATCAACAGCATTTTTCATGGCTTCATCCATATCTTTGGATAAAAAATGATTTGCCTCAATACACATTTCTTTTACGTTTTTGATAATTTCCTCTGTACTTACTGTTCTTATCATAATTCACCTCTCACTTATTTTTCATCTTCCTTTTCCAAACGCTGCCCAATGTTAAAATGATTCTTATATTTCTGAAGGCTCTCATTGAGGTCTCTGGATTTCATATCGGGAAATGCCTTTAAAAGACGTTTAAATCCTGCGCTCTTCTGGTCATACATTTTGTTATATTCGGCAATAAGAGCTTCCCATTCCCGCCTCTTTTCTTCCTGATTTTTCTTCCATTCGGCATTTTTTTCCGTCAATTCTGCTGTCTTTGCTGCGAGGCTGCTCTTTGCCTCCATAATATTTTCACTGATGACAAGTTTTGCATTTTCCGCTGTGTCCACAAGCTTTTCTTTCGCTGCTTCCGGTAAATCCATAATGTCTTCTTTTTTCTCAACTATCTTTTCTATCAGCTCTGCATGATTTTCCTGAAATTCTTCGGATTTCTCTATCACTCCGGTAACATTTTCATAAATATTCACGCCGATTTCATCGGAAAGCCGGTGAATCGTTGCCGCCATTTCGTCCATCACCTTTAAGCGTTTGTTGAATTTCAGAATCGTTGTTACGGTAATACAGCAATCTACTGCAAACACGCCCATAAACACAATCAATAAAATTACTCCTAACAGGTAGGGGATAGCGGTAATTCCCTTATATATCATGGGATGGAGAACATCCATAATAAAGGTGCAGGCAAGTCCCCAGTAGATTGAAAATTTCAGGCAGACATAGCCTTTAATGTTAAATGGCTTATTGGAATAATCCCACCATTTGTTGTGAAATACTTTCTCTAAGATAAAGCCTGTAATAAATTCCAGAACAGATGTTAATAAAAAGGAACCCACAAATAATATCAGCAAACTGTCCTTTAAGGGTGTTAAGGCAGTTACAACGATTACCACTCCACAGCCATATATCGGACAATACGGTCCATTTAAAAATCCCCGGTTTACAAATTTTCCGGTGTCCAGGGCTGCATAGGAAACCTCCGTGCACCAGCCAAGGAAGGCATACACAATAAATATCCATACTAATTCATAAAAGTTCTGTGGCATTGTTTCGTTTCTCCATTTCAAGTAAAATTTTCTTTTGCTGCTGTCAGGTAATATTCCTGCTAATGAATTATTATATCCCATTGTTTTTAGACAGACAAGACCGTGTTATTTTTTGAAAAAAATTTATGAAATTTCCATTTTTTCCAATTTTGCCATGGTCTTTTGGATCTTTTTGTATTACACTAATGGAACTATTTTAAAGGAGGAATTACAAACGATGAAAAATTTCAAAAAATGTGGTTTAGTTGTTTTAGCAGCGTTGACAATGATTTTAGGAAGCATGGGAGTTGTGGGAAGTTTCTCTGAAAAGGCTGATGATGTGATGATTGCGGGGGATAGGTATCCTACGATTGAAATTTATAGTTTACCCTCAGATGACGAACCGTCCTGCTCTATCTAATATCTTTTTTCAAACTTATTAGATACAACCTTATATACTAAAAAATCAGGAAAACTTTCAACTGTAAGTTTTCCTGATTTTTATTTTTTTAACAACTTTGTCATTTACTTTAAAATCGTCGGGAAGCTTTTCGAACAAATATAACTGATTATAATTTTATTTCTATCTCTTCACCAAACTGTTCTCTGTAATAATCACTGAATATTTTAAGATTGGTTTTATCATTTCTTGCAAGAGCAAGATAATAGGCTTTTTTCATCATTTTTTTACAATCAGCCAATTCTTCTTCCTGTCTCTCTCCGGTTCTGATTTCTCTTAAAATATCCCAGGCAGAATTAAACAACATATCTTCTACCGTTGTTCCCTCATCATACTTCTTTGCCTTTCTCAACACGGCTTTGGTTATTTCTGATGCCGTTTTAAAATCCCCAATTCCTTGGTAAAAGAATGACATATTTCCAAAAACAGATATCTCATGTTTCCTCCACTCCGCCATGTACCCCATCCGCAGACTTCTCAGCAGCATTTTACTGATTTTTATGGCAAGTTCGTTTTCCCCTGCCCTTCCGTAGGCGATTGCCAATCGTTTCAGTAAAATAATTTCCTGCTCCATAAACGGAAATACCACGTCACTGTCTAAAAATTTCTCATAATCCGGTACTATCTCTCCTGCCAGTTCTTTTAAGATTTTCACTAATTGTTCTGCGGTTATCCGTTTCTGATAGAAATCCAAAAATGCACTTTCCCGCCGGATATACTGCATGGTAGGCGCGCTGTTCCCTGCTTTTTCCTTTAACAGTTTCATGTAACAGTCCGCTTTTTCAAAGTCATGCTTTGCCATAGCCCCTTCAAATCTTACCCGTTCCTCCATAATCTCCATATCCTTATCCACACAGATGGCATAATTCTTTTCGGGAAAACGATTCATTTTCTCCATTAACCTGCGGTAAGTTTCCCTTTTTACTTTATGTTTCCCGTTCTCAATGCGGGACATAGTTTCTATGGAACAAATATTTTCACAGAGCTGCTCCTGGGTGAAACCGGATGCCAGCCGTGTTAAGCGAATGATATCCCCTACTCTGTAATTCGCCATCCTAATTTTTCCTCACTAAAGCGTCTTATTTTCTCCTTAAGTCCGGTGTATTCCATAGTGTCCGCCACCTGATATGCCATCAGGCACTCTCTGATACTGTCTTTTAAATGCTGTGGGCGTTCCTCTTTCTCACCCCAGTGCTCTTTTTCGGCAAAAAGATGCTCCATTGCCTCTGCTTTGTCAAAATGAAGTCCGGCGAGGGCTGCTACCTTATTGCTCTCGGAAACAATAGCTATAGCTTCGTCTAAATATTCGATTAACGTCTCTTCCTCCTGCTGACGCTTTTTCAACTGAATCAACTCTTTTACAATGGGAAGCCCGAAACGCTCCTGCCTGGCTTTATCGTTGTATTTTTCTATAAAATGCAAAAGACGACGCATCTGTTTTTCCGCCCGTGCCTCGTCCTTCTCATCTACTGCCAGTAAATATGCAATTTTAAGCTCCGTCCCACTGTAAAGTTGTTCCTCTGTGCCATTTTCATGCCCCGGTTTTGTCAGGTTCAATGCTTCCCTCAGCATTTCAATGGCTTTGTTTTTATCCACTTTCCCCGCCAAAAGTATCTGTGCTTTTCCACAAAGAAAAAATTGTTTGTGGAGAACTTCTTCCTTCGGCATGATTCTTTGGTATTTCTCCAGAAGATTTTCCGCAGCTTTTAAATCCTTTTCCCGCAGCTTGTCTTTTATCCGGTTTCTTAGAACCATTCTTTCATAATCTTCTTTATTTAACAGCAATTCAAATTCCAATACCTGTTTTCCTAACCGTTCCACTAAGGACTGGCTCACCAGAGAATCTACTTCCCTGTAACCTTTTTCTATCCGGCAATATGTTGGAATGCCACAGATACCCTCACATATCTGCGTCTGGGATAACTGATACTTTTTCCGATAATGGGAGAGAACTACCCCAACGGTATTAATCTTCATTTTTCGTCCCCTTTTTCCCAAATAAACGTAACAATTTTGTTTTTTATTATAGCATATTTCCATTTTCTTCCAATTATATTCTTAGATTGCAGTAATTTAATCACCTATTTTCTTTCAAATCCAGATTTACCGGACCTATACATCATAAAATCTCTTGCACGGGTCTGCGCATAAAATAGCCGGACATGCTTGTGCACATCCGGCTATCCGCCATTTTCCTGTCTTCTGTTATACCAATCCTGCTGCCCTCAATCTTTTTCTAAGTTCCGGCCCTATCATCATACAGATAATGATTTTTGCCAAATCTCCCGGTATAAACGGTATCACGCCTGCTGCCAACGCCGCACCAAAGGTCATTTCCGCCTGCCATGCCAGCCATGCTGTTCCGAAAACATAGGCAATTACGGTTCCGATTACCATACCGATAAAATGTAAATCTCTCTTCTGCGATTTTTCAATAAAAATACCGCAAATCAGCGCCATAGGAAGAAAGCCAATGAGGTATCCTCCGGTGGGCCCCAATAATTTTCCCGGTCCTCCGGTAAACGCAGAAAATACCGGAAGCCCCACTAACCCAATCAGTAAATAAATCACATAACTTAAGATTCCCTTCTTTGTTCCCAACACGTAGATTGCAAGATAAATTGCAAAGTTAGTGAGAGAAATCGGTACCGGGCTGATGGGGAGCGGAATAGAAAGGGGACCTAACACACAAGTCACCGCTGCCATCATTCCCACCAGCGCTATTAATTTTGCATTCCATTTTGTTTTTGTTACATTTGCGTCCATAACGAAGCCTCCTCGCACTATTTCCTTTCGGTATTCTTTTCCGTTTCAGGCACTTTTTGCTGCTTTTAACCGAAATCCCAGATTTTCCAACATGTCACGGTCCTGCGCCGTGTTCTGCCCTGTGGTGGTAAGCATATCCCCTGTAATGGTTGCGTTAGCTCCTGACAAAAACAGGGCTTTTCCGCCGTCAGAAAAATAATTTCTTCCTGCCGCAATTCTGATATACGCCATGGGATTGAGATAACGAAAAATTGCCACAATCCGTAGAATTTCTTCCTGTTCTAAGGGTTTCTGCTCCCCTAGGGGCGTGCCCGGTATGGGAATCAAAAAATTGAGGGGAATGGAATCCACCTTCATTTCGGCAAGAAAAGCCGCCATTTCCAGCCTGTCCTGCCAGCTTTCGCCCATTCCTAAAATTCCACCGCTGCAAATGGTCATTCCGGCTGCTTTCGCCCGGCGGATTTCTTCTTTTTTATCCTCATAGGTATGGGTGGTGCAGATTTCGGGAAAATAATGTTCCGAAGTCTCCACATTACTGTGGTACATGGTGACTCCTGCCTCATATAGTTTTCTGATGTCCTCTTCCTTCATCAGACCGTGGGAGGCGCAGAATTTCATTTCCGGATATGTTTCGTGCATTTTTTTATAGGCGGCAAGAGCTTTCTCTAAGTCTGCCCCCTCTAAAGTGCGTCCCGCTGTCACGATAGAATAACGGTCAATGCCATTTTCCCGGGAACTCTTACAGCCCTCTAACAATTCTTCGGCACTTAAAAAACCGTATTCTTCACAGCCGGTATGATGATGGGCGGACTGGGCACAGAATTTGCAGTTTTCACTGCAGCGTCCGCCCCGCCCGTTGATGATGCTGCATAAATCCACCTTTTCCCCGCAAAGCTCGGCACGGATAGAATCCGCTCCTTTGCAAAGTTCCTCCAAATCTGCGGTGAGAAATACAGCTAAATCGTCCTCTCCTGTCAACCGCCGTCCGGCGATAATTTCATTTGCTAACTGAATCATGGCTCGCTCTTCTTTCACTTTTCTTTTGATTGTCAACCTTATTTCTTTTTGAAGTATACATTTTTTCCTTTTAATTGTCAACATTAATTCTGATTATTGTTGACAATTACTTTATTTGTACCTTTTCACCTTAAACTGCCTTTCTGTCGACATTGATTTTCCGAAGTTTTACGACGAAACAGCATGATATAGCCACCGGAATTGAAAACACAAAAACCCCGGAGAATCAAAGCAATCAAAAAGTCGGACTTTTTGGGTGCATTGATTCTCCGGGGTTTTTCTTTACAGAATGCCGGTTCTATCGGATTTCCGAAATTTCCCCATGCTTCTCATAGTTTGTTTTCCGGGTAACCTGATTTTTTTCGTCCACAAACAGTACGGTGGGGCGCATTTCTTTTGCTTCTTCCGGAGTTACATCTGCATATGCCATAATAATAACCTTATCGTTGGTGGATACCATTCTAGCCGCTGCGCCGTTTAAGCAGATGACACCGCTGCCCGGCTCTCCGGCAATGGTGTAGGTCTCAAAGCGGGCGCCGTTATTGACATCCACAATCTGTACTTTTTCATATTCTAAAATGCCGGATTCTTCTAATAATTTCTGGTCTACGGTGATGCTTCCGACATAATCTAACTCTGCCTGGGTTACAGTGGCACGGTGTATTTTTGCTTTTAACATGGAAATTGTCATTTTTATATCCATTCCTTTCGCTTCGCTCAAGGCACAAAACGCAATGAAAATGGTTTGCCTGAGCGTATTTTTT
>ERZ808024.720-NODE-720-length-12344-cov-3.428956_pt1 | contig 12344 bp, 8 predicted proteins | sample MGYA00380181_ERZ808024 | MGnify/ENA primary metagenome ERZ808024 (study PRJEB31490, sample SAMN06133413) | mouse gut metagenome | isolation source: Z2_1 | host: mice | place: China: Chengdu | collected 2015-05 ...
AACACTCCAAACAAAGCAGCTGGTAACAACCTCTTCACTCCAGTAAAGACCCGTATTCATAAAATAACGAAGGAATACATTTACAAGAACCAGCACCGTGGTGACCACAATAAATGCCCCAGCCAGCACCTCCTCAAAATGCTCCCAGATAAATTTAACCGTTTTGTTCATATCTATTTCCCTCTCTTCACCAAGAAGTACACACTACCCGATCTCGATCGGTTCCCATCCGGCCAGCTCCATCACTAACACTTTTCGCCGGATCTTTTACAGCAGAGGAGGGGAGGAGCCAGCTCCTTCCCTCCTCTTACTGGAAAACATCCCAACAACCGCCCATGATACATTTGACGGATATCACGATTCCCAGTCAGCCTGATGTGTCAACACATTACTGTGGCATTCCGGCAATAATCTCTTTGAATTTCTCATAACGCCCTGGCGTTACGTTCTTCATATTGGCGTAGATCGGCTCAACCGTCTTAGCAAATGCCTCGCTGTCTACTTCATTGAAAGTGATGCCCATCTCTTTTTCCAATTTCTCTCTGGTAGCAGCCTCGCCCTCAGAAATATTCTTCACCATCTGCTCTGCACCTTTGTTAAACTCTTCCTGGATGATCTCCTGGTACTCTGCCGGGATCTTGTTCCATACATCCACACTGATGTATGCGCCGCACACCCCCAGCAAATGCTTGGTCAGAGCCATGTTCTTGGCAACCTCAGCACTCCCGTTGGTAGCATAAGCGTCAATGGTTCCTTCTAGTCCGTCCACCACACCCTGCTGTACGGCAGAAATGGTCTCAGAGAAGGCTAGAGGAGTAGCCGTTGCTCCCATATGATTCAACGTATCCACATACAGCTGGCTTCCCGGAGTACGAATCTTCAAGCCCTTCATATCCTCAGGAGTGTTGATTACCTTGTTGGTCATCATACTACGAAATCCAAAAATGAAATCCATATTCAGGATCTTGATTCCCTTATCCTCTGCCGCCTTGAACATCTCCTTCACTTCATCACTCTCCAGAAGATACTCATACTCATCAAAGGATTTCACCAACATCGGCCCTGCCAAAATGTTAAAGTCCGGAACATAGTCACCCAAGTAAGAAGGATCCTCTACAGAGATAAATTCCGCACCACGGACTACCTGTTCCACGCCATCCTTATAGGTAGCTAACTGTCCCTGCGGAAAATGCTGAATCTCAATGGCGCCATTCGTTCTCTCTTTAATGTTGTTACAGATAGAGTCCATCGTCTTGGTCAACTGCTCTTCGGGAGCAAATACATGGCTCAGCTTCAATACCAGATGATAATCATCTGCCGGAGCCGCCGCCTCCCCACCAGCATTCTCTGACTTTTCTCCTCCCGCCGGAGCTGCCGGAGCCTCGCTCTTACTTCCGCCACCGCAACCTGCCAAAGACAAACACATTGCTGCTGCAAGTACTACACTCAATGTTTTTTTCATTTTGTAACCTCCTTTTATTTCAAAGGGATATTTTTCCCCTTGTTATCTTTCTCAAATCCTGCACTGTCCTCTCAGCCCTGTAATTCCTTGCGAATCTTTGTCACCCGCTCTGGGAAGTTACCGATCACAGAATCTACTCCCCGAAGAATCATCGTGCGAATATCTTTCTCTTCGTTGACCGTCCAGGTATTGATCTCAATTCCGTGGCTCTTGACCTCAGCCACCACTTCTTCTGTCATATTAAAGTATATCGGATGCAGACACTCGGCGCCTGTTTCCTTCGTATATTTTCCGGCATTGTAAAGCCAGGTTTCTGTCAATAGCCCACATTTAATATCTGGGCAGAGTTTCTTCATTCTCAAAACACTGAAATGATTAAAAGAAGAAATAATGATCCGATCTTTCAAGTCGTATTCCTGAATCAGATCCCATACTTTCTGCTCAATCCCTTCATATTCAAAAAGCCCCGTCTTCAACTCAATGTTCGTAATCAGCGAAGAATCTTTGACCAGTTCAAAATATTCCCGCAGTGTCGGTATCCTCTGCGGCTCGCACTCCCCGGCAAACCGGAACGACACATCAAACTTTCTTAATTCCTCTAGCGTATAATCCCGAACAAATCCTTTTCCGTTCACACAAGTACGATCGATTCGTTCATCATGGATAATGACTACTTCGCCATCCTTTGTCAGATGAACATCATGTTCGATTCCGTCACAGCCTTCCGTCTCCAAAGCCTTACGAAACGCCAGCAGCGTATTCTCCGGATACTTGCCGCTGTACCCCCTGTGAGCAAAATTCTTTACCATAATCCTCTCCATTCTGCTGCCATTCCCGACAGCATAGTGCCGTGGCAAAAATCTCCGCCACATCAACAGGTTACCTTTTGCAACAGTTCAGTTCCCCTCTCTGTTACATTTCCTACCACATTCTTTCCTCTGAGACAAAAAAAGAAACCTCAGACCTTGGCATACTTCTATTCCGTAGCTCCTGCTGTCTGACGCTTCTCTCGCTCTCTGCATCAAAGAATTGATATTTAACTATGTTCTTATACTAGCACATCTTCACCAAATAATCAAGTATTTTCACGATTTTTTTCAACTTTATCACTACTTTTCGGCCTATTCTTTCCATTTTTTTGATTGTTAAAAATTTTACAAATATTTCAACTCTTTTCTACTGACAATTTACTTTTTGTCACACAATTTAGCAAAAAAATCGACAAAAAAGCTGACCTGAATCCATTTCCCCTCGAATTCTGGCCAGCTTCTCTGCTCATTTATGTTTTCCATCCCCAAAATTTGTTATATATATATCAAATACCACCATTTTTTATGACTTTTTTATTGTCAAAATTTATTTCTTCCGCTCATTAATCTTCCGAATCTCCTCCGGATCAAACTTATAACGGTGATCACTAGTCAAAAGCCCGTTCGTCTCCTGCTCCACATCTGTCAGTTGTGTGTAACAGAACCCATTCAACAATTCTGAATCATAAATAGCGCCCACGATCCGGGCATACTCATTCAGAAAATCCTCATTCGAAGCAGAAGTATATCCCCACTCCTTATCCTCCTGCCGAATCGCGTCCTCCATCGATGTCCCGGATATTTTCTCATTTTTGAGCGTAATGCCTCCACACTCCGTCAGTACCACTGGCTGTCCTTTGTATTCGCTCCCCTTCGCAAATAAAAGCTTCTCCATTACTAAGTGCAAAGTATCTATCCGTTTCAATGCATCTTTAAAGACATCATGTTGTTCCCATTCTTCTTTTTCTCCGTGTTTGTAACTATGAAAAGCACAAATATCGGTCTCTGTCATCTCCCATCCGTCATTGGAAATCACCAGCCTGGTCTCGTCTAATCCTTTTGCCAGATAATAGAGTGCACGGGAGAAATCCTGCTGTTGTCGGTTGCTGTAAATTCTTGGCACCCCCCAGCTCTCATTGAGCATTCCCCACACAATGATGCTGGGATGATTATAATCTCGATGGATAACCTCCATCCATTCCTTAACAAACGCCTCCGCTGCTTGCGGAGTATAGGACCAGAAACTTGCCATAGCCTCCCACACCAAAAATCCCATCTTATCCGCCCAATACAAAAATCGCGGATCCTCTACCTTCTCATGTTTCCGACAACCGTTAAACCCCATCGCCTTTGACTTGCGGATATCTTCCTGATAGTCCTGATCCGAGGGAGCTGTCACCAGCCCTTCTTTCCAATACCCCTGATCCAGAAGCAGCTTCTGATAATATGGCTGATTGTTCAGATACAACTTTCCGTTTTCCACATGAATCTTGCGCATACCAAAATAAGATTTCACAAAATCAACTGGCTCTCCCGTGATTCCGTCATCTACCTGAACCAATACATCATACAAAATCGGATTCTCTGGACTCCAATAGTTTCCCGTAAAATGAAACGCGCCTTCCATTGCCTTTTTCCGAAAAATATCCACTGTCCAGCTGTTCCTTGCCGTGTTACATAACATATTGCCATGAAAAACCTCATTTTCCCCCAGACGCACCTTTACATGTACCCGGCAAGGCAAAACAGAACTCTCAGAAAGCTGGTAATCCATCTTTACCGTTCCCTCATCAATATCTGGAATAAAATGAATCCAGCTAAGGCTGGGTTTTGCCACCGGCTCTAGCCATACGGTCTGCCAAATCCCCGTACTTGGAGTATACCAAATAAATTTCGACTCCTCTTCCCAGAACTGCTTACCTCTAGGAATACTCTCATCTTGCAGCGGATCCACCACTTCCACCCGGATACTCTCCTCCTCCCAATTCAGATATCGGGTAATATCAAACTGAAAAGAAGTTTGTCCGCCTGTATGATGCCCTACGCACCGATTGTTGATAAATACGCTGCATCGATAGTCCACCGCGCCGAAATGAAGCTGTATTTGTCGGTCTTTCCATTCCCTCAAAACCTTGAATTTCCGTTCATATGTCACACGATCTTCTTTGATTCTCTTTCCGATTCCGCTCAGCTCACTCTGACACACAAAGGGAACTTCAATCTCAGTCCTTTTATCGCCATAGTCAAATGCCCAGCGGCCATTTAAGTTCATCCACTCCTCCCGGACGAACTCCGGACGCGGATATTCTTCTCTCATATTCGTCCTCCTATTTTATGCCAGATTGTGTAAAGCCTCTCACAATATATTTGTTGGCAAACATAAAAATCAGCATAACTGGGAGCACCGACACCACCGTCGATGCCATCATCAATCCTGGATTCGTATAGTTCTCCCCTAATACCAGGGCAGCGATTCCCAGAGTGATGGGCCGGTTCTCATTCCGGCTGATGACCACTGACGGCCACAGATAACTGTTATACAGTCCCAAAAAAGTGATAAATGCCTGGGTAACGATCACCGGCTTGACCGATGGCACTACAATATGCCACAATACCTGAAACACATTGGCACCTTCCACAAAGCCTGCCTCCTCCAATTCCTTGGGAAATGCCAGCAGGAAATTGTAAATCAAATAAATGCACATCACCCCTGACCCAGACGGCAAGATTAATGGCCAGAAAGTATTTAATCCACCCACCTGCTTAAAAATGTAAAACAGTGGGAAAAATGTCACAATTTCTGGAATCGCCATCGCCCAGATTAAAGCTACCAGAATGAATCTCTTCCCCGGTACCGGCAGCCTTGCCAGCGCATAAGCCGCCAACACACTAGTGACAATGCGCAATGCCGTACCAGCGCAAGTTACCACTGCTGTATTCGCCAACCAACGCATCACCGGCGACGTGGATGTATTCATAAACAACTCCCGGTAATTCTCCATGGTCCAGTTCTTTGGCAATAACGTCGTGGAAGTCACAGACTCCGCAATTCCCTTGAAACTGGTAAACACCATGAACATCAGCGGCAGGAGGAATATATATGCAACAATACAGGCAATAATAATCAAAAATATTTTACTTACTTGCTTTGTTCTCATAGTCCCCCTCCTTCTACCTGAGTTCTTCTTTTTCTTTGGTCAGATAATATTGTCCCACCGAACATAATACAATAACAATTCCCATCAGAATAGTCATCGCACTACCTACTCCCAAATCATTTCGATCCATAATAGTGGACGTAATCATCATGATCATTGGCTTCGTCGTCTCTCCCGGCCCGCCTTGCGTCATCAGTCTTGTCTGACCATATACATTAAAAGATGCAATGATTGTGGTCATCAACACAAACCAAAACACATTTTTAATACCCGGAAAGATGATATATTTCAACTGCGTCCAGAAATTTGCGCCATCAATGGCTGAGGCTTCGTATAACTGCGTATCAATTTCATTGAGTGCATTAACAAACAACATCATATTATATCCGATGGTCCACCAAATCGTCGCCACCGTCAGCGATACCCATACAAAAGGTTGTTGTTCCATCCATGGCACTGCCTTGTCGATAATTCCCAAATTCAACATCAGATTATTTAGATAACCGCCATTCCCCTTCATCAGCCATACGAAAACAGCTGCCACAGCAGTTACCGAAACAGCATAAGATGCAAAATAGATCGTCCGGAAAATCCCTTTTACCCGATCCGGCAACCGATCCAGAAGCAGCGCCAATGCCAAGCTTCCCAACACCAAAAACGGTGTAGTCAAAATCACAAAAATCACCGTATTCTTCATGCCAAGCCAAAACGACTTATTGTACATGGAGGAGGAAAACAATACCTTAATATAATTCTCAAGACCAACAAACCCCTGGTTCCCCTTTACCAGGCTGTATTTGCTCACGCTCATCACAATCCCATAGACAAAGGGTATCAGCCAGAACATCATAAAAAACAGGATAAAAGGCAGTACAAACAAAACGGCTGTCGTTGTCTTCTTTTTCATCTTCTACCTACCCTTTCCGGCTGCCTCGCAGCCTGCTTTGGCATGTCCGGGAACCTACCAATCCCGGACATGCCCCGGTTCCCATCTGAATCCGGCGGCTGCTATTTCTATTGTTCCGACAGCTCCGTTGCTATCTCCGTCGCATTTTTCAATTCTTCCATCAATTGCTCTCTGGTCAAATCCGGAGTCTGCAGTACCAATGACCACACGTTCGCATTCACATATTTCACCTGCTCACGAATATTATAAATCGCTGGCAGAATCATCGCATCATCAAAAATCCCATAATTCACATTCGCCACCGGATACTTCTCTGGATCCGCTTTCACCTGCTCCATGGTCGCCAAATGGATAGGCGCCTGCCCGGCATCCGCCCAGTTTAGCATCACGTCCGGCTGATAAGCATACTGCATAAAAGCAGCAATTCCTTCCAGCTTCGCCTCGTCCGTCACATCAGCTGATACCGCAAAAGTATGTCCGCCGGCCGGCACACAAGGCGTATCGCCATAAATCTGTGGCAGTGTCCCGATCCCCAAGTTATCTCCCAAAATCTCCTTAGCCGTCACATATTTCCACGGACCGGTCAGGCTCATTGCCACCTTGACATTCGCATTATCTGTGGACTCATTGACAAAGGTATTGTAATGATCTTGATCTCCCAGTCCGGCAGCACTCAAATGATCCACATAGATCAGATCATGTATCTTCATAAAGGCGTCACAAACTTCCTCGGTGTCCATCTTGATGTGCTCCCCCTCAACCCAATTACATCCAGACTGTCCCAGAGCTGTCATCCAGGCCCACTGATGATCGCCGGTTAGCGGCAGACCGATCGGATACACCTGCGAATTCTCCGAATCCAGCTTATCGCGCAACGCAATCAAATCTGCATAATTCGCCGGCGGTGTCTCTACCAGTTCTTTATTATAGAAGAAAGTCTCTGCATACAAATCTAACGGAAATGCGAAAACACCATCCTCATACTTAGCATAAGTCTGGGTAATCGGATGGAAATCATTCTCAAAAGAAATCCCTGACTTCTCATAAATATCCGAAACCTCTCTCAAGAGCCCCAGCGCATGATAGGTGGAAATCCAGTCAGCATGGATAATCAGCATATCAAAATTATCAGCCTTAAACTTCGTATAATGATCCGAATCCTGTAACTGTTCAATAAAATACTGATCCTGAGACTCATTAAAACCATCCACAATCTTACTCATGAAGGGACCGTCGCCTCCTGTGAATCCGTTGATGAAAGTAATCTTTGTCTTCCCCTCTGTGTTAGCCGCCGCGCTGCTTCCTGCTTCCGCTTGCGTCCCCCCTGCCGGTGCTGCCGTCGTGTTCGCACTCTGAGAATCTCCGCCTCCGCCACACGCTGTCAATGACAGTGCCATCACACCTGCCAGTAACCATGCTACGCTTTTTTTCATCTTCTCTCTCCTTTTCCTTGCATCTGTTCCCCTACCATTTACTACATTTTTACCGAAATAAATACCCGTTTTAGGAACCTGCAAATTTAAAATTATTAAAATATTTCTTTGTTTCTGTAGCTTTACATTAACATATTATTGTTATTTCGTCAATATATTTTATTAATTTTTATCATAAATTGTTGATTATCCATATTATTATACCTATATTTTCTATTTTTATTTATTTTTACTTTATTTTTTATGTAATTAATATCCGCTTTTTACTCTAAAAAAACTAAAATAATGTAAAAAACAAAAATCGCTTGCTTTTTTACCAGATTCAAGATACACTCTCCTTGATTTTAAACATAAAAGAGAAGAGGAAAAATCATGCGAAGGATTAATATCTCTGCGATTGTGGGAAGTAGCGTTTCAGTAGAAGAACAGATTCCTTTGATAAAAGAAGTGGGATTTCAAGGTTTTTTTGCCACCTACACGGGCCATGAACCTCTAGAAAACTGGGCTAGGCTAGTCCAAAAGCACCAACTGGAGTTTGAGACCATTCATGGTCCCTATCAGTATGCCAACCGGATGTGGGAATCTGGAAATACCGGCGACGAATACTTAGAATTTCTAAAAGATTCCGTGGATGCCTGTCATGCCATTGCTGTGGACAAATTTATCCTGCATGTTACTGTGGGAAATCATGCCCCGGATATCTCATCGAAAGGCTTGGAACGGTTTCGTTCTCTCTGCAATTACGCCAAAAAACAAAATGTCCATATCTGTTTTGAAAATATTGAACCTCTACCACATTTGAAGGCAGTGATGGACTACATTCCCGATCCCTATCATGGCTTCTGTTGGGATATCGGACACAATCTGTGCTACACACCGAATATCGATATGTTGGAGCACTATGGCAACCGCCTGATGTGTCTTCACATTCATGACAATTACGGCGTCACCCAACCTGGCAATATCGATTATCGGGATGATATCCATCTACTCCCCTTCGACGGAGTCCTTGACTGGGAATGGTTTGCCGCTCAGCTAAATCGTTATCACTATCAAGGTCCGGTAACGCTTGAAGTCAGTGATCAGAATAAATCGGAATATCGTGCCATGTCTGTAAAAAAATACCTTGAGGCAGCGTACGCTTGTGGAGAAAAGATTCGGGAGATGCTTTTATAGATAGAATGTGAACGGTATCGTAACATGGCAGAAGGGGGGAGCGTAACGCTCCCCCCTTCTGCCATGCGGGTCCACATACCTTACCGATTTCTGTTATAATTAATCAAGCTCCCTGCCTTAACAATCTTCTTCTCATCTTCCGTCATATCAGCAATATACAGTTTAATTTCCTTAACGGTCTCTCCGATTACATAAGCTGAAATCTCTTTTCTATCGCTATCTAGTGCCGCCTTCACTTCTGGCACATAAATATAATCCCCGACCACAAAGCTCTCTGGCTCACCCTCCATCTGGAATGGTAACATTCCCCAGTTCATTACATTCGAGCGATAACGCTTGGTCGCATATTCCGTGCAAATATTGGCAAGCCCACCGATGACACGTTGGCAGCTTGCCGCCTGCTCTCTGGCCGAACCATCCCCTGGCCGTCTAGCATAAACCACACTTCCTATCTCAGTCTCCGATACCTTCACATCCTCATTGCCCGGAATCGTATGAATCTTATCAAAAACACGCTTGAGTTCTGGTTCTATCTCGATGGGACAAGCTCCTGCTACTCTCGCCTTTTCCAGCTTATCAACCGCTTTACTTCTGCCCACATACTCCGGATCTCTCCGGGACAGAGCAAACTCTGCTAACCCCAGCGGGTTTGAGCGATAAGAAGAAGTCTCTCCTGATGGAATCAGTTCGTCGGTAGTAGTCACTGGATCAAGAATCTTGGAGCAAACCTTTAACAGAATATTATCCGTCAGCGGACTCATCTCCGGCCAGTCTTTGATATTCGGACCATACACCAACTCTTCCTTCTCATCTCCCTTTTGATATCCCTGATAAACCCTGGCCCTATATACATGGTCATCAAAAACATATTCTGGAACCTGATAACCGTCGGCAATATCTGTCGCTGGCGTCAGAATGCCTCCATTGGCTGCTGTGGCCGCGATGGAACGGGCATCCATCAGCGCTACGGCTGACATCTGGCCAACCCCTGGCTTGGAACCTTCCCGATTGGGGAAATTACGAGTGGTATGACGAATGGAAAAACCATTATTTGCCGGAGTATCACCAGCGCCAAAGCACGGTCCACAAAAAGCAGTCTTTAACACAGCTCCCGCTGCCATCAGTTCTGCAATCGCTCCCTTTCTCACCAGATCGATGTATACCGGCTGAGAAGAAGGATAAACCGATAACGAGAAAATATCTGTGCCACAGCTCTTACCCTTCAAAATATGAGCCGCCTCCATCACATTGGTATAATTGCCGCCCGCACACCCGGCGATGATTCCCTGCGTTGCCCGCAATTTCCCATCCGCAATCTTATCTGTCATCGAAAAATCCAGATTCGGATTGCCGGTCACTTTCGTCGCTTCCACCTCGATGCTTCTGAGAATATCCCCAAGATTTTGGTTCAGCTCTTCAATCTCATAAGTATTGCTGGGATGAAATGGCAACGCGATCATGGGTTTCACCGTACTCATATCCACATATACCACACCATCATAGTAAGTTATATCCGCCGGATTCAGCTCCCGATATTCCTCGCTTCTTCCATGCATGGCCAAAAATTCTCTTGTATCCTCATCCGTCTTCCAGATAGATGACAAACAAGTCGTTTCTGTGGTCATCACATCAATCCCATTACGGAAATCCGTAGTCATGGAAGCGATTCCCGGTCCCACAAATTCCATCACCTTATTCTTTACGTATCCGTTCTTATATACTGCTCCAATGATTGCCAACGCAATATCTTGTGGTCCCACTCCCGGCATCGGCTTGCCATCCAGATAGATCGCCACCACCCCCGGATAGTTTATATCATATGTATCACACAGAAGCTGCTTTACCAACTCACCGCCGCCTTCGCCGATCGCCATAGTTCCCAGCGCCCCATAACGGGTATGGCTATCTGAACCCAGGATCATCTTGCCGCATCCGGCCATCATCTCACGCATATACTGATGAATTACCGCAATATGTGGCGGAACAAAAATACCGCCATACTTCTTACAGGCGGAAAGTCCGAACACATGATCATCCTCATTGATCGTGCCCCCCACTGCACACAGAGAATTATGACAGTTTGTCAGCACATAGGGCAGAGGAAATTTTTCCATACCGGATGCCTTTGCTGTCTGGATAATCCCCACAAAGGTGATATCATGACTCGTCATGGAATCAAAACGCACCCGCAACTTATCCATATCGCCAGAAGTGTTATGTGCTTGCAGAATGGAGTATGCAATCGTCCCCTTCCTTGCCTCCTCCTTATCCGCTTCCTTCCCGGTCAGAGAAAACACCTGCGCCGTTTCTTGTTCTGGCACCAGCTCGGTTCCATTTACCAGAAATGCACCACCTTCATACAGTTTTACCATCTCGATTTTCCTCCTCGAAGAAACTATTGTGTTTTGTTTCCTTTATTATGCACAATTCTCTTCGGATAGTCAAATACTATATCTATTATAAATACCATAGGTAAAACCAATGTTCAAAAATCGCCTTGCCGGCAGATTTCTCCGCTTTTATTTTCTTAATTACGCCTTACGAATATAAGTCTTACTCTCTTCTTTTGGCGGTTCTTTTGTCACCTGGGTTGCTACTGCACGATACACCGCCTTCCCCTGTGATATATCAGTTGCCTGGGCCAATTCCATGCCCTCCTGGGCAAGCACCGCACCGCCAAGTACCGCCATCCGGGCCTCCACCAGCCGGATTGTCTCTTGTTCCATTTTCGTTTTTTCAGAAAGCTCCTGTTTGGGAGTTCCTTGTTCTACTTTCGTCTCGTTTATTTCTCCTGAGACCACCTCCTCCACTTTTCCATTGTTCCATCTGCGCAATCGTTTCATTCGTCGTTCAATATTCACTTGCTTTTTGACCGCCCGCTCCATCTTCTCCCGACGTTGTCGGTCCTGCTCATGCTTCCGTGGCTTTGACAAAACAATCATTTTTGTCTCTGCCTCTGCCGCCTGCAGTTGCGCCATGCGAATCATCACAAATTCAACATCCTTTTTTTCTCCCGTTGCTACTTCCATTGTCATCCGATTCATACGGATATTCTCTGCTTCCTCTCGCGTCTTGGCCGCCTTTAGCTGTTCCTCATAGGCGGCTCGCTCTCTTTCTAAGGCGATTACCTTTCGATAAAGTTCCGGTGCATGTTCTCGCAGAAATGCCTTCTCTTCACCAGTAAGTCTGGCTCCCGATTTTAGTTTGTTTTTTATCTTTTGCAGCTTTTTCTGTATTTGAGATTTGCTCAGTCCACCTTTATTCCGCGTTATGGTCTGCACAAAAAGCTTGCTCGTGCGATTCATTCCACCGCCTGATGCCAACTGCTTTCCCTGCTGTCTAAGCATCTCCACCGTTTCCTGTCGAGGAGATTTGTTCGCCTGCCGCGGTCCTCCGATT